>Ga0208305_10000228_pt1 | contig 32939 bp, 33 predicted proteins | sample ColrivemetaGS741_FD_187605 | JGI IMG/M metagenome (GOLD analysis project Ga0208305, IMG submission 187605) | Estuarine microbial communities from the Columbia River estuary - Flood tide ETM metaG S.741 (SPAdes) (version 2) | ecosystem: Environmental > Aquatic > Marine > Intertidal zone >... | reverse complement strand
AAAAAGAAGTAGCTACAATAAATTAGCATTTTCTTGAAGTTACTTTTCACTATTGATCATAATTTTTCTGAGATTGATTAACAAATAATAAAAGCATGAGTAACATTTTAACCCAAGATTTTGCACCAAGCTCAGCCTCGGCTTGGAAACAAAAAATTCAGGTTGAATTAAATGGCGCTGATTATAACCACACACTTCTTTCCAAAACTAATGAAGGTATTACAATTTCACCTTTTTATCATTCCAATAATTTTGAGAAATTAGAAATTCCAATTCCAAAAGAGGGTTTCAAAATTTGTTATAAAATTAATATTCCAATTGAAAAAACGCCAAACAAACAAGCAGTTAATGCAATAAAAAAAGGCGCTACAGCTTTAAAATTTATAGCTAACAAACCATTTAATATTAAAAATTTATTTGAAAATCTATTAAATAAACAGATTGAATTTCATTTTCAGTTGGAATTTTTAAATGAAGAGTTTTTAAATAAATTATTTTCAACTTTAAAAAATGAAACCTCTTATTTTAATATTGATATCATTGAAAATTTAATAAAAAATGGAAACTGGTATACAACTTTAAATAATGATTTTAAGGCAGCTGAAAATCTTATTCAAGAAAATACTTCAAAATTTGTTTTGGGCGTAAACGTAGAATTATATCAAAACGCAGGTGCCAATGCGGTTCAACAAATTGCATACGCTATTGCTCATGCAAATGAATATTTAAACAAATTTGGTTCAAGTATTGCTGATAAAATTCAATTTAATTTTGCCATAGGAAGTAATTATTTCTTTGAAATAGCAAAAATAAGGGCTTTCCGTTATTTATATAATTTAATATTAAAAGAATACAATACACAAACAGTTGCTAAAGTTTATACTGAACCTAGTTTGCGAAATAAAATTTTGTACGACTATAATGAAAATTTGTTACGAACCACTACCGAAAGTATGAGTGCAATACTTGGTGGAGCTAACACTATTTCAAATACTACTTACAACTCATTATTTCATACTCCAAATGAATTTGGTGAACAAATTGCACACAATCAACTAATTTTCCTAAAAGAAGAAAGTGGCTTTAAAAATATGCAACATATTGCAACCGATTCTTATTATATTGAGTCAATTACAAAACAAATGGCTGAAAAAGCTTTAGATATTTTTAAAGATATCGAAAAAAGTGGAGGTTTTTTAAATCAGCTTAAAGAAGGAACTATTCAACGAAAAATAAAGGAAAACGCTCAAAAAGAACAGGATCAATTTGATAAAGGAGAAATCAATTTAATAGAAACTAACAAAATCACTAAAGAACATCTTAAAGAAAATAGTGATTTACAATTAAATAATTTCATTGGAAAAAAATCGCATAAAACTTTAATCATCCCAATAATTCCTAAAAGATTATCAGAAAAATTGGAACAAAAAATGTTGAAAAATGAAGCGTAAAGATTTTTCAAAACTAATGATAAATGTACAAAAAGAGAAAAACACTTATTTTGAACATGAAGATTTTATAGCAGGAGTTTCACCAAATTTAAGAGGAATATATGCTTCAATGTACTTTCAAATACCTTTAAAAATAGAATTTAAAGAATATTTAATTCCTATTGAAAGTACACCACCTGTAATTGAGTTAGCAAATTTTTTATCCAAATCTTTTAAATTTATTAAAAATGGAATTGAAAATAAGGATTCAATTGACAATGTAATCTCTAAATTATCCTTTGAAACAAATATTGGAAAAAACCAATTTGATGAAATCGCAAAAATGAGGGCAGCAAGAATGGTTTGGGCAAAAATGGTAAAACAATTCAATCCTAAAAATCAAGAATCTTTTGCTTTAAAAATAAATGTACATATTCATAACTCTATCGATGTTTTTCCGGCTATATTAGGCGGTTGCCAAAGCCTATTCACAAATAAAAAAATGAATTTAAATTTTGAAGAAGAAACATTTATTTTTAAAACAATAGACCCATTAGGTGGTTCCACTTTTATTGAAAAGAAAACTGAAGATATTGCAATAAAAGCCTGGGAATTATTTACAAAAGAATAGGTTTCTTATATTCTATTAAATCTTTTTCAAATAAAAAAGATTTAAACACATTATTCTCTTTTGGTATTATTCAAAATTAATGGTCAATTTATTAAAATTCAATGCAATTACTTTCGAAAAAAAACTTAAATTAGAAGATGTTTTTTTATGATCTATAAAACTATACCTTTTTAAATAAAATATAAATAACCTAAACACAAGAAATGGCAGTAAATTATTTCAAAAATTACCCGAACAAAGAAGGTTTTTTTAATGAATATGGTGGAGCATTTATTCCACAACAATTAGAAGAAGAGATGAAAAAAATTAATGATGCTTATTTTTCAATAAGTAAATCTCATAAATTTATTTCAGAATTAAGAAACATTCGAAAGCATTTTCAAGGCAGACCTACTCCGGTTTATCATTGTCACCGTTTATCTCAAAAATATGGTGGGCAAATTTACTTGAAACGAGAAGATTTAAATCATACTGGGGCACATAAGTTAAACCATTGTATGGGTGAAGCTTTATTGGCAAAATACATGGGGAAAAAGAAGTTAATTGCAGAAACTGGGGCAGGACAACATGGTGTTGCCTTAGCAACAGCAGCTGCGTTTTTTGGATTGGAATGTGAAATCCATATGGGTGAAGTTGATATTGCAAAAGAATTTCCGAATGTACAACGTATGAAAATTCTTGGAGCTAAAGTTGTTCCTGCTAGCCACGGATTAAAAACCTTAAAAGAAGCGGTTGACAGTGCTTTTGGCGCTTATATGAAAGATCCAATTACAACGATGTATTGTATTGGTTCCGTTGTTGGCCCACATCCTTTCCCTATGATGGTTCGTGATTTTCAACGTGTAGTTGGGATTGAAGCAAAAGATCAATTTTTTGATATGACAGGTGAATTGCCGGATAATATTGTTGCTTGTGTTGGAGGTGGTAGTAATGCAATTGGGATTTTTTCTGCCTTTTTTGATGATGAAGAATGTAAACTATTTGGAGTTGAACCCGCTGGAAAATCGCTTGAAAAACTAGGTGACCACGCTGCTACAATGACTCTTGGTAGCCCAGGTGTTCTTCACGGCTTTAAATGTTATATGTTACAAGACGAAAAAGGAGAGCCTGCTCCAGTACACTCAATTGCAAGTGGTTTAGATTATCCTGGTGTTGGTCCTGAGCATAGTATGTTAAAAGATTTAAATAAAGTAACTTATGAAAGTATTACTGATAATGAATGTATTGACGCATTTTTTGAATTAAGTAGACAAGAAGGAATTATCCCAGCATTAGAAAGTGCTCACGCAGTTGCCTATGCTTTTAAATTAGCTAAAGCCAATCCTAAACAATCTATATTGGTAAATTTAAGTGGTCGTGGAGATAAGGATTTAGATTATGTTGTTGATAATTTTGGATTGCCGGAATAATTGATTTTTAATTTAGTATCATTGTTATTTAAAATTAAAAAATGAAAAATTTTATAATTGTTTTAACCTTTTTAGTTATTGGAGTAAATGTAAATTCTCAGGAATCAAATGAATTATCTATTGGTGATGAAGTTTCGCACTTTTCTGCATTCGATGACCGAGGAAATGTTTGGAAATCTTCTGACTTAAATTCTGATTTTTTAGTTGTTTATTTTTATCCTGCGGCTATGACAGGAGGTTGTACTAAACAAGCATGTGCATACCGAGATGATAAAACCTCCCTCGATGAACTTGGAGCTTCAGTTGTTGCAGTTAGTGGTGATGAAGTTAAAAATTTAAAAATTTTTAAGGAATCTTATCAATTAAATTTCCCACTACTTTCTGATAACGAAGGAAACATTTCTAAATTGTTTGGAGTGCCAACCAATATAGGTGGTTCCATTACTCGTGAAATTAATGGTGAAAATTTTTTATTAAACAGAGGAATTACTGCACCTAGATGGACTTTTGTTTTAGATAAAAACCGAAAAATTATTTACAAAAATTGCTGAAGTAAATGCTGAAGAGGATAGCAACAATGTAAAAAAGCTAATTAAAGAATATTCAAAATAATATTAGCCTTTGAAAAAGAAAAATCCTGCTTTAATTATTTAGAGCGGGATTTTTTCATATTATTTATGATAACCTTGTAATGCTTTCTTAAAATAAATTCCTTGCCTTGATGGTGTGAAATCCCAATCATTAAATAACATTGGTGACCAATTAGGGTCAAATACCCATATAGTATAAGAAATTCCACGTTTATCAGCATATTTTGTAATTGCATCACCATAAGATTCATCACTTATTACAGGCACATGAGCTCCTTCATCATCTGGCCCGCAAAAGCCCATTTCTGATAAAATTATAGGATACTTTTCAGCGGCAAATCCCCAGTCATCTGTCCATTTTGGCTCCCAAGGTTTTTCTCTTTTCTGCGGATAAGGATGACTTACATATCCTATTCCATCTGCAGCAATTGGATTATCTTTTAGTGGCGTTAAATCATACCCCCAATTAAAACCAGCTACTAACGGTATTGTTTCACATCCGTTTTCTCTAATAACAGTTATAAGTTTCTCCATTAACACTTTCCACTCTTCCCAAGTGCAAGTTCCTAATGTACCATTATAGGTTGTTGGTTCATTAAATAATTCAAAAAATGCTAATGTTGTATTATCTCTATATTTATCGGCCATTGTACGCCAAAAGTCTTCAGTTTCATACATTGTGGTTTCATACATTGGCATAAAATATTTATTTTCCCTTAAATTACCTATGCTATGCCAATCCATAATTACGTAAATACCGACTTCAGTTGCCCATTTTAAACCATCATCAATAAGTTCTAAATAAGCTTCTTTGCCTCGTTCTCTCCAAGCTTTAGGGTGTACCGGAAACCTTGTAATTGTTGCTCCCCAGTTTTTCATTTCTTGAAAATATTCTAAATTCCAGTGACCGTCTTTTTCTAATTTATCTGGATCACTGGTATTTAAACCTCTAAACACCATTTGAGTTCCTTCAGAGGTAATAAATGTGTTCCCTTTCACACTTATTTTAGTTAATACAAGCTTTTCAACAACTTGCTCTAATTCCTTTACTTCTTTCTTTTCTTGCTTGGCACCACATGATATAAATACCAATAACAAGGCTAAAATTATTTGAGCAACTATTATTTTTTTCATAATTAATAAATTGGTTTCTAATTATTCTTAAAGTTAAAACCTTAATACTCAAAAATACCTAATAATAACGCTTTCATTGAATAAAAAAAGTACAATTTATGATACAAAAAATTCAATTATTTAGTTAATAGCTTCATTTTCAGCTAACATTTTCCTTAAGGTAACCATAAGAATTACGGCTAGTAAACCCAAACCTCCCATTAAAAACCAATTTGCGGTAAAACCAAATCTATCTATAACTTCCATTCCAGTTTTAGCACTAAAAATATGTGCAAATGAAAAAGCCATTGAGTACAATGCCAAATAACGTCCTTCTTTGCCATTTGGCGCTCTATTCATTGCAAAATTATTAGTAAAAGGAAATGCCAACATTTCGCCAATAGTTATAAATAACATAGAAATTATAAGAATTCCACTCCAGGTTGTAATATTTAAAACAACATAACTTAAAGCTAATAAAACTAAACTCCAGGTTATTATTTTTAAACGGTTAAATAATTTTTTTTCTATATAATGAATTAAAGGCATTTCTAAGATAAAAATCAAAAATCCATTAATTGATATCAATAGCCCTATTTGAACCTCAGTTAAATCGTGAATTTCTTTATAAAATAAAGGCATTGTTGAAAACAATTGTAAAAACACAAAACCCATTAAAAATACTATTACCAAAAACAACCAATATGGCTTATCCTGATAAACAGAAAGCACTTTATTATTTTTTTGAAATACTATATTGGATTCATCTTTATGATATTCTTTTTGTTTAAGGACCAATCTCATTACTAAAACTGCGGCTATACAAGTTATACCGTCAACCCAAAAAAGTCCTGAATAACTTATTGTCGTTATAATAATTCCACCTAAAAACGGACCAAAAGAAAACCCTAAGTTTATTGCTAAACGTATTAATGTTAAGGATCTAGTTTGGTTTTCTGGCTTGCTATAAGCTTTTAAAGATACAAACATCGCTGGCCTAAAAGAATCGGCAACTGTCATTGTTAAAAATATACCTATTGCAAATCCATAGAATGTAGAAATATATTGTAAACCAATAAAAAGGAAACCTGTTACTAGCAAGCTCCAAAACATTACTTTATAATAACCGATTGAGTCCGTCAACTTTCCTCCTAACCAAGATCCCAATAGCGAGCCAACTCCAAAACAGCTCATTATCCAACCAACTTGGGCAAGGGTCAAATTTAGGTCCTCGGTTAAATATAATGACAAAAAAGGCAACACCATTGTACCAGCTCTATTTATAAAAGTGATTAATGCTAGCCACCATATTTCAATAGAGAGACCTCTAAATGAATCTTTATAAGAATTTACTGCTCTTTTTACCATTATATAAAACTAAAAAACCCAGCTAATAGCTGGATTTAAATTGAGTTAATATTGCTTATTCCTGAATAATTATAACATATACATACCCCAGTAGTTTTTAAAAAAAATCTTTCTTCTGGCATAAAATTGTGTACAAATACTCATATTATTATTATCTAATTTATTATCAAATCTACAAAAATTATTCAATCATAATCACTTTTAACTTCAACTGTCCTATTTTTGTAATTTAACTACCAAATATATTATTGATGAAAAGACCAATTATAGTATTTTTTTGTATAAGTTTATTTTTAAGTTGTTCAAATAAAAAAACTTCATATGAAAATGAAATTAAACTTTTTCAATATGAATTAAATACTCAATATAGTGATATTGAAGAATCTCCATTAACTGAAGAAGATTTAAAAACTTTTAAAGCTTTAGATTTTTTCCCAATTGATAAAAACTACAAAGTTGAGGCTGAATTTGAGCTAACACCAGACACCCCAATTTTTGAAATGCCAACAACTACAGAGCGTTTACCTCTATACAGGAAATATGGTATTGCAAAATTTACTTTAAACGGAAAAAGTTTAGAATTAAGCCTATATCAAAGTCAAAATTTAATGACTTCCTTAGAATTTGAAAATTATTTATTCCTACCATTTAATGATACTTCGAATGGCAAAACCACTTATGGTGGTGGACGCTTTATTGATTTAGAAATTCCAGAAAAAGGAAGCAAAACTATTATAATAGATTTTAATAAAGCTTACAACCCTTATTGCGCATATAACCATAAATATTCTTGTCCGATACCTCCTGCTGAAAACAATTTACCTATTGAAATTCTGGTAGGAGTTAAAGATTACCATAAAAAGCATTAAAAAAACCTCTCTAATTTAATTTAGAGAGGTTTTTTTATATTGTAAAATTCTTTGAAATTTCAACAAAACAACAAATTAATGTTGATTTAAACGGAAATCAGGATAAGCATCCATACCGTGTTCATGAATATCTAAACCTTCCTGTTCTTCTTGTGAAGATACTCTAATACCAACAGTACTTTTTAAAGTTTTTATAATGGCATATGCTGAAATTAAACAAGTAACTCCGACCGCAACAACTCCAATTGCTTGGGAACCTAATTGTGCCCATCCTGCTAAATCTCCAAATATTCCTACAGCTAAAGTTCCCCAAATACCACAAATTAAATGTACTGCAATTGCACCAACTGGATCATCTAATTTTAATTTATCAATTAAAGCTACACCTAATACAATTAAAGCACCAGCTATAAACCCAATTACAATAGAGTCTGTTACACTCATTAAATCGGCACCAGCGGTAATTCCAACTAATCCACCTAAAACACCATTTAAAAACATTGATAAATCGTATTGTTTATATTTAAAAAGTGAAACTAAAAAAGCAGACATTCCTCCTGAGGCAGCAGCAATACAAGTAGTAACTAATACTAAAGAAGTAGCTCCTGGATCTGCAGAAAGTACAGAACCTCCATTAAATCCAAACCAACCTAACCATAAAATAAATACCCCTGCTGTTGCGAATGGCATATTATGACCAGGAATAGCTCCAATAGATCCATCTTTTTTAAATTTGCCAATTCTTGCACCTAATAACCAAACTGCAACTAAAGCAGCCCAACCGCCAACTGAATGTACTAATGTAGAACCAGCAAAATCATAAAAACCTAATTCATCTAACCAACCTGCACCCCATTTCCAAGAGCCAACTATTGGGTAAACTAAACCAACATAAATAATTGTAAAAACCATAAACGCACCTAATTTAACTCTTTCTGCAACTGCTCCAGATACTATTGTAGCCGCTGTTGCTGCAAACATCCCTTGAAATAAAAAGTCTGTCCAAAAAGTATAACCTCCGTCAGCATATTCAGCTGTTAAGCCATTTTCAGGTGAACTTAACCCAAATAAATCAATAAAATAATCTGGAATAATTCCAGCAATAAATGAGCCTGGGTACATTAAGTTAAATCCAATTAAGGCATATAATATTAATCCAATACAAATAATAAATACGTTTTTAAAAAGTATATTAATTGTATTTTTTTGTCTTGTCAATCCAATTTCTAAAAGTGAAAATCCTAAATGCATTAAAAATACCAAAGCAGTACAAATCATCATCCATACATTGTTCACTGTAAATAGTGTTTCTTCCATAATAATAGTTTATTGTCTCTTTATTTTATTTTAATGATTCTGAACCTTTTTCTTTTGTTCTAATTCTATAAGCTTCTTGTATATCAGAAACAAATATTTTACCATCTCCAACTGCTCCAGTGTATGCTGCTTTTAAAAGAACATCTATTGTTTTCTCTAAAAAAGGATCAGAAACTACAATTGATAAATATCTTCTTTGTAATTCTGAAGTACTATAACTTACACCACGATACACATGACCTTCTTTTTCATTCCCTACCCCTGTTACATCCCAGTAACTAAAAAAATTTACCTCAATTTCATGTAAAGCTTCTTTAACTTCAGTAAATTTTGATTTTCTAATTATTGCTTCAATTTTCTTCATAATAAATTAGTTTATATAATTGATTTCTTGGTAAAAATATATAAAATATTCATACCCCTTATTTTTTAGGGGGTCAATATATTATTTTTATAATATATATAATTTTACCCCTATTTTTTTGATGTATTTAAATATTTTTTGTCATTTATCTAGAAGTTATTAAAAACGAAATTGCCTAATAACCTAAGTTATTAGACAATTTTTAACTAAACCTCAATCATAATATTATAGAGAAAGTACAAACACTAGGTATGCATCATCTGTGTTAGGATTAAATATTGCCGAAGCAGAAACACCCAAACTAAAAGCATCTGTAATTTTAACATCTTTTGAAGCAGAAAAACCAATATTTGTTAATGCAAAATCACCATCAGTTGTGTATATTTCATTACCTCCTCCAATAAAAGCACCCATTTCTGTACCACCAATTTTAAATGGTATTCCAAGCTCTGTATAAATTGAATTTGCATCATCGTTATAGATATTTGCACCAATCATTAATGAAACTGGAAAGGAATCCACACCATCAAAACTTAACATTGCCTCGCCAATATGATTTTTCATCATAAAGTAACCATCAGAAGCGCCATCTACTGGAAATGCATAATCAGTAAATCCAAGTGAAACAGCTCCAAAAGAATAGCTTGCATAAAAATCAAACTCTTGACCAACTACTTGACCGCCTGTTTCATAAGAAGCCCATAATCCCATTGTGAAATTTCCTGAAGACATCTCAGCATAAGGCTGTAATGCTGGTGAATCTGAAAATTCCAAACCTCTCCATACATATCTACTTGCGTAATCTACACCAATATCGAAACTTGCTTTACTTGATTCTTCTTCCTGTGCTTTCATTGTAGAAATTGATAAAATTGCTACAAAAACTAGTAATATTCTTTTAATTGTTTTCATTTTTTTTAATTTAATTTATTAATGTTCTTAGTTATTAATTATCTTTAATTTATTTGTAATTTTTAATTATATACGTTAGATTTATGCTCGTGTATATCTAATCCGTCTACTTCTTCTTCTTTAGAAACTCTTAAACCGATAGTTTTCTTTAAAATATACAATACTACAAATGCAGTACCCGCTGCCCAAGCACCAATTGCTATTACTCCAATTGCTTGGACACCTAATAAAGAGAAACCTCCACCGTATAACAAACCACCATCAATAGCAAAAACACCTACCAATAAAGTACCTAATGCACCACATACTCCGTGAACCGAAACAGCCCCTACAGGATCATCAACTTTAAGAGTTTTATCAATAAAATCGATTGAAAGCACAACAACTGAACCTCCAATAACACCTATAATAAAGGCACCCATTGGACTTACAGCAGCACAACCAGCAGTTATTGCAACCAAACCAGCTAAAGCACCATTCAATGTCATAGAAATATCCGGCTTACTATATTTTATCCAAGAAACTGCCATTGCAGAAAGCGCTCCTGCAGCAGCGGCTAAATTTGTAGTAATAAGAATTCCAGCAACAGCATTTGCACTATCACCTGAAATCGCTAATTCAGAACCAGCATTAAATCCAAACCACCCTAACCATAGTATAAAAACACCTAAGGCACCTAATACTAAGTTATGACCAGGAATTGCATTTGATTTTCCATTTGTATATTTACCAAGTCTTGGCCCTACTAAAATAGCACCAACTAAAGCAGCCCATCCACCTACAGAGTGCACTACTGATGACCCTGCAAAATCTACAAACCCAAGCTCAGTTAACCAACCATCTCCTTGCCACACCCAGTGACCAGAAATTGGGTAAATTACTACTGTCATCATAAATGAGAACATAATATAAGTTGTAAATTTAGTTCTTCCTGCTACTGCCCCCGATACAATAGTAGCTGCTGTGGCAGCAAATACCGTTTGAAAGAATAAATTATGCATATTTTCAACATCATCAAAAAACAATGTTGGAGATCCAATAAAAGAACCTATTGTTTCACCATACATAACCGTATATCCAATAGCCCAAAAACCGATACTACCAATACATAGGTCAAGAAAATTTTTCATTATTATATTCCCTGCGTTTTTTCCTCTGGTAAATCCTACTTCAACAAGTGTAAATCCAGCTTGCATAAAAAACACTAAAATTCCGCAGATTACAATCCACATTAAGTCTAATACAGCGTTAGCTTCCATAATTTTTTATTTTTGTAATTAGTTAATTTTTTTAATTTAATTAGTTTATTGCGTCGGTTCCCTTTTCCTTAGTTCTAACTCTATAAACTTCATCGATTGTTGAAATAAATAATTTGCCATCTCCAACCATACCTGTAGATGCCGATTTTAAAATTGCCTCAACTGTTCTATCCAAAAAAGGATCAGAAACTACAATTGATAAAAATCTTCGCTGTATGTCCGATGTACTATAACTTACACCTCTATATACATGACCTTGTTTTTCATTGCCAACTCCAGTTACATCCCAGTAACTAAAAAAATTGACTTCAATTTGATGCAAAGCTTCTTTTACTTCATCAAATTTTGATTTTCTAATAATAACTTCAATTTTCTTCATAATAAAGTGATTTTTATAATTGATTTCGCAACAAAAATAGAATTATATTTTTTTACCCCATAATTTTTTAGGGTCATGCGGGTTATTTTTATACTATATTAATTTTTTACCCTATTTTTTTTAAGGGTGTTCAAATTTTTATGTTCTATTTTATCATATTAAGACACGCCGAATTACCCATATCTTTAATAAGGGTTAAAAAAAAACAAAAAAGGGTTAAATTAAAATACTTTTGAAAAGTAGAAACCAATAAAAACTGCTAGTAAGCCCAAAATAATTGAACCTATAGTATAAAGAAGAAAAGAAAAGTAATCGCCATTTTTTAAAAAAACGTGATTTTCATATGCAAAAGCAGAAAAAGTTGTAAAGCCCCCACAAAAGCCTGTAGCTAATATTAAAACATAATTGGAAGACATTATTGAAGGTTTAGCAAAATATCCTAAAACAAGTCCTATCATTAAACTCCCCAGAATATTAACTGTAAAGGTGCCGTATGGAATTAAATTATTAAAATTACCTAAAAATCTCCCTATTAAATACCTAAGAACACTTCCAAAACCACCTCCAATAAAAACGATTAAAGCCTGCTTCATATATTAAAACTTAATTTTATCCACATCAACCCAACTGTATTTACCAATTACTGTACCTTTATTAAGCAATACAATACCTGGATTTGATCTAACTATAGTTTTTAACATAGTTTCATCACCAAATAACATGTCAAAATTTAGACTATACTGATTTTTAACCTCAATAAATTCTTCGTTCATTGAAGATGATAAGGCATATACAGCATATCCATTACTTATTGCTTTGTCTGTCACTTCTTTAACGCCAATGAAGCCTTCATTATCACTAATACTTAAATTATAAGCAATAACTAGCATCACTTTGTCCTCTTCTAAAACAGCACTTGTTAAATCCTCTCCATCTTCAGCTTCCAAAAAGAAATCATGTATCGGAGGCTCTTCTCCTCCGTTATACTCCATACCTTCAGGAATATTTTTTCCAACTGCATAAGGTCTAAAATCTATTATTGGTAAATGCACCAATACATGGTATATAATATATAGGAATACGGAAAAAGAAAGAAAAGTAGACCATTTAGCAAAAACATTACTAAACATTGGCTTAATATGTTTATAGCCGATAACTAAAATTAATATGAATACAACTAAAACAATGTTTTTATAAAAAGTACCCCAACTAGAAAGTTTAACAGCATCACCAAAACAACCACAATCAGTTACTTTATTATAATATGCAGAATACCAAGTTAAAAACAAGAAAACTAAAATTATCCCTAATAAACTCCAAACTGTTAACTTCGGTAAATAGCCTACCAGAAGCATAACACCTAATATTATTTCTGCTAGAATTAATAGGATTGAAAATGGTAATGCATACGGAATTAAAAATTCCATATTTAATACATCTGCACCAAAATACTCCTGAAACTTATACGCCGACCCTAAAGGATCCACCAATTTTACAAATCCTGAAAAAATAAATGTAATTGAAACAAAAATGCGAGAAAGTTGAACAAGTAATTTCATTTGATATTAGATATAATTATTTAAAGGTCTATTGAATTACCCTCAAAATTGTTTTTTAAAATTTGCAACGAGAAAAGGAACATTTAATAGCTCTTATTCTTCATTAATATGAATTAAAGCAAAAACGGCATAATTTATCATATCCTGATAGTTTGCATCAATGCCCTCAGAAACAATAGTTTTTCCTTTATTATCTTCAATTTGTTTTACACGCAATAATTTTTGAAGAATTAAATCCGTTAAAGAACTTACACGCATATCTCGCCAAGCTTCACCATAATCATGGTTTTTATTCTCCATTAATTGTTTTGTAATGGCAACATGCTTATCATATAATTCAATTGCTACATCAATAGATAAATCTGGTTGCTCTACAACTCCTTTTTCTAATTGAATTAAAGCCATTACTGAATAATTAATAATTCCAATAAACTCTGAAACTTCGCCTTCGTCAACTTTACGCGTAGAGTTTTGTTGCAATTGTCTAATGCGTTGAGCCTTTATAAAAATTTGATCTGTAAGTGATGGCAACCTTAAAATACGCCAAGCGCTGCCATAATCTTTTAGCTTATTTACATATAATGATCGGCATTTTTCAATAACCTCGTTGTATTGTTTTGAAGTTTGTTGCATGTAACTTTAATTATTTCCGTAAATTTCGAACAAATTTAATGAATTAAAAAATCTAATATTAAATAATGAAGAAAGTTGCTGTTTTTTGCGGTTCAAGTATAGGATTTAGTGAAGTTTATAAAAATGATGCTATAAAACTTGGCAATTATTTTGTTGAAAATAAAATTGGCTTAGTTTATGGAGGTGGAAAAATTGGAATGATGGGAGTTATTGCAGATACTATTATAGCAAGGAAAGGTGAAGTTATTGGCGTTATTCCTGGGTTATTGCGCCACGAAGAAGTTGCTCATACTAATATTACTGAAATGATTGTTACCAAAACAATGAGCAAACGGAAAGTAAAAATAAGTAGATTGGTTGATGGATATATTGCGCTTCCTGGTGGATTTGGAACATTAGATGAAATTTTTGAAGCACTAACTTTAAGTCAATTAGGTATTGAACAAAAACCCGTAGGAATTTTAAATACCAATGGATTTTTTAATCATTTAATTAAACAATTAGATGTTATGGTAACCGAAGGCTACCTAAAACAATCTAACAAAGACATGCTTATTATAAGTGATTCAACAGAAGATTTATTAAGTCAAATGTTCAATTACAAAGCTCCAATTATGACAAAAGTAATTAATAAGGTAGTCCGCTAATGAAAAGTATGAATTGCAATGGAAAACTGATTGACCTATCATCACCAAAAGTAATGGGTGTTTTAAATATTACTCCAGATTCTTTTTTTGATGGTGGAAAATATAAGAATGAAACAGCAATTATTTCTCAAGTTAAAAAAATGTTAGGTGAAGGTGCCACTTTTATTGATGTTGGTGCTTATTCTTCTCGCCCAGGAGCAAAACATATTTCAGTAAAAGAAGAATTAGAACGTATTCTTCCTGTAATAAAACTTTTAATAAATGAATTTCCAGATATACTAATATCAATAGATACATTTAGAAGTGAAGTTGCTAAAAGTTGTATAAATTCTGGTGCCTGTATTGTGAATGACATCTCAGGTGGAGCTATGGATACATCTATGTTTAATACAGTTGCGGAATTACAAGTACCATATATTATTATGCATATGCAAGGAATACCTCAAAACATGCAAAAAAATCCAATTTATAAAAATGTTGTAAAAGACGTTTTATATTACTTTTCAAAAAAAATAAAAGAATTACGCTCACTAGGAATGAATGATATTATTGCGGATCCTGGTTTTGGGTTTGGGAAAACCACTGAACATAATTATAAGTTGTTAAACAATTTAGATTTATTTAAAAATCTTGAAATTCCAACATTAGTTGGATTGTCTAGAAAATCTATGCTATATAAACCGTTAAAATTAACAGCTGAAAAAGCTTTAAATGCAACAACATCTGCAAATACAATCGCTTTATTAAATGGAGCTAACATTTTAAGAGTGCACGATGTTAAAGAAGCCGTCGAAGCAGTTAAAATAGTCGATTTATTAAAAAATTAATATGAAAAAAATATATTTATTATTCATTTCATTAACACTTATTGGTTGTGCCAAAAAAGAGATTAAAATCCCAACTTTAGCCACTAGTGGAATTCAGGAATTATATGACCATTCTCAAGTTTGGATGTTTTTTGAAGTTATAAATAATGACACTGTCGCAGAAGTAAACAGAAAAAATACCATAAGTTCAACCCATTGGATTTACAATATTGATAAAAATTTACCTTTAAAATCAATTATCCCTTCCATTATTAAATTACAAGAAAAACACGCAAATGGAATTCATTCTAAAGAAGGAATGTTTGATTATTTCAGCTTTTCAGATACAATTTCAAAAAAATTATCTTTTGTTAAATTTGATGGTGTAATTTTTAATACAGATAGTACTACATCAAAACAATATATTAAAGGTAACAGCAAAGATTATCTAAATTATAATAATATTAGCATCACTTTTAATCCATCCAATACTTGGATTAATGATTCTAAAATGGAAAATGGGGAATTGGAATCTACACTGCTTGAATTTATCGAGTTCTCTTCAGAAGGAAAACAAACAATGCTACATTTAAATTTCAACCAAAATTTAAGCTATCAAGACTATTTATTTTATTTCACATTAATTAAATCTATGAGTACTCCAAGTATTTTAATTAACAACTTAGAATTTATTTTTGATCCTATTAAAGTTCCAGATTGCGGCTGTGAATAGTTATTAATAATGCAATCTTTTTCATATTTTTACAAAAAATAATCCTAATGCTAGATTTTTTAGATTTCACTTTTCTTGATATATTAGATATAGTGTTAGTAGCAGTTTTACTATACTACATTTATAAATTACTAAAAGGAACAGTTGCTATAAACATATTTATTGGAATCGCATTAGTAGTTTTAATTTGGAAAATTACCCAAGCATTGCAAATGGAAATGCTTAGTGGGCTTTTAGGAACATTAATAAGTGTTGGGGCAATTGCTATTTTAATTGTATTTCAGCCTGAGGTTAGAAAGTTTTTATTAATGTTAGGATCTACAAATTTTACGAATAAACGTAGTTTTTTAAATCAACTAAAATTCCTTAAAACCGAAATACATACTACTATGGATGTTGAGGTAATTATTGCAGCTTGTGAATCTATGGCTTCAACAAAAACTGGTGCGTTAATGGTTTTAGAACGTACACATAATTTAGATTTTGTAAAAAATACTGGAGACATTATGAACGCAGAAATCAATCAAGCTATTTTAGAAAGTATTTTTTACAAAAATAGTCCGCTGCATGATGGCGCTATGCTTATTAAAGAAAATTATATTATTGCAACAAGAGTTATTTTGCCACTTTCTAAAAAAACATTGCCTTCACGTTTTGGCTTAAGACACAGAGCCGCAATTGGTATTACAGAAAAAACGGATGCATTGTGTTTAGTTATTTCCGAAGAAACTGGTAAAATTTCTTATATAAAAGATGGCGAATTTGTTCTATTTAAAAACAGCAACGAACTAATAGAAACTATTCGGTACGACTTAAATTAGTTTTTAAAACAAATACTTTAGCTTTTAAACTTTAAACTAACTATGCAACTTCACTAGCAAACTGCATATTATATAAAGTTTTATAATAACCATCCTGCTCCAACAATTCTATATGGGAACCTTGCTCAACAATTTCACCCTTATCCATCACTATAATTCTGTCCGCTTTTTTTATAGTTGTTAATCTATGCGCAATAATAATTGAAGTTTGATGCTTTGTAATTTTATCTGTTGCTTCTTGAATTAATTTTTCTGAATAAGAATCTATTGAAGATGTTGCCTCATCTAAAATTAGCACACTTGGATCACTAACATATGCTCTAAGAAAAGCAATTAATTGACGTTGTCCAGAAGAAAGCATTGCACCTCTTTCCTTCACATTATAATTATAATCTCCCGGTAAAGTCATAATAAAATCATGAATACCTATTTCTTTTGCAGCAGTTTTGACATCATTTATAGTAATTCCTTCTTTATTTAAAACAATATTATTAAAAATTGTATCTGAAAACAAAAACACATCTTGCAGAACAACTGCTATTTGATTTCTTAAAGACTGTAAGGTATATTGTTCAATATTATGATTATCAATACATATTTCACCTGCATTTATTTCATAAAAACGGTTCACTAAATTAATAATGGTTGATTTACCTGCACCAGTTGCTCCAACAATAGCAATAGTTTCGCCAGCATTTACTTTAAATGAAAGACCTTTTAAAACCTCTTCACCTTCTATATAGCTAAAATGCACATTTTTAAAAGCAATATCTCCTCTAAAATGAGTAGCTTCAACTTTTCCTGTTTTTGTAATTCGGCTCTCAGTATCCAACACCTCAAAAACACGATTCCCTGCCACCATTCCCATTTGAAGGGTATTGAATTTATCCGCAATTTGCCTTAATGGTCTAAATAACATTTGAGACATCATTATAAATGCTATTATTTCACCTGCATTAGTAATACCTGAATTCACAATATCCAATCCGCCAAACCACACCATTAAACCTACAGCAATGGATGATAAAATTTCAGCAATTGGAAAAAAAATAGAATAATACCAAACCGTTCTAACATGAGCTTTTTTATGCTTTTCATTAATTTTTACAAAATTTTGATATTCTAATTTTTCACGGTTAAAAAGTTGCACTATATTCATTCCCGTAACTCTTTCCTGAACAAATCCGTTCAAATTTGCTACTTGAGTTCTAACTTCCTGGAAAGCTGATTTTATTGCAATTTGAAATAATTTAGTAGCATATATTAAAATTGGAAGTATTGTAAAAGCTATCAATGCCAATTTCCAGTTCATAATTAACATTACAATTGCTACTACAAACATTTTTAAGATGTCGCTAATTATCATAAATAAACCTTGCCCAAAAAATTGTGCAATTGTTTCTGTATCTGAAACCAATCTGGTTACCAATTTTCCAACTGAAGATTTATCAAAATATGCCATTTTAAAATGCAACATATGATTTTGCAACTTAATTCGGATATCTTTTATAATGTGCTGTCCTAACCAATTAACTTTATAGATAAACAAAAATTGAAGAAATACTTCAACCAATAAAAAACCACATATTAATAATGAAAAATATAAGATTCCTTCCTTGTCTTTTTCTTCAAAATAGTTGTTTACTATTTCTTGCAATAAAATTGGTTTTACAACAGAAACCAAAGAAAGCAATATAGCTGCTAATGTGCTTATAATAAACTCCCAACGATAAATTTTAGCAAAAGACATAAGTCTGCTAAAAATTTTTAAATCAAAAGCTTTTCCTGTAAATTTTTCACTCATTTATAAATACTTTTTTAGGATAGCTCACCTTGGTTAAAAACAATCCTTGTGCAGGTGCTGAAGGCCCAGCATTTCTTCTATCCTCACTTGCTATTATTTTTTTAAATTCCTCTAGTGATGTTTTTCCTGTACCAACATCAATTAAAGTCCCAACAATTGCCCTAACCATATTTCGTAAAAAACGATCCGCTGTAATATGAAAAGTTAAGAGCTGATTTGTATGTAACCATTCTGCTTTTAAGACATCACAATTATATGTTCTTACATCGGTATTTGAACGGGAAAAACACTTAAAGTTGGTGTAAGTTAGCAAAATTTTTGCTGCTTCATTCATTTTCTCAACATTTAACTTTTTATTAATAAGTTGCCATGTTGTTTCGGTTAAAAAAGGGTTACTTCCACAATAAATACGATATTCATAACTTCTACTTAAAGCATTAAAACGAGCATGAGCTTCAGGAAATACTTTTAAAATATTAAGAATTACAATATCTTTTGGTAATAAAGAATTTAATTTATACCTAACTTCATCTATATTAAAATCTTCTTCTAAATCTAAATGAGCAAATAATTGTTCCGCATGTACACCTGCATCAGTTCTGCCCGCTCCAACAACATCAATACTTTTTTTAAAAATTATTGATAATGCTTTGTTAATTAATTCCTGAACTGTTATAGCATTAGGTTGATACTGCCAACCGTGAAAATTTGTGCCTTTATATGCTATTTCTATAAAATATCTCACCTGAAATGCTAATTTTGTATGGCTGCAAATATAAGGCATATTTGTGAGTTTAATTTTTCAAAATAAAATGAAAAAAATTTTATTGCTTTCTGATACGCATAGTTATATTGATGATCAAATATTAAAATACATAAAACAAGCTGACGAAGTTTGGCACGCTGGTGATATTGGTTCCATAGAATTAACTGATACTATTTCTAAATTAAAGCCTTTTAGGGCAGTTTATGGAAATATTGATAACCATTTAATAAGGTCCGAGTTTCCTTTAGATAACAAATTTGAAATTGAAGGAGTTTCGGTTTGGATTACCCATATAGGAGGCTATCCAAACAAATACAATTTAAGAATTAAGAATGATATAACTAAAAACCCTCCAAAAATTTTTATTAGCGGACATTCACATATCTTAAAAGTAATTTATGATAAAAAACTAGATTTACTTCATTTAAATCCAGGTGCAGCAGGAAAACACGGTTTTCAAAATGTTAGAACAATGCTTCGTTTTGAAATTAATGATGGAAATATTACTAATTTAGAAATTATTGAGTTAGAAAAACGTTAATATACAATTGGAACCGATATAAAAATACGTGTTCCTTCATTTGTAGATTTTATATTTATTAGACCATTCAATATTTTTAACCTCGCTTTTACTTGACTTAACCCTATTCCATTATTAGCTTCAATTTCATTTTCATTAAAACCAATTCCATTATCAAAAACAATTATTTGTAAATTTCCATTAAGTTGCTCTAACTTTATTGTTCCATTTTTAGCTTTGCTATGTTTTAAAATATTGTTAACCAACTCATTAATTATATTAAATATTTTAATTTCAAAATTTTGATTGAAGCGTTCTATATTTTTGGAATCGCTTTTTAATAATATACTAGAATTAGAAGATTTTTCACATAAGTCTTGAATTGCATAACTCAAACCAAATTTTATTAAAACAGCTGAAATTAATGTATGAGATAAATCTCTTATTTGCACTGAAGCTTCTTCTAAAATACTTTGAGCCTTTTCAATTTCAACTGGGAGATTCTCTTTCAATTTCTTTTTACTGGCATATAAATGTAAATTAGTTGCTGATAGCAAAGCACTTACATTGTCATGTAGCACATTGGCTATTTTTTTTCGTTCTTCTAACCTACCATCTAACGTTGCAACTAAAATTTTAGCTTGTGCTTCACTTTTTATTTTTTCAATTTTGTTTTGATTCAATAATTGTTCTTGACTAATTTGTAGGACGTGATTATTTTTACCGAGCTTATAAAGTTTATATAAAAAATAAATACTCAATAAAAGCACTAAAATTGCAATACCCAAAGCATAGGTTAAAACTTCCGCATCTTTTCTTTTTGCTTTTTCAATTTCAGTTTCCTTTTCTTTAGTCGCCAAACTGTACTTAGATTGAATTTCAGCAATTTCCTTATATTTAAGTTCTTGTTGTAAAGAATCATTTAAAGAGAAAAATTTATCTTGATATTCAAATGCTTTTTTATAGTTTTCAAGTTCACTATAAGCATAAGCCATATTTATAAACGAAGTATTTCGCGTTTGTTTCTGCAAATCACTTTGCCCATATCCCACCAATTCAAAAGCCTGTTGAAATATTTCTAAAGCATCCTTATATTTACCTTGCATATAATACACGCCGCCAAGATTATTTAAAATTCCAGCTTCTATTTCTTTATTTCCTAATTTTTTTTGAAAATTCGCAGCAATTTTAAAATTTTCAATTGCATTATCATAATCTCCATTTAAATAAAATATTCCTGATAAATTAGCATAAATTTTGGCTTTTAAATCTTCTTTTCCTTCAATATTTTCATTAAATGAAATTGCCTTTTCATAATTAATTTTTGCAGAATCAATTTGATTATCTAATTGAAAATTCCCTCCCTTTTTAAAATAAATATATTGCAGATTCTCATAATCATTAGAAATTGAAGGAATTATTTTATTAAATAATTCAGTTGATTTTTTAAAATTACCATTTTCACGAAAAATATCAGCTAAAAGAATATTCCCTTCAATAATTAATTTTGTTTCATTATTTTTTTCAACAACTTCAATAAATTCATATAATTTTTCTAAAGCTTCTTCTGTCTTTCCTCGTTCAATCAAATCTTTAATAAATTTTATTCTTTCGTCATCTGAATTAAATAATTCAACATTAATTTTACTAATAGCAATTTCATTGTCGAATTTTGCAAAAACATTATAATTTACTAACTGAAAAAAAATAAAAAAGACTACAACTATTTTGAGTTTTAACATTTTAAAAAGGAAAGGAAGTTAACTTTATTAGACAATATTGTTTTTAACGGCATAAATGGCTAGCCCAACAACATTTTTCACTTTTAATTTATTAATTAAATTTTTTCGGTGACTTTCAACAGTATTTGTACTTATATGAAGAGTTTTGCTAATTTCATTTGAATTATATTGTTTACAAATTAGCTTAAGAACATCTGTTTCTCTTGGAGTTAATGGACTAAAAAATGTGCCATCTTGAGATATTTCATCTATACTAAAATGATTGCTTCTAAAAGTGGATAATAATTTATCCTTAATACTTTCACTGAAGTATTGCTTTCCACTATACACATCATTTATTGCTTCAACAATATTTTCGCCAGCGCATTTTTTAGCTAAAAACCCATTTGCCCCAATTTTCAGCACTTCTTTAATTAGTTTTGCATCATCATAGCTTGATAGCACAATAACTTTTTGCTGAAAACCACTTTTCACAAAACTCTGCAAAACCGCAATTCCATCTACTTTTGGCATGTTAATATCTAAAATTAAAATATCAGCTTCATTTAAAGCAAACCAATTTAAAACATCTTCGCCGTTGAGTGAACTTCCAACAACTTCAATATTATTTTCAGAAGATAAAACCGCATTAATACCATCAATTAAAAGTTGATGATCATCTGCAATATGAACTTTGATCTTTTTCATAATTTTCCCTTCTCAAATATATTACTTATTAAAATTTTAAACTATCACTAAAAGTAGTGATATTTTTATATCCCCAAAAACCGTTAGAAACAGAAAACCATTTTAATAAAATTAAAATGGTTTTCCTTGCACTAAATATACTAAGATGTTAGGTTTATCGCAATCTATCCACAGATTTTACAAGTTCCTCATCCTTTTTAATAGCCTTATTGGCTAAAACCACTAAAACAATAGTGAAAATTGGAATAAGCAACCCAATACCCTTCTCAGAAACGTTAATTTCTCCAGATAAGTTTTGTGCAAAATATACGAGAATACCTAATAAAATAAAATTGATCAAAATTGCTAATCGTCCTAAAACAAATTGTAATTGTCTTTTCTTAAATTGAAAAATAGTTATAAATGTTACTAGTGATGATATAAAAAATAATACTGACATTATATTTAATAATGTGTTACCAGCACTAAATGAATCCATTACAAAAAATTTAATTCCTTCAACATTAGTCCATAAATTTAAAAGGAAAATTAATCCTCCTGAAAATAAGGTTGCTAAAAGTAAATAAATAGTTTGTATTCTCTGAATCATATTTAAAATATTCGAACGCAAAAATACGTTTTATTTTTAAAGATTTAAACTTTAATATGTAAAATAATTTTATATATTTGCAATATCAATTGTATTTAGCAAAGCAATTCAACTACAACTAAAACAACTAATCACCACTTAGTTTAAATTACAATAAAATTCTTATAAAGAATAACAAATTACGTATTTATACATTAACACAAATAACATAATGTTTGAAATTTCCCAACTTAAGGAGAAAACTCTTGTAGAATTGCAGGAGATAGCAAAAACTATTGGAGCAAAAAAATACAGTCAACTTAAAAAATTAGATCTAGTTTATTTAATACTAGACATTCAGGCTTCGAATCCACAAAAAGTAACAAGAAAGGAACCTTCTTCAAATGGTGATAATAAACCAAAACGAAAAAGAATAGTAAAAAAAGCTATTACACCTAAAGAACAAAAGCCAGTAGCAACTGAGCACCATAATAAAGAAGTAGCAACTGAAGTAGCAGTAAAAATTGTTAAGCCTGAAATTAGAAAAAAGGTTAATCCAATTGCCGCTAATAAGCCAAAGGCTGAACCTATTGTAAAAAAGGAATTAGAAAATACAGATAAAACTGAAAAACCTAATCCTTCAAAAAATAAACAGCAAGCTAAACCAGGTCAAAAGCAGCAAAATCCGAATCAACAAAATAGACCTAAACAACACCAAAACAAACAACAAGTTAGTCCTCAACAGGTAAATCAGCCAAGGGACAACAATAAAGGTCAGCGAAAAAATGGAAATCGTTATAGAGATCCAGATTATGAATTTGATGGTATTATTGAAAGTGAAGGAGTTTTAGAAATGATGCCTGATGGGTATGGTTTTTTACGCTCGTCAGATTATAATTACTTATCATCACCTGATGATATCTATTTATCACAATCTCAAATTAAATTATTTGGATTAAAAACTGGTGACACTGTAAAAGGTGTTGTTAGACCTCCAAAAGAAGGAGAAAAATATTTTCCACTTATTAGAGTTTCAAAAATTAATGGTTTAAATCCAAATGTAGTTAGAGATCGTGTTTCTTTTGAACATTTAACACCATTATTCCCTCAAGAGAAATTTAATTTAGCTGGTAAATCAAGTACATTATCAACTAGAATAATGGATTTATTTTGCCCAATTGGTAAAGGACAAAGAGGTATGATTGTTTCTCAGCCTAAAACAGGGAAAACAATGTTACTTAAAGATATTGCAAATTCAATTGCATCTAATCATCCGGAAGTCTATCAAATAATTTTATTAATTGATGAACGCCCTGAAGAAGTTACAGATATGCAACGTAGCGTAAAAGGTGAGGTTGTTGCTTCAACTTTTGATGAACCGGCTGAAAAGCACGTAAAAGTTGCTAATATTGTTTTAGAAAAAGCAAAAAGATTGGTTGAATGTGGACACGATGTAGTTATTTTGTTAGACTCAATTACCCGTTTAGCTAGAGCTTATAACACTGTTGCACCAGCATCGGGAAAAATTTTATCGGGAGGTATTGATGCTAATGCATTGCACAAACCAAAACGTTTCTTTGGAGCTGCACGTAATATTGAAAATGGTGGTTCTTTATCTATTATAGCTACTGCTTTAACTGAAACTGGTTCAAAAATGGATGAAGTTATTTTTGAAGAATTTAAAGGGACTGGTAATATGGAGCTTCAATTAGAAAGAAATATTGCTAACCGTAGAATTTATCCAGCTATTGATTTAGTTAAATCAAGTACACGTAGAGATGATTTATTGTTAGACCCTAAAACGGTAAAACGTATGTGGGTATTAAGAAAATACTTAGCAGATATGAATCCTGTAGAGGCAATGGAATTTATAAAAGATAAAATTCAATTTACCACTTCAAACGAAGAGTTTTTAATTTCTATGAATGGGTAAGTTCATTTAAAAGCTTAAATATATCTAATTGAAAAAAGCCTTTAATTTTTAAAATTAAAGGCTTTTTTAGTTTTCTGTTTTTCCTTTTTATAAATGAATAAATAATATGAAGCACTAGATTATGAATAAGTCACATTCGAGTTCGTTGAGTTTCATATTGAACAATATTCTTCTAGTTATTTTATAAAATATTAATACATAAAAAAAGCGAGCTAATGCTCGCCTTTTATATTTATTAATATCTTTTTTTTAAAAGAATTTACCTCTATTATCTTTAATCTCAGCAGTTTCTTCTAACACATTAAATATTTGATTACCTCTACCTTCTAATTGAGTTACAAGTTTTTTACGGAAGTTATCATAGTTTTCTAAATCCACTGGAGCATCACGTTTCGTTACTTTTACTACAAACACTCCTTTTTCTCCATTCATTAATTCAGAAACTTCATTTAATTTAATTGTTGACATCGCTCCAACAACAGCTGGCTCGTTTCCAACTCCAGAAATTAAAGGACTAGATAAACCAACTGATGAAGCGCTACGCACACTAACACCACTATTAGTAGCAATTTCGGCTAAAGTAGCTCCAGTCATTTTCTTTTTAATTAGCTCAGCTTTCTTCTGGTCAATTAATTCGGTGCGGATTATTGATAATAAATCTGAACTCACAACTACACCATCTTCTTCAGTTTTTCCAGTAACAGTGGCCACAGCATAACCTCTTTTACCATTAACGTCAATATCGAATCTTTTAGAATTACCAATTTGTCTTTCAGTTTCAAAAGCCCAAGTTACCATTTGACGTTGCGCCCCTATACCAGGAATTGCTTCTGCTAAAACTTTTAAATTCAGCGCAGTTTGAACGTTATAATTTTTTTCAATTGCTATTTCATTTAAATCTTTACCTTCAGACATATTGGCATTTAAGGTTTCAGCTTCTTCAAATATATTATTTTCAGTTTCTTCCGAGGCTTCAACTAAACGGGCAAAAGTAGCTAATCTAACTGCTTTTTCAGGTGTCGTTTGTTCGTCAATTCTAATAATATGAAAACCAAAAGCTGTTTCAACTACTTGAATACTTCCAACTTTATTTTTATAAATAAAGTCTGCAAAATCACTATCAAAACTTGGTGAGAAAGCTTGATCTTTTCTAACCCATCCAATATCTCCACCTTTTCCTTTTGTACCATCTGAATTAATTTCATCGGCTATTTCAGTAAATTTAGATTTACTATTTCTTACCAATGCATATACACTATCAGCAGTTTTTTTAGCTTCTTCTTTAGTTTTTATTGAAGTTGATCTTGTTGTTCCAGCATATGGAATTATAATATGACTAGATTTAACAGAATCTGGTAATTGAACTATTTCAACAACTTTAGATATTTTGTAATATCCATTTTGTTTATATGGCCCAACAACATCTCCAATTGAAGCAGCAAATACTTCATCTGAAACTTCAGCTAAAATTTGATTTTTAAATTTATAACCATTATCAATTGCCAAGTCTGATCGGTTATTACTTAAAAACTCTTGATAATTAGTAGTGTTTTTTAAACCTGCTATATTAACTGTAGTTTTAGCAGCATTGCTATATTCTTCTTTATCATTTATAAAGCTTTCTACAAGAGCTTTTGCTTCAGCATCATCTGCTTCTGAAGGTACAATATCAAATTTTACATATTGCAATGTACGTGTTGCTTCCGGCTTAAATCTTTTTGTATTATCTTTTAAATACTTTTGAATTTCATCTTTTGAAACATAACTTAAACTATCCGGAATTGAAGCATAAGGAACATAAACAAATTCGGCATCCATTTTTGTATTATTAAACAAATAATCTCTTTCTCCCTCTTTTAAAGAAGCACCTAACCCAACTTTTACTAGAGATGTATAAGATTGACGCTCTAAGTTTCTTTTAATGCTTTTCTCAGTAGCTAACCAATTCATCCAAGCTTGAGTGTTTCCAGACTCGGCTTCATCTTTCATATTAGCGATGTATTCTTTCAGTTTTTCTTCATCAAAAAGATTTGCCTCATTTTTAAAAAGTGGTGAATTTTGAATTTCAGGTAAGGCTACCATAGCATCCCAAATATCTTTTTCACCAATAACAATACCCGCTTTTTCAAGTTGATTTTCAAATATATTTTCCGCTACCATTCCACTCCAAACGGCATTAACCGCTTGCATTTGAGAGGCCCTACCTCCACTTTGAGTTCTATAAGCCTCTACCTGACGAGCAAATTCTTCTCTATCTATGTCCTCTCCATTAACTGAACCAATAGAATTAACCTTACTTGAACTAAAAAATTGTTGTATTGAGCTTGGATCAAGAACAAATGCAAAAAGTGCTAATCCTACAATAAGGATTAAGAACATTGATCGATCTCTAATTTTTGATAAAATTGCCATTATATTATTTGTTTTATTACAGTTTGCGAAAATACAACTAAGTATTTAATTATGAAAGTGAAATTGTTATAATTAAACTGGAAAAACAGTTAATTTTATATATAGTATATTTTTAATCTGCTTTATCTAAAACTTTAAGGTAAACTTCCATAATTTTAGAGGAATCTACCTTCAACATTTTGAAATGCAAATTATCTATTTCTATTATTTCTCCTTCTTTAGGAATATCTTCATTAAAATAAACAATAAACCCTGCAAGGGTTTCATAACCTTCGTTTTCTTCTAGGTTTAAATTATAGGTTTCATTTAAATAATCTACTTCTAAACGTGCAGAAAACTCAAATTCACGCTCATTTAATTTAGTTTCCAATAATTCAACAGTATCATGCTCATCTATAATTTCACCAAAAAGTTCTTCTACAATATCCTCAACTGTAATAACTCCAGAAGTTCCTCCAAATTCATCTAAAACAACAGACATACTCCTTTTTTTCTTTGTTAAAATATTTAAAACATTATTAATCATCATACTTTCAGGAACAAATTCAACAGGTAATATAATTGATTTTATGGTTTTTGGTTTATTAAATAATTCAAATGCGTGCACATAACCTAAAATATCATCTAGTGATTCTTTGAAAACTAATATTTTAGAATATCCTGTTTTGATAAACAACTTCTTTAAATTAGTTATACTGTCATTTATATCTACAGCAACAACTTCAGTTCTAGGAATCATTATTTCCCTGGCCTTAACGTTATTAAAATCCAGAGCATTTTGGAATATTTGAATTTCAGAATCTACTTCTTCATAATCTTTTGCATTTTCCAATTGTTTTGAAATATAATTTCCAAGTTCAACTTTGGTGAATTCAATTTGTTGAATGTCATTTGTTGAATTAAAAAATATTCTCAAAAAGAAATCTGAAATAAACGTTATAAAATCTGAAACAAAATGAAAAATTATATAAAAAAAGTAGGCAAAGGGAGCAAAAAGCCATAGTGTTTCATTGGCGTAAATTCTAAATAAAGCTTTTGGTAAAAACTCTGCAGTTATTAGAATTATTATTGTAGAAATTATGGTTTGAATAAATAAAATTGTGAATTCATTTAATGTGCCTTCAGGAATAAATTCCATAATAAATTCACCCATAAAAAAACTATAAACAACTAATGCAATGTTATTACCAACAAGCATTGTGGTTATAAATTTGGATGATTTTGAAGTAAGCCTCCCTAATATTCTTGATGTAAAACCTTCTTTCTTTTTTTCAAGTTCTACCTGAAACTTATTCGCGGAGACATAAGCTATTTCCATACCAGAAAAAAAGGCTGAAAGCAATATTGAAATTAATATTACAATTATATCAATTTCCATCTATTCTTTATTTCTTTTTTCTACTTTAGCCCTAAATCTCTTCTTAAAAAAATACATAAAAATTGCTAAAACTGAAAATATAAGAAGTAGGTATGCCCTTGACCTATTAGTATTCCAATTATTTACGGTTTCTACAATAAACACAACTGCAATTACCAAATAACCGTATTCAAATAATTTTGAAATTTTATTCATTTTCTATTCTTTTAATTCAATAACACCACTTTGATTTTTAATCCACCAGATATTTAAATCTTCCGATGCTTCAAAACCAGTTCCATAAATTGTATCTGTTAACGTATAAAATACAAATCTTTTTTCAGTAAAAAAATAGTGCGTTTTCTGATCCCAAAAAATTTCTGATGTTTCTAATTTATTTTTTTTGGCGTAATTAATAATAACAACATTATCTTTAATTTCAGACACTTCAGTTTTACTGTAGCTTTTAGCATAACCTCCTTGGATTGTAGTTGAATCTCCGTTTTTTTCAATAGTTGTTATAAAAATTCCTTTAGGAAATTCTGAATAAGGGTGATTTTCTCTATTTCCAAAATCCAACATTAAAGGTGCTTTCATTTTTACATCCACTCTACCAGAATCTGTGTGCTTTAAATTAATATCTAAAGCTTCTCCTATTGGAAGATTTTTATCTGCTAAAAAATCTCTAACTTCTTTTGCATCATTGGTACATGAAAAAAACATTGCTATTGAAATTACAATAGCAATGTTTCTTAATTTATGTACAATTGATCTTGTCATTTAACAAATATATCAATTATAATATTTTAATTCTAATTTAAGGTACTCTAACTGTTTCATTAATCCAACATCCAATTGTATGAGATGATCCAGATTTTACACCTGCTACAAATAAATCTTTTGTAGTAGGAATATTATCCGCATAAGAATTTATAAATCTATTTGCTAAAGAACTAATACTTGGATCTACTGCCTTTGCTTGTCTTGCCTTATTTAAAGCAGCAACATACACCATTCTTTTAGAAACAACATCATCACCACAAGAGTTTGCACTTGATGCATACATACTAGCTATTAATAAATAAGCTCTTCCCATTGAAGGTTGTAATTCTAATGCTTGGTAAGAATAACTTCTTGCCTCAGATTTTCTTCCTTTTTTACTTAAAATTTGAGCAATTTTATATAAATATCCTGCTTTTTTATAAGTGTCAGTTTCCTGATCTACAGCTCTTTTAAAATAATCCATTGCCTTATTAGTTTCTCCATTTTTCATAAGAATACCAGCATAAAATACAGATGCATTTGGAGAAGGATCAGCGTGTACATAAGCTTCAACTAACTCATCATATAAAGGATCTTCCGTACATTCTTTATTATACATCCTTGATACAGCTCTTTTTAACCAAACTCCATTCTCTTTATTTGCATCAAAATTCTTTCTATTAAATGGAATTAAACGCTCACAAGTTGAAATAGAAGCCAATTTTTGATCTAATCCACCTTCAACAATAGATAAATTTGTCATTAATTGTTGGTAAATAGTTCTATTCTTAGTATCTTTTTTACTTAAACGAGTTGAATCTTTTGCATTGATAACATCAATTTTCTTAGTATAATATTCTCTTTTAAGCTCAACTGCTTCACCAACCTCATCATAAGTATCAAAAACTCTTTGAGTATCAGAATCCTTATACTTATTTAAAATGATATCAAAAAACTTATAAATATTTTTTGGAGACATTTCAGTTGGCCCTTCGTTAAAAGTTTTGTTTAACCAACTATATACTTCCTCTTCAGGAGCTCCTTGTTCGCCTTTAAAAGTAGCAATATCATCATAAATACTAGCTTTATCTTCTGGGTAATGCTCTAACCTTTGGTTGTAAACTCTCATTACTAAATCAGCAGCAGCAGCTTTATCAGCATCAGAGGCAGATGCTAACCTATCCTCAGCAATTTTAATTCCATATTTATAAATATTAACTGATAGTGTTGGACAATTATCCATACACCACATCCAGTTTTCATAAGCGGCATTATAATTTTTCGCGTTGTAATCTCCCTTAAAAAGATTGTATTTAATAGTACAATCTGCATTTGCTTGCGCAAAAACTATTGGTGTTGTAACTAATAAAAATAATAAGGTAAATAAAAGTCTCATTTTTTTCATTTTTCTAATTTTTAAATTAAAATATTTCTCGTTTTTTAAACCATTTATCATTTAGTGAAAAACTTAATCTAAAATTTAGATAGTTTTCTTGAACTAAACCTTTGTCTATTTTTCCTCTTTTTCCAAATTCAAAACCAAGATTTAAATTTGATAATTGATTGCTTACTGGTAACCCTACTCCAAAAGATATGCCAAAATCATCTATTGCCGTAAAATCGCTACCATTCCCAAGTGCATCAACCATTAATCCCGTCTTTTCCAATTTAACACCAGCCCTATAAGTGACTCTTTCCCAGTAACTTGTAATGGATGTAAATTTTGGAGTATAAAAACCTCCAATAGAAATCTTACTATACTTATTATACTTAATTTTTGAGTAATTATTAAAAATACTTCCTTGAGGATTTAACGCATCCTGAAAACTATAGTCTAAACCTGCAAACCATTTATTATCCTTTCCAACACCAACTCCCAAAGAAGTTTTTAATGGGGATTTCAATACCCCCTCACTTTTCTTGTTTAAAATAGTATCACGTGGTATTTCACCTGACACCAAAGATACTGAATAAATGTATTCCTCATCCTCAGTATTTAAATCATTTTCTAAATCAAAATTAGCACCAAAATGCAAATTAAGATTTTTATTTAATTCTGTTTTATATTGAACCCCTCCATCTAAAGAAAATCCTTTTAAAGAAGACAGCGTCTCATATTTAGATCCTAAAGAAACATCTTTTAACTGATTTGTAATACTGTTTTCAATTTTACCAAAAATATAATTTCCTTGAAAACCAATACTAAATCCTTTAAAAACCTGAATACCAAATCCTAGAAATACTTTATTTGTCCCTCCTTCTCCATTGTATAATGAAATTTCAGTTAACTCACTACCAGTGTTATAGATGTTAGAAGTAAGCGAATAACCTACCGAAGAGTTAGGTAATAAGCCAAAAGACAATCCTGCATTTTCACCTAATGGAACTCCCATTGCTAGATAAGAAAGATATGTTGTAGCTCCATGTTGAGTGTCAGCACCCTCTTTGGCCCAAATATTTTTATTTTCTATTGCTAATGAATAGGTTGTAAATTTTAAACTAGATAATGAAGCTGGATTTGATAAATTTAATCGAAATTCATCATTTAAAGAAACACCAATACTACCCATACTTATTTGTTCAACTGTGTTGGTATTATTCTTATCTCCAATCCCAAAAAACGAATATGCCGAAGCATTATTTTTTTGAGCGGAACTGATAACTGATACAAATAGTGTTAAAACTACTATTATTTTTTTGATCATTTATTGTATATTATAGGTCAAAATTGTGTTTAATCCTTCTAATAAAAAATTAGGATTGGCAAATATGCTATTTTTTAATTTATTTGCCAAGAAATTAACGTCTCCACCTGTTAAAACTACTGTTAAATCTTCATTTTTTTGCGTATACTGTTCTATTGTACCATTAATTTCATTTATAACGCCATTAATAATACCAGAATGTATACACTTTTCTGTTGAGTCTCCAATTAATTCACTCGGGGATTCTGGTATTAATTCAGGCAACTTTTCGGTAAAAGTTTTTAATGATTTATATCTCATTTTTATACCTGGTGAAATTGCCCCACCTAAATAACAATTTTTATTATTTACAAAATCATATGTTATGCAAGTTCCAGCATCAATTATTAATACATTTTTATTAGGAAATTTTGAAACCGCTGAAGCCACAAGGGCAATTCTGTCTACTCCTAAGGTTTTTGGAGTAGAATAGTTGTTTAAAAAAGGTACTTTAGTAGAGGAATTTAACAGTATTAGATTAATTTTTGACTTAATTTTTGATATTTCGTTCTTTTTTAGAAATCCAACAGAAGAAATAATCGCGTTCTCACAATTATGAATTTCTATTAATTCGAGAATACTTTTAACAAAATTTTCTTTTATAATAACTTCATTATAAACCAATTCACCAGAATTAAAAACTGCAGTTTTAATTCTTGTATTTCCAATGTCTACTATTAAGTTCATTCAGATTTTTTAACAAGTTTCAAAAATACAACAGATTTTTTAAAAATTGTTTTGATTAGTATAAAAAATACATTTATATTTGCATCCGCTAACGCAATGGTGCCTTAGCTCAGTTGG
>Ga0208305_10000224_pt1 | contig 33199 bp, 38 predicted proteins | sample ColrivemetaGS741_FD_187605 | JGI IMG/M metagenome (GOLD analysis project Ga0208305, IMG submission 187605) | Estuarine microbial communities from the Columbia River estuary - Flood tide ETM metaG S.741 (SPAdes) (version 2) | ecosystem: Environmental > Aquatic > Marine > Intertidal zone >... | reverse complement strand
CAGCTTGGGTGTTTCTCTCTAAAGCTACAATCATATTACTTAACTGAGCTATCCCTGCCGTACCTCTTATGTCCTGTAGATTGATAGTACCACCCTCTTCAGGTGACTTCCTACTCTTATCTCTATTCAGGTGAGACACCATAATCAAACAGATATCTAATTCAACAGTTAAAGTTTTTAACTTAGTAACTATTTCATCTAGTGCTTTACGTTCATCCTTTGCATGATCAGATACTACGATACTGATATGATCTAATATTATAAACTTACACTCGCAGGAACGGACAAGATAACGAACCATGCTAACAATGCGTTCAACAGAATTACTCCCAAAACTATCGTAGAGATAGACACGGTTGCTACCAAGAGTTGCGTTATAAGCTTCATCAAATTCTTCCTTTGTGTATTGTGTATCGGGTAGGTGTAACATCTTCTCAGCATGTATTGACATCATGCCTAGGCCTGTATCTCTCACTGGTTCTTCTAAGAATAGAGTACCTACATGTCCTTTGTCTTGTCTTATCAGGTTGTACAGTATCTCTCTCATAACTTGTGTCTTACCAACACCTGTTCCAGCTACAAAAGTTATTAGCTCACCTGTTCTTAGGCCTTTAGTCATCTTGTTTAAACCTTTGAAGGGGTAAGGTACGCAGTCATAGGTAGGTGGTGTAGCCACTAGATCATAGAGATCAGTACCTGCTAGTATACCATCAGGTGTAAACGGCCCAGCTTTCTTGTGACTGTCAATGAATTCTCTTTCCCTACCCTGACTGATGTAGTCATTAGGATCGTTCAGTGTCATTTTAACTAGACGTACCTTACGGGGATCAAACAACTCAGCTACCAGTAGAGCTGCATCCTGTCCTGCCTTGTCACTATCAAAGCAAATGTTAATCTTCTCAAAGCTATCGAGCCATTCATAGTTTCTCTTACAATCTTTGACTGCACCCTGCGCCCCATTGACTACAGATACACACGGTTCAGACATAAACATCATCTGATACACTGACATGGCATCGTATTCACCTTCAGTAATTGTTACTGACTTACCACCCTTAGAGAAACATGCTTGCCCAAACAGATCAGCTTGTGCATTGCCACTAAACCTAAAATGTTTCTCAGTTAAACTTCTCTCTTTAAACCCTGTAGGTTTACCATTTAAAGTGTAGATCAGGTTAACTTTATCCCCTGATGATAACACCTTATACTTTTCTGATACTGCCTTAGTTAAACCCCTACTTGTAATAGCTGCAGGTGATCCTGATACTGGTGGCAATGGCTTCACAGCCTGTAAATTTGGTTGCATGATATCTAGTGCTACTCCTTCATCATCATCATCATTAAAATGTTTAGTCTTACAAACATGACAAAACAAACCATCCTCATATGGGTATGCCCCATCACTACTCCCGCAGCTTTGGCATGGTTGGTGTTTCTTGTGTTCGTATTCCATCGAATAGTTCAAACTCTTGTGCCTCCTTAACCTTAGAAATACAACGAGGGCAAGGTGACCAGTTTTGTCTGTTCTCTTCCCAGTATATCTCAGTGTCTTTTGTTAGAGCATTACAAATATAACATCGCATACTTTAGTAATCCCCTTCTCTTGTTGTTAACCTGTACCATATTAACTTAACAGCTATCCAAGGCCAAAGCAAGGCAACCTTATAGAAATTTAGTTCACCCTCTTCAGGTAAGAAACCTTCAATCAAAAAGATTACACCTAAAGAATACATTATAAGTACTGCCCATGCAGCCATCATGTAAGGTTCTATCATCATTTACCTTATTTCTCCTTGTTAATATGGAAGGGATATGGATGTAACTGGTACTCCCTGTACTTAGTATGTATCAGGGGCTACCGTTAATACTCATTATACACCCCTTTTCTAATCTGTCAAGACCTCCAGTTCTTTTATTTTATTTTTGTATTCTTTGAGCATCATGTTTGTGATAGCTACATCAGTTGAAACATGACTAGGCCTAACACCTGTAGGGTATCTCTTTAATTCATCCTCTAATCTAGATACAATGCTCTTGTATACCTTTAGTTCTTCAGCTCTATCTAACCTTGCCATCATAAGAACAACCCCCATACTATAGTTAATGCCAAGCTAAACGTATACATTGCACCAATAGCTGCGAATGCTAACGTTAGGTAAACAAGGCTATTCATTAACCTGTCTTTACGTTGCTTGTCTCGTTTATGTTTGGTTGTATTAAAGTATCTACTCATTACTGCATCCCCAATGTATCTGCTAAATTGTCTAATGTTTTCTTGGCTTTATCAGTCAGGTTTATATCTTTCATAAACACTTCACCTAACAAGTCCCCTACTAATTCTATTACCTTGTTTTCTTTTTCTTTATTCATTTTGTATTCCTTTCTTTAATTATAAATAAGTGTCCATCACCTTCTATTATTTCTTCTTCACTATTCATTTTATCAAGGTCATCAACTATATTGTCATCCTCATCAAGAGGGTGAGCTATATAAACTTCATAACCTTTTTCATAAAATTCTAAAGCTTTAGACATAGTGTACGTTTGAATTTCGTTGTTACCATACATCATTTTGTTACCCTCTCTTTTACCCATAGTCTTTTAAGTTTATTATTTCTGCCACCCTTAGCACCTGTAACCTGCCTATTCTTTTGTTGTGTCCATAGGTCACCCTCTTTGTAGGTTCTCATGTTAAAGACTGCCCGCATTCTTTTGTTCTCTTGCTTGCATACCATCTCGTGAGCTAGTCTTAACCTGTCTTGCACATCTAGCATTGCTTATTCTCCACTACTTTATTTGTGATACCCTTGATTGCAGCATACCTTTTCACTACCCGCAAAGCATCCTCTCTTGTTCTCACAGTCTCATAACAAACAAGCTTGCCTGTCTTGTCACTAATTGTATTCACTACATATTTATTTATCATTTTATTATTTCCTTTTCTAATTGTATTTCTACTGTATTAACTCTATACCCGCACGTCAAACATTTCTTTCTACGTTTAGTGGACGGGTAACCTAGCTTAAAATATTCCCTTGTATCAATTATTTTTAGTTTACGCCTATACGATTTGCTCAGGCACTCAGGACAACAACTTAAAGATTTATCCATTTTATTTTATCCCTTTCAATATAAATTCTATTACTGGTATTGTCCAACCGTTGCCTATCATTTTGTATCTCTGGCAATTACTAACCCCACTAGTATAATCTTGTGGTATACCTTGCAATGCTTCACAATCATTAGGTGTTAGCTTGTCTTGTTTGTTCTCAGATTTTAAAGGAACATTGTGTCCACCTGTACCCATGTTAGCAGTCAAACAAGGTGATACCCCAGACTTATTCTTTCTGTAGTATGTCCTACGCCATTGATAAAAGTTACCTTGCCACTCAGGTCTTGAAGGTATCTCACCTAGTGGAATATTAGTCCAGTAATATCTCTTTCTATTCTGTTGAATAAACCTATCAGAATTTATCATGATTGGTTGCACGCCTAGTTGTTCAGATATTATATCTAAACTTTCTTTATTCATGCTAACATTTTCCAGTAAGAAATACTTAGGTTTTAATTCTTTTAGTAACCTAACATATTCAAAGAATAACTTTGACCTTGGATCATCAAAGTTTAATTCTTTACCACCATTGGCACGGCTAAAACCTTGGCATGGACTGCCACCAATCAATAAATCTATGTGTGACAATTTTGCTGCACAAACTTTTGTGACATCTCCGACATCAATTGTATCAGGAAAGTTTTTATCCCTTACCTTGATTGCATACTTATCTATTTCACTCGCATAATATTTACTTGGTTTAATACCAATATTATTTAAAGCAATTTGCCCGCAAGATAGACCATCAAATAAACTTAATATATTCATTTTATTTTATCCCTTCTATTGATCCATATTCTTTCAAATCGTATTCAGTTAATCCATAGTACTTAATAGGATCAACAAAGAACCGTCCTGTTTCGTCATAGTATGGGTTCTTGATCCATGTATCATTTTTAAATACTTCCCATTGCTTTTTGCTTGTGACAAATTCAAGCAATTCTTTGAAGCTATCCGTCTCAAATATCCATGTATGATCATCATCATACCCGTTATAACTGTTAGCCGTTTGCACTGTAAACCTTGGCATAAAACCTTGATCTACTCCTACAATCCTATTGGCATTTGCCGTCCTTACTTTTGGATCATGGCTATCAATCCAAATGTGTAATCCGTTCACTTGCCAAGAAGGCAATTCATCATGATGATAGCTAGTGCATTCCCAATTGTTAGGAATGTCTAGATCAGTTGTGTATGTATTCCAATCCATTTTGTTTCTCTTTCTGTTTTAAGTTTAATATTATCTAGTTGCACCAGTACGAGATGCAACCGATAATATTAAATCCCTAGGCATAGTCTACAACAAAACCTGTTGTATCTCTTTTGGCCTTACCTTTGGCATATAGTGAAACAATGTGGCCACCTTTTGGATCAAGTATTCTTAGGTCGTCACTATCCCCATCAACTATGGGTAAACCTTGCCAATGATTAGCTAATACCTTTTCTCTAAATACAACAGCTATATTCATACCTTTGTCTAATGCTGTTTTCATCATATCACTGTATGATTTTTCTTTCCCACTATATGACCACGTTAAATGGTAGTTGTCTATATGATCAACTTTTCTATTAGCTATTTTAGTATAGTCATAGAATTCTATGCGTGGGAATAATTCAAATATTGTGTAACCTTCAATCTTGATTAACTCGAAACGGATATCACTTGTTCCGTTCAATCTAATCACGGGTTGTATATCTCGTTTATTACAATAGTTTTGAAACTTTGTGAGATCGACCATTAGTTGTTTCATAAATTCATTACGATCTCTATAAAATAACTCGGCCTTTCGTAACCTTGCTTTTTGTACGCAATTCATTGCACCACGTCCTGCAGTATTTAAACAAGCTTCTACACATCCTGCTTGTTCTGCCATTGGGCAAGAATTAAAAGTGCGATTATCAACAACAACTTTAAAAGGTGCAAGGTATATGATACCCGTTAGGTATTCACTACCATCACCTTTGATTGTCTTTGCATTAGTGCCAACGCCTATAAGTTTATACTGTGACATTTTATTAAATCCTATATAATTAATTTCTATACATATATAAAATTCATAGTTTAATTTAATTGTCAAGCATTAATTTAATTAATTTATAAACAATATTAAAACAGTTAATATAATTAAATAGTTTTATTAGTTGGTTAACATAGTTAATTAAATTTAATCAATGGGTTAGTAGTTGTGGTTGATGTTGTGGACGTATCACCGCATCCAAGAGTGTGACATATATGCTGCACAGTGTGACATAATTACCACAGCCAGAGGGATTGCATGTATTATTTTTACAACAGTGTGACATTTATACCACAGGGAGGGGGTTAGGGGGTATGCCTCTTGTATGTACAATACACAAAAATATTTACTAACAGAAATCTTGGACACGATCTAAAACCCCCTAGTAATAGTATAGAAGAACTTTGGCTCAAAAGGGACCTGTATACCCCTTAGCAATCCTACTGGTCTTAGTAATGAGTACAGAGGGTTAAAACAAGTTAATTTAAATAAATAATAAATTAGTACTTGACAACTAATACAAACACCTGTATAATATTCTTAACAAGTAAGCCTGAGAGTATATAAACATAAGTACTATTGTTAGTAGTAACAGATACATCTTATCCCTTCTCCCTTTTATTTACCTAAAACAATAGGAATAGTTAATTACAATGGCTAAGAAACCTAGTAAGACGTGGTTCTATGAGACTACACTACCAGATACAAGAAACGAGTTAACTTTATATTCTTTAAAGAAGAAAGACCACAAAGTATCTGGTACTACCTACAGGTCCCTTCATAAGATCTATATTGATATGGAAGACCCAACAGAGTACGAATTTGCAATGTCTGTGTTTGGTGACTTCTCTGTTTGGGAAAACCTGTGTAACCTGATATGGTTTAAGAAACATCATGTTCAGATGAAGAAAGAGTTAGTACTGAAGTTAAAGGCTAGAACAGTTAAGAACATGATCAATGATCTTAATGAGGGTAAAGCCAGTTACAATGCTCAGAAGTACTTAGCTGATGCTGGTTACTTAGAAGGTAACGATAAGAAACGAGGTAGACCATCTAGAGAAGAATTAGATGGAGCCTTGAAGGATGCTGCTCGTAATGAAGCAGAAACTAAAGATGATGCAGCAAGGATAGGGTTAGTGAACTGATATGGCTAAGACTCCACCAATTACAAATGTTACCTCAGGGTTTAGTTCTACTACAGCCCTAAATAATAATTTTGAAGCTTTAAAAGATGGGTTTGATAACACTCTATCTCTTGATGGTAGTACGCCTAATGCCATGCAAGCAGAATTAGATTTATCTAATAACAGTATAATAAATGCTGGTAGTGTAGAAACAGATAAGTTATTACTTAATGGTACATTAGTTACGCCTAGTGGAGTAGATCCTGTTTTATCAGGAACTGTATCTACGTTTGGTGCATCTTTAATTGATGATGCAGATGCAGCTACAGCTAGAACAACTTTAGGTTTAGGTACTGCAGCAACTTCTTCAACTACAGATTTTGTAGGTACGTCAGGTAGTGGAACTATAGCAGGTGACTTAGATATAACAGGTGACTTAGAAGTGACATCTGATGGTTTACCATCTACAGTATTAGATAGGTTAAATTCTGATGGAACTATTCTAGAGTTAAAAAAGGATGGAACAACTGTAGGAAGCATCAGTACTAAAGTAGATGCTGTTGATGGTGTAGGGGATATGTACCTTGGAACAGGGGACACTGGTTTATTTTTTCATGATAGAAACAATCAGATCCTTCCTGTAGATACAGCAACAGGTTTAACAAGAAATTCTATAGTTCATCTAGGCTCAACTGGTGCAAAGTTTGCTCAAGTACACTCTGCAACCTTTCATGGTGATGGCTCTAACTTAACAGGTATTAGCAGTAGTACAGCTTATGGTGCTGTTGGTACTTACGGTTTATTCTTCTATCAAACACTTGGTCAAAATGCCCCTGCGACAACTGTTTCTGGTAGCTCCCTCTATCCTGCTAATACTTACGATTACTCTGGTCACAGACCTACATATAGTGGCTCTGGACATCCTTCAGGTACTTGGAGATTAATGGGTCAAACAGGTTATTACAACGAGACAGTAACTATAACTAGAAACGACTTTAATACATCCGTTTTTGTAAGGATTTCTTAAATGAGTATAACAATAACAGAAGTACGTAATGCACACTCATTAAACGTAGAGAATACAGTATTCAATGTAGAGATTAAGCATCCAGAGTATAGTTGGATACCTTACACACTCGACCCTAGTGACACAGATAATACAGTAGACAACAGTGAATTACTTACACTTATAGGTTCTAGTTATGAAGCTTATGTAGCACCTACCCAAGCAGAGCTAGATGCTGAGTTAGCTACTAGTCTAAGAGAAGAACGTAATGGTAAACTAGTAGGAGAAGTAGACCCTATAGTAACCAATCCTTTAAGATGGGCTGAACTTACGGAAGCTAAACAAACTGAGTGGACACAGTACAGAACGGATTTACTTAACCTACCTGATCAATCTGGTTTCCCTAACACAGTAACTTGGCCTAGTAAACCTGTATAAAAGAAAGTATAACGCATGGCTAAGAAACCAACGGTAACTACATTAGCATCTGGTTTTAACTCCACAGATGTTTTAAATACTAACTTTGAGAATTTAAAAGAGGGTTTTGATAATACTCTGTCTTTGGACGGCAGTACTCCAAATGCTATGGAGGCTGATCTAGACCTGAATGGTAACAACCTTATTGGTGCTTCTGGTTTATTAGTTAACGGTACAGACTATCTAGCAGATGTTAACACAGCTAAGACTGCTGCTCAAGATGCACAGACTGCGGCTGAAGCTGCTGAGACTAATGCTGAAACTGCTGAAACAAATGCTGAGACTGCACAGACTGCTTCAGAAGCAGCTAAAACTGCTGCCCAAACTGCACAGACTGCAGCTGAGACAGCTAAGACTGGAGCTGAGACTGCTGAGACAAATGCTGCTGCGTCAGCAGTTACAGCAACAACTAAAGCATCAGAAAGTGCATCAAGTGCTACAGCTGCTGAGACTGCAAAAACTGGTGCTGAGACTGCAAGGGATGCGGCTGTTGTAGCTAAGAATGCGGCTGAAGCTGTAGATGTAATAACTGATGCAACAGTATCTGTAAGCACTTTATCTACAGGATCATCAGCAACAGCTTCTGTAACAGCAACAAATGGTACAGGGGCTTTTTCTTTTGGGATACCAATTGGAGCTACAGGAGCACAAGGTATCCAAGGTCCACAAGGTCCAGCAGGAGCAGATAGTACTGTAGCTGGTCCAACTGGAGCAACTGGTCCTCAGGGAGATACAGGACCTCAGGGACCGACAGGAGCAACTGGTCCGCAAGGTCCATCAGGAAATGATGGAGCAGATGGAGCACAAGGCATTCAAGGTATCCAAGGCCCTACAGGACCACAAGGAGCAGATAGTACAGTAGCTGGACCACAAGGAGCTACTGGAGCTACAGGTCCACAAGGTCCAGCAGGAGCAGACGGTAATGATGGTGCAACGGGTGCAACGGGTGATACTGGTCCTACAGGACCGCAAGGTATCCAAGGCCCTACAGGACCACAAGGGGCAGATAGTACAGTGGCTGGACCACAGGGAGCAACTGGAGCAACTGGAGATACAGGACCACAAGGACCAGCAGGGGCTGATGGTGTTGACGGAACTGATGGAGCTACAGGCTTGACAGGTCCTGCAGGAGCAGACGGAACAGATGGTACTGATGGAGCAACTGGACCGACAGGCCCACAAGGAGCTACTGGAGCAACAGGACCAGCAGGTGCTGATGGAAGTGACGGAGCAGATTCTACAGTAGCAGGGCCGACAGGAGCTACAGGTCCTCAAGGACCACAAGGTCCAGCAGGAACAAATGGAACAGATGGAACAGATGGAGCTACAGGTTCTACTGGTGCAACTGGCCCGCAAGGTCCACAAGGAATACAAGGAGCTACTGGTTCAGCAGGAGCAGATGGGGCTGATGGGGTTGATGGTGCAGATAGTACAGTAGCAGGTCCTACAGGGCCTCAGGGACCAACAGGAGCTACTGGGCCAGCAGGAGCTGACGGAGCTGACGGAGCAGATGGGGCTGATGGTGCATCTTATACACACCCAAACCACACAGGCGAAGTCACATCGACATCCGATGGTGCAACAGTAATAGCTGATAATGTAGTTGACGAAGCAAACTTAAAGGTAAGTAATACACCAACAAACGGATATGTCCTAACAGCACAGTCAGGAAATACAGGTGGTTTGACTTGGGCGGCGGCTTCTGGCGGTGGTACGACATTAGGTTTATATGATGAAAACTTTGTCTCAATAGGATTTGGACCAAACGCAACTGGAGATAATGCAATTGCAATGGGTGGTGGTTCAACGGCGGCTGGAGACTCAGCAGTATCTTTGGGTGCTAACGCATCAGCAACACACGAAGAATCTTTGGCATTAGGAATGAATGCAAAGGCGTATGCTGACAGGGCAATTGCTATAGGTAGTTCTAGGGCAGCTGGAGAAGATAGTATAGCACTTCAAATAGCTAACTCAGGAGGAAGTTATGGTGCATCAGGCCTTCATAGTGTTGCAATAGGTGAACTCGCAAGAGCTACAAGTACCAACAGTATAGCTATTGGGAGACAAGCACAAAGTTCAAGTGCAAACAGAATTGTTATTGGTGGTGCAAACGATACAGTTCAGATTAACGGCGCATATAAGTTACCTACTTCAGATGGTACTAATGGACAGGTTTTAACGACTAACGGTAGTGGCAGTTTAGCCTTTGCTACACCATCAAGTGGCGGTGGTGGAATAACAACAGGCAAAGCAATTGCTATGGCAATGGTATTTGGATAATAACAGGAGAATAAAATGACTGCACCAAACGTAGTTAGTGTTGCAACTATAACTGGCAAGACGGATGTACTTGCCGCAACAACAACAGCCACAGCAATAACGACTGCGGCAACAGGTAAATTACTAAAGATAAACTCAGTTATCATAGCTAACATTGATGGTACAAACGATGCTGATATTACTCTTGATTTGTTTAGGTCTAGTACAGCTTACAAGATAGTAAGTACAGTTACAGTGCCAGCAGATGCTACTCTCGTAGCTATAAGTAAAGACAGTGCAATATACTTAGAAGAAGGTGATGCACTAAGGGCAACAGCAAGTGTAGATGGAGACTTACAAGTTATCTGTAGTTACGAGATTATATCAGAGTAAGACATGAAAAACAGTGTGCATGATAATGGTGGTTTTATAGGACGTGTAGCAGACTATGCGGCTACTGATAAATACGGTGCATATTATGATTTAAGTAATGCAACTTACGATAATGTTAGTTCTAGTGCAATTACTCAAGATGCGGCACTTCAAGACCTTTCTTTTAGTAGTGATGGCACAAAAATGTACATTTGCGGTAGAAATAATGATACTGTTTACCAATATACTCTAAGCACAGCTTGGAATGTGTCTACTGCATTATATGCAAATAAAAGTTATTATATAGGTGGGCAAGAAGGTTCTTTAAGTGATATTTTCTTTAAAGCTGATGGATCAAAGTTTTATATAATTGGTTATGTTAGTGACCAAGTGCATCAATACTCTCTATCTACAGCTTGGGATATATCAACAGCTTCATATGACAATTTAGAATTTAGTGTTAGTAGTCAAGAAGATAACCCAAGAGGTTTAACTTTTAAGCCTGATGGAACTAAGATGTTTATCATTGGGCAAACTGCTGATGCAATTCAAGAGTACGCATTAAGCACTGCATGGAATGTATCATCTGCATCTCATACTAGTACCTTTAGCACTTCATCTCAACTAACTAACAATCAGGCTTTGTTTTTTGCACCAGATGGTTATAAGGTTTGGGCTACTGGAGCTGATGATGTTATTTACCAATATATACTTACCACAGCATGGGATATTTCTACTGCGTCTTATGATAGTGTTAGTTTTTCGGTTTTATCACAGTCAACCCAAACTTTAGGTATTGAATTTAGCACAGATGGTACTAAATTATACGCACTTAATAACACTTTAAATATTGTTTACCAATACTCTACAGGGTATGGAGGCAACAAAAAGAACACTGGCGTTTGGAGTATGGATGCTGATTACCTCAATTAGGAGTGTTACAAAATGAAAAATGGTGGCCTAATAACCAAAACAATAAACACTCCTACTACTAGTTTAGCTAGTGGTGTCTGGAGTTTACAAGAGCAATACGAAGCAGAGACTAACGATGCGTGGCCTAAAGCCCCTAACGTACCAACAGACCCATATTTTAGTGACGTAACACTTCTTTTAAAATTTGAGGGGGCTAATAACGGGACAACATTTACAGATAGTAGTAATAATAATTGCACTATAACTCCTAGAAGCACTACAACAAATACCAGCATATTTAAATTTGGGACTTCTAGTGGATATTTTTCTGTAAATTCAAGTTATCTTTCTGTCAGCTCTGCTAGTAGTGGTGTTTCTGATTTTGGAACTGGAGACTTCACAGCAGAAATGTTTGTTTATAGAACAACATCTGGTAGAGACATATTTTATGACACAAGACAAAGCAGTCAAACAACAGGGCATTTTACTTTATCTACTCCTACAAGTGGAAGTAATCTGCAGGTAGTTATAAATGGAGTAGCATATGCCACCACAAATTCAATACCTACAAACCAATGGTCACACATTGCGGCAACACGGCAAAATGGAACTGTTAGAGGATTTGTTGATGGCGTTTTAGGTGTTACAAGTACCAATAATACTGTATCTATAACAGATGGTACAAACGGCACATATCCACCAATGATAGGTGCTACGGGAAACGGCTGGGGTTCTAGTTCAAGTAATAACCATAATGGTTATATAGACGAATTACGGATTACAAAGGGCGTTGCTAGATACACCTCTACCTTTACACCTCCAACAGCAGGATTTCTAACATCATGACACAATATACAATTAACCAAACCTATCCTAAACCTCTACCCCACAGGATAGTCTTATCAGACGGCACAACTCGTACTGACAGAACAACATTTACAGATGCTGAGATAGCTGATGCTGGTTATACTGCTGTATCTGACATGCCCTCACACACAGTGGGCCAACAAGTCTTCTGGAATGGTACTGATTGGTATGTGCAAGACATGGTAGGTAACGAATACGATGTAAGAAAACATGCACAGAGTTTAATACTTAACTACTGCCCTGAGTGGAAACAACGTAACATAACTAACAGGTCAATGGAGTTAGTTCATAAAGGTTCAGACAATTGGACAGCAGAAGAACTAGCTGAGTATAATGCTAACCAAGCTATCTGGGCTAAGATAAAAGAGATACGTGATGCTTCTAATACACTAGAAGCTATGTCACCTATACCTCACGACTACTGGTTAGACGAACATTGGCCTAGTGGTATAGGAATGTAAAACTTTAAAGGAGCCTTAACATGGCAATACAATTAGACTTATCAACATCACAATATGGCACAGCATTTTCTGGTGCATACTTCAGAATAGTAACTGCATCAATCAGCAGAGAACTAGGTGATAACTTTACAGTAATAATCGACTGCTCTGGATTTGCTACAGCAACACCAACAGATGATACACATCCTGTAGACTTCCGCAGATACAATGCACCTTTAGCTACTATCAAAGCTACAACAGGTGATGACTTCTTATCTAAATGTTATACTTGGGTCATGACTCAAGATGACATGAGTGGTTCAACAGCAGTATAGTATGGCAACCATCCATGAAATAAGAGAGGCTGCTGAACGTAGTCTCATTACCTTCATTAAACTAGTTGCACCACAACGTGTACTAGGTAACTGCCATGAGGATGTTTGTAAGTGGTGGACTAGACAAGATTCTAAGACACACCAGCTTCTCTTGTTCCCTCGTGATCACGGTAAGTCAGCTATGGTAGCTTACAGGGTTGCTTGGGAATTAACTAAGAACCCTACCCTAAGGATTCTATACATCTCAGCTACATCTAACTTAGCTCAGAAACAGCTCTCGTTTATTAAAAACATATTCGAATCAGACATACACCAAAAGTATTGGCCTGAACACTTAAACAAAGATGAAAGTAAACGAGAGAAGTGGACTACTTCAGAGATTGCTTTAGACCATCCTGACAGAAAGAAAGAAGCAATACGTGACCCGTCTATTTTCACTGGTGGCCTTACTACTTCTCTTACAGGGATGCACTGCGATATTGCTGTACTCGATGACGTAGTTGTTTTTGAGAATGCTTACACTGGTGAGGGACGAAACAAGGTTAAGTCACAGTACTCACTCCTATCATCTATTGAGGGTAGTGAAGCTAAGGAATGGGTAGTAGGTACTAGGTATCACCCTAAGGACTTGTACTCTGACTTGATGGGTATGGAAGAAGATATATACTCAGACAAGGGCGAACTAACAGGTAAAGAAAATATTTATGAAGTACTAGAGAGAGCAGTAGAAGACGGAGGGGATGGGACAGGTGATTTCCTTTGGCCTAGACAACTACGTAAAGATGGTAAGTACTTTGGGTTTGACATTAAGATCTTAGCTAAGAAGAGAGGTCAGTACCTAGACAGGGTACAGTTTAGAGCACAGTACTACAACGATCCAACAGATCCAGATACACAACCTATAGCCTATGAGAAGTTCCAGTACTATGACCGTAAACATTTAAATAGAGATAATGGTCAGTGGCAGTATCAAGGTAGAAAGTTAAACGTTAGTGCAGCAGTTGACTTTGCCTACAGTGTAAGTAAACGAGCTGACTACACAGCTATTGTTGTAATAGGTGTTGACTTTGAGAATAACGTTTATGTCTTAGACATTGATAGATTTAAGACAGATAAGATCTCTGAGTACTTTAGACACATCCTAGACTTACTTAATAGATGGGACTTCAGAAAGCTACGAGCTGAATGTACAGCTGCTCAGTCAGCCATCGTAACAGAGTTAAAAGATAACTACATTAAACCTAACGGTCTAGCTTTAAAGATTGATGAGCATAGACCTAACCGTCACCAAGGTTCTAAAGAGGAACGTATAGCTGCTGCTCTTGAACCAAGGTACGACAACTTACAAATGTATCATTACCGAGGTGGTAACTGTCAGGTACTAGAAGAAGAACTAGTATCTTACAATCCAGCACATGATGACTGCAAAGACTGTTTAGCTGCAGCCGTTGAGGTAGCAATTAAACCGAGCATGTCAGCAATTAGAAGAAACAAAACCGACAATAATGTCGTATTCCACCCTAAGTTTGGTGGAGTAGCATTTTAAATGTTGACATATTTATCACACTGTGATATAATTATCACATAGCTAGGAACTTGGAGTTAAAATGGCTGGCACTACTATTGACATTGAAAGTATTATAGATCCTCATACCCTAGCTGTGGAAATAGCTAACCGTTGGTCTTCATGGAATAGCTCTCGTTCTTCTAAGTTAGAAGAGTGGAAAGAGTTACGTAACTATATCTATGCTACAGATACTAGAACAACTAGTAACAATAAGTTACCTTGGTCTAACTCAACGACTACACCTAAGTTAACACAGATTGCTGACAACCTACATGCTAACTACTTTGCTGCATTGTTCCCTCAGAAAAGATGGTTCAGGTTTGAAGCTACAGATGCAGCATCAGATGTTAAGATTAAACGAGACATCATACAAGCATACATGGAGAACAAGCTAAGTCAATCTGACTTTGTTAACACAACAAGTAAACTTATCAACGACTACATACAATACGGTAACTGTTTTGCTACTGTTGACTTCAAAAGAAAAGTTACTAACTTTGAAGATGGTGACAGAGTAGTTAACTACGTAGGACCTAAGCTAGTACGTATCTCACCTTTTGATATCTGCTTTAACCCAGTAGCTGCTGAGTTCTCAGATACACCAAAGATTGTTAGATCTATTCTAACCTTAGGTGAAGTACAACGTATGGTTGAGACATCACCTGACAAAGACTACATGAGTGGTGTGTTTGATAAGATGCTCGGCAATAGAGGATCAGCTAAAGGTAACGAAGTAGATGTAGATAAGTCAGAAGGTTTTGTAGCTGATGGTTTCTCTAACTTAACTGATTACTATGAATCTGACTACGTAGAAATACTAACATTCTATGGTGACATCTACGATACACAAAAGGGTGAGTTCTTAAACAACAGAGTTATTACTATCGTTGATAGAGCCTACGTTTTATCTAATGAAGAGAACCCTAGTTTCTTAGGTAGAGATCCTATCTTCCACGTAGGATGGAGAGACAGACCAGATAACTTGTACAGCATGGGACCACTAGATAACTTAGTTGGTATGCAGTACAGAATAGATCACTTAGAGAACCTCAAGGCAGATGTATTTGATCAGATAGCTTATCCTGTCTTAAAGATAAGAGGTGACGTAGAGGACTTTGACTTCGAACCTAATGCCCGTATATACTTAGGAGATGAAGGTGATGTAGGTTACTTAGTACCTGACAGTACAGCATTGAATGCTGACTTCCAAATACAGAACCTAGAAGCTAAGATGGAGATGATGGCTGGAGCACCAAGAGAAGCTATGGGTATCCGTAGTGCAGGTGAGAAGACAGCCTTTGAAGTTAGTCAGCTTATGACTGCAGCAGGTAGAATATTCCAGCACAAGACTGCTCACTTCGAGAGAGTATTCTTAGAGCCAATCTTAAATGCTATGCTAGAAGTATCTAGACGTAACATGGATTACGAAGATACAGCTAAAGTACTAAACGAAGATACTGGTTTGTATTTCTTCACACAGATTACAAGAGATGACATTAAGTCTAACGGTAAGATTGTACCGATGGGTGCTAGACACTTTGCTGAAAGAGCACAACGTGTACAGAACCTAACTACTATGTACCAGATCAAAGCATCTGACCCAAGTGTTGCATCACATCTATCAGGTAAAGAGTTTGCTAGATTGTTAGCTGATGAACTAGGTGAACCAGCTCTATTTGGTGAGAACGTTGCAGTATCTGAACAACTAGAGACTCAGAAGGTTGTCACAGAGGCACAGGTTGAGTATGAGGCTGATCAAGAAGAAAAAATAGAAGAGGGTAGCCAAGAGCTAGAGATGGCTACTGAGGAAGCTCCTGAGGAGCCTATTGAATGAAGGCAGCTTGGTTCAAAGACTGTAAGACAAAGAAAGATAAAGAGGCGGTAGCACAAACACTGCAATCTCAGAGAGAGGGATTAGACCGTCTTAAAGAAATCCTAGAGCCTATGCTAAAGGATACAACCCCTGCAAATGATTATGATTCCCCTTCTTGGGCTTATAAACAGGCAGATCGAAACGGATACAACAGAGCAGTGACCACTGTGTTGGATCTAATTAACTTAGATAAGGAATAACAATGAGTGTATTTTCTGAGGATCAGGTGACCCCTGCAACACAGAGTGAACAAGTATCAGCATTTGAAGAGCCAACCAGCCCTTCAGTCTTGGGTGATCTTGTAGGAGACGGACGTAAGTTCAACGATGTAGAGGCGTTAGCAAAAGGAAAGTTAGAAGCAGACAAGTTCATTGAACAAATGAAACAAGAGAATGCTACTTTAAAAGCTGACCTAGAGAAACAAGCCTACAGACTTGGAGTTACAGCTAAGATGGAAGAAATGGCCTCGGCAACCACAGCCGAACTTCCTGATCCTAATAATAATAATAGTGGCACTTCGAATACAGCTAATACCCAGTTTAGTTCGAGTGAAGCAAACATTGAGAGCCTAGTAGAACAGACCCTGAAGAGGCGAGAGCAAGAGAGTTCTGCAAAGAATAACATTGCAATCGTTGAATCGGAACTTGAAAAAGCCTATGGGACTGAAGCATCTTCTGCTGTAAAACAGAAAGCTTCTGAACTAGGTTTGCCAATGAATGAGTTACAAGGTATGGCTGCTAAGTCACCTGCTGCGTTTATGCAGTTGATGGGTAAGTCAGCACCGAGTATTTCACCAATGGTTCAAGGGAGCATTCGCACTGAAGGTTCTACAATGCAAGCATCCTCTGAAAAAGACTTTGGCTACTATCAAAGACTTCGAAGAGAAAACTCGTCACAATACTACAAACCATCTACTCAACGTGCAATGATGGCTGATGCCGAACGTTTGGGTGATAAATTTTATAGATAAGGAATAGAACTATGGCTGGTAATACAGTAAGTACTCTAGCTCTCGCAAAAAGAGCAGAAGTTTGGGGTGCAGAATTAAAAGAGATCTTGCGGGATGAGCTGCAAGGTATGAAATACGTAAATTGGTTGAATGACTTTCCAGATGGGGACACGTTTAAGATCCCATCATTAGGTGATGCAACTGTTAATGACTACACTGAAGATGCTGCTGTAACATACGATCCGATTGATGATGCACAGTTTACATTCACCATCACTGAATACTTACAGGCTGGTAACTACATCACCAACAAGGCGATGCAGGATGTATACTACTCAAATCAGATCATGTCTCAGTTTGTGCCTCTACAAGAACGTGCCTTAATGGAACGTCTAGAGACAGACATCATGAAGTTAGGTCAAGAGCAAACAGCTGCTGATCCTAACACTATCAACGGTGTTGCTCACCGTATGATCGGTTCAGGTACTGGTGGTAAAATTGCAGTTGAAGACTTTGCTAAAGCTCTTCGTGCATTAAAAACTGGTAAAGTACCACAGAAGAACCTAGTGGCTATTGTTGATCCATCAGTTGAATTTGAAATGAATACAATTTCAAACTTAACAAGTGTATCAAACAACCCACGTTGGGAAGGTATCGTCAACTCAGGTATTGCTTCTGGCATGTCCTTTATAGCTAACATCTATGGTTTCGATGTATACACATCTAACTACTTAGCTACAAAAGCTTCAGAAACTATCAGTGGTGTAGCTGCTCCAGCTAACGCAATCAACAACATGTTCTTCTCTGCTGACCAAGCAGTGCAGCCATTCGTTGGTGCATGGAGACAGATGCCAAATGTGGACACTGAGTACAACAAAGATCACCAACGTACAGAGTTTGTTACTACTGCACGTTACGGTCTTAAACTGTACCGTCCAGAAAACTTGGTTTCTGTTGTTACAAAGCCATTGGCGTAGTAACATAAATACAAGGGGAGGGGAGAAATCTCCTCCTCTATCTCTTTAACACTTGACAACTATTTTACTTATGTGTATAATAGTCTTAACAAGTCTCCCCTACTAAGGACTTATTTACAATGGCAAACGTAGAACATTCATCCCTTACTGGTAGTGCATTACATGAACCTAAAGGTACAGCCACTGCTTCTAGTGGTTCAGCCTATATTGCTAATGGTTCAGGTAGTGGTACATGGCAACCAATCCACAGACATCTAAGTGCTGCTACAGCATTCAACCACTCTTCCCCTTATGCTTATAGTTTAGATACGGATACTACTGAGAAGTTTCTTTCTCCTCCAGTATCAACTTCTATAGTATCTGGGTTCACAGTGGTAACCTCCCCTAACCTAAGATTTCAATACAACGATGCTACTAATCTCACAGCATTGTTAAATGTTACAATGTCATCCTCTCAAGCCTCAGGTAGTGCTAAGGACGTTGAATGGGCATTGTTTAAGAACGGTACAGAGATAGTTGGCTCTAGAGCTATACGTACTATATCATCTGGTGCTTGGGGTTCAATTAGTGTGACTGGCTTAACTGCTTTAGCACAGAACGATTATATAGAAATTAAAACAAAAGCTAATACAGATAATGTAGATGTTAACTATGCAAATATCTATGTGTCTATTATAGGAATGAGTGCATAACATGAAAATGACTCTTCTCGAAATGGTACAAAATATCTTATCCGATATGGATTCGGAAGAGATCAACAGCATTTCTGATTCTAACGAAGCTGAACAAATAGCTAAGGTAGTAGAGAACACCTACTTTAATTTAATCTCTACTCGTATAATACCTGAACATGCACAAACAATAAAGTTGACATCCTTCTCTAGTTCAGTAAGACCTACTCACTTTAAATTTCCTAGTAAAGTAAAAAACATAGAGTTTTTAGACTACAATATTTCTAAGAAGGTGGGAGGGGTAAGGTATGAAAGACTAACATATCTGTCACCAGACGAGTTCTTTAGCTTATCTAACGGTAGGGATAGTCTTGCTTCTAATGTACTACAGGTTAATGATGTAGCTTCTGATAGTATTTTACTTATACGTAATGATGTTAAGCCTTTTTACTACACATCATTTGATGATGAGAACTTGGTGCTGGATGCCTACGATTCATCAGTAGACTCTACTCTTACATCAGCTAAGACAAGAGCATATGGTACTAAGTACCCTAACTTTGATTCTTTCTCAGATACCTTTACTCCTGATGTAGATGATGTCATGTTCCCATTACTACTAGCAGAAGCTAAATCAACTGCTATGTCTTTATTTAAAGCAGGATCAGATCCTAAGATAGAACAGGCAGCCCGAAGACAGAAAGTGTATGTACAGAATGACATGCACAAGGTAAACAAAGGAAGGCCTAAGAATAAGTATGGTAGACATTGAGCTAACTAGAGATGAAGACAATCAAGAAATAAAAGTTAAAAGTAATAAGACTGAAAAAGATTTAGTAGTATACAAACCACAAGATGGTTACAAGCTATACAAAGTTAAATATGAGAGTGGTGCTAAAGTACCTAGTGAACTAGAAGGATCTTGGACAGGCCCAGCAGGAGCACTAGCAGCAGTTGAAAGACATTTAGCTACTAAGAGGGTAACCCCTCGTAAAGCTGTTAACGATAGGTTTAAGGCTCGAAGGGCCGAAAAGGAAACTATAAATGCCACAAAGCCTAACACAGAAACAAGTTAATACTTTTACTGGTGGATTAATAACAGAAGCTAGTGAATTAACATTCCCTGAGAATGCTTCTGTTGACGAATTAAACTGTTCCTTAGAAAGGGATGGTACTCGTCGTCGTCGTAAGGCTGTAGTCTTAGAAGACAATGCAGTTACAGATGGTATAGTTATACCTGAAGGTTCAGTATTTCATACAGATACTTGGTATAATGTTGCAGGTCAACCTAATCTAGAGTTTTTGGTTGTACAAATAGGTTCTGATCTAGCTTTTTATGAGAAGTCAAAAGACCCTCTGTCTGCACAAAAAGTAGCAGTTGGAAGCTTGTCAAACATTTTACAATTATATACAGCTAACAATACATATAGTCCTTCTGAAGAAAAAATACAAGTTACATCTATAAATGGTACGTTGATTATAGCTTCACCAGCCATAAAAACTCTTCGTGTAGAATATGATCCAGTTGCAGTTTCTATAACTTATAGTATTATTTCTTTTAAGGAAAGAGACTTTGAATGGCAAGGTACTACTGATGAAATAGGGGATGAATACTTTACAAAGACAGGACTTTCTGCCATCTCTAATGAGAGAAAGTATGATACTGCAAATAGTGGTTGGGTTGGTGAGAAAGGTCATGCAGCCTTAATAGCCACTCCAGACGGTGGGGATGGTTACCCTCCTCTTACTCACCCTTGGTATTCAGGTAAAACTGCTGACGGAGATTATGACGAAGCTACCTATAAAAAGATTTATAGAGGATCTACATTAACAGCTAATGGTCATTTTATACTAGACATCTTTCAAAAAGAAAGAAAGTTTATACCTACTACAAGTGCTTGGAATAGTGGAGTATACACTTCTTTAACTGTTGAAACTGAACTTAATAGATTTAGAACTGTTGCCTCGTTTGGCAGTAGGGTTTTTTATTCAGGTATTGACTCAGCTAAGAATGGTGGTAAAGTTTACTTTTCTAAAATAATTGAAACTAACACAGAGTTAGGACATTGCTACCAAGTAAATGATCCAACTTCAGAAGATATCTCTGACTTATTGGATACTGATGGTGGGGTTGTTAAGATAGCTGCAGCTCATAACATACGTAAATTACACGTCTTTGGAGCAGCTATTTTAATATTTGCTGAGAATGGTGTTTGGTCTATATCTGGTGTTGATAATGTCTTTAGAGCTACTGAGTTCTCTATCTCTAAAATATCCGATGTAGGTTTAGTAAATGAAAATAGTTTTGTTGTAGCTGGTAGTTCACCTATCTGGTGGTCTAAAACTGGCATATACACTATACAAACTTCTGAAACATCTGGTCAACCAGAAGCTAGAAACATATCATTAGCTAGTATCCAGACTTTATGGAATAAAATACCTAACGAAAAGAAGGCTCAAGTCTTTGTTGAGTACGATGAGGTAAACCAGAAAGTATTCTGGTTCTATCCTGATGCTGAAGAAGACATAGACTACAAGTACAATAACGTACTAATACTCGATGTTAACTTACAAGCCTTCTATCCTTGGAAAGTATCTGATGGTACAGCAGGTCACTACATTATTGGTAGTTCTTATTTTAGTGGGTTAGGTTCTACAGCTACAGAAACACAGGTTGTAAACGGAGCTGATACTATAGTTAATGGCTCAGACACTGTAATATCCACTATGTACAGAGAATTCTTACAGGGTGACAGTGAGATTAAGTTACTTGTTAGAAGTGGTGTAGATGGTAAATTAACTGTTGCTCATTTCTCAGGAGATAGTTACCTAGATTGGGGTACAGGAGATTACTCTAGTTTTGCTGAAGCAGGTTATGACTTCATGGGTGACATGACAACATTTAAGAATGCTCCATACGTAACAACATACATGAGGGTAACTGAAGATGGTTACACTTATAATGGTATAGGCTATGATTTTATTAATCCTTCTAGCTGTAAGATGTCAGTGTCTTGGAACTTAACTAAGGCTAACTCTAAACCTAGAGAGATTTACAAACTAAAGAATGTACCAGTTGTAGACCCAGATGATTTGGGTTCCATTAATTACCCTACCGACACCGTAGTAACCAAGTCTAAAGTAAGGGGTAGAGGGAGATCAATGAAATTAAGGTTTGAAAGTACTGAAGGTAAGGACTTTCACCTAGTAGGTTACGAGGTAATAGGTGCTAAAAACACAAGATTCTAGAATACGAGAAGCCACCCAAGAAGATATATTTGACATATTAGTTTTAGCTAGAGAGTTTTCAAGGGAAGCACCTAAAAGTCACAAGTGGGATAAAGATAAAACAGAACAGTTTGTCTTATCAGCTATACAGAACACTAACATGGGTGTGTTTGTAATAGATGTAGATGGTGAGCTACAAGGAGCTTTAATTGGTTTACTATCTGAGTTCTACATGTCCCACATAATACAAGCAACTGAGGTGGCTTGGTTTGTATCTAAAGAGTTCAGAGGTAAAGTAAGTTCTATAAAGTTAGTTAAACACTTTGAGAAGTGGGCTAAAGTTAATGGAGCATCTTACGTTGGAATGGGTGATATTGAAAGTATTAGTAGCTTAGGTTCTCTGTATACTCGTCTGGGTTATAATAAAGCAGAGACAATATATTTAAAGGAGATTTAATATGGTAGCAACAGCAATAGCAGTAGTTGGTTTAGCTGTAGGTGTAGGTAGTGCCGTAGCTTCAACTAGAGCACGAAAGAAACAAGCTGCAGCTGAACAAAGAGCACAGCAAGTACAAACTCGTAGACAGAGAAGAGCTGCAATAAGATCCAATAAACTTGCAAGAGCTAGAGCAGAAGCTACAGCAGCAGGTACGGGTACAGCAGATAGTTCAGGATTATCTGGAGGTCTAGGTGGAGCTGCCTCTAACTTATTCTCTGGATTAGGGACAGGTACACAGCTATCAGCTATATCTGGTCAAGTATCTAAGTACGGTTTACAAGCCTCTCAGTACCAAGCCTTAGGTGGACTAGGTATGCAAGCATTCCAGTTTGGTATGGATCAAGGAGCTTTTAAAAAACCAACATCTACACAAACAGGTAAAATACCAGCAGATCCTAATACTCCATACTAAACAGGATAAACAATAATGGATATGATTCCAACTTTTGAAGATGCTAACACTCCATTAGAGGAGCCAGTAGAGGTAGGTCCTAAACCTATTGATCCTACTGCTCTAAATGAGATAGCTAAAGTAGACGAACAAGCTACACTGTTAGGTGTTGACTCTACAGAAATTGCTAATGCAAGAGCATCGGGTGATCTATCCCATGAAAGTTTAGCTAAACAATACCCTGACTTAGAGGGATACTTAGATACTTTGTATGAGGGAGGTGCTTCAGTAGAGGAAGCCTCCGTACTTGTAAAAGATTACTCTAAAAGATTACAGGAAGCTGTAGCTCCTAGAGAGTTTATCTTTAACAGTATGTTGTTAGTAGATGAAGAGACAGTTAATCCAGAAGCTTTACGTATTCTTACTAACTACGAAAGGTTGTCTAACCGTATTGTTAAGAAATTGGAAGAGAGTGATCCCCCTACTTTTAAGTGGTTAGCTGCAGGTACTTTAGATTTACCAAGAGCAGCTTTTGAAGGTACTATTTTAAACAGTATAAAAAGAGATAATACTAAATCTGTAGAGTATGCAAATACTTTCTTTTTACCTCCTGAAGAGTTCGATGCTTACTGGGATGAGGAGTTAGTAAGCCCTGCTGGTTCAGGATTTTACAATATTAGAGAGTATGAAAGTCTAAAGGACTTACAGGTATTAGTAGATAACTTTGGTGTTGATGAAGATGCTGGATTTAAACAGTTACTAGCTATTTTAGATATAGCTACACTAGGTACAACAAGAGTTGTTGGTAGTTTAGCAGCTAGAGCAACTGCTGCTAGTGCAAGTAAGATATCTGGCTCCACAAGAGAAATAATAAAAAGGGTTATGTCAGCTAAAAGCCCTACTGAAGCTATAACAAATATACTAGGTCCTAAGTCAGGTGCTAAAGCTGTAGTAGCTAGAATGAATAGTGGTGGTGCAGCTTCTCGTACAGCAGGACAAGCTGGACCAAGTAGTTTTAATCCCTTCCAAGGTCCTCAACAACCTATAACTGCACCTCATGTAGCTACAGTGGTAACAGATACAACTGACTCAATGGTGTTTGATAAACTAGTTAAGGCAATGAGTTCTCCTGTAACAGGTAAAGCATTTAGTGTTGAAGTTCTACAGAATGAAGTAGCTAAGATAGCTAGACGTACAGCTTCAGCTTCTAATAATGCAGTTGTTAAGTTCACTAAACTTATAGATGAGGGATCAGATAACTTTAAATATACTGTTACACTAGGTAAGTCTATTAATGGTAATCCGTTTGATACGGCTGAACAAGCTTTAAAAGTTGCAAAGAATAACCCAGCATATAAAGTAGTTGAAGCACCGAGAGTTACCAATATAAAAGGTGAGGCAGTTGAACGTCTTAAAGATGTAGAAGGTGGTGTACCTTACACTGTAAACAAGAAAGGTTACTACCTTGAATACACTGAAAGAGTTAACACAAAAACTTTAGCTGATGAACTAGAAGATGTAAATCTACAAGAAAATGGGTTTAGAAGAGCAGCAGCTGGTATTTTCTCAGCTCCTCAAACAACCTTAGGTGGACGAATAGGCTCTATGATAAATGTTGCTGAAGGTGTAGCAGCTAAAGCTGGTAAGTTTGCTAATGAATCTTTTAAAAGTGTAGCTAGATTATCTAAGACTGAGTATGACGAAGTAAACACAATCTTTACAGGTTACCGAGACGGTCTTTTAGGTGATGTAGAAACTGGGTTAGCTGTTAAAAGAGGTGCTCCTAGTACTGAAGAGTTTGTAACAGATTTCTTTTCTTTCTATGGTAGAACACCTTCAGAAAAACAGTTAGAGGGTTATGTATCCTTAATAGATTTAAGTAATGCGTCTTGGAACATTACAGCTACTGATATGTTAAAGAGAGTTGCACAACGAAACGGTAAAGTAGTAACAGTAGAAGAGGGATATGATACTCTTGCTGTTGAAGTAGCAGAACAATTAGCTGATGATGTTGTAGTGTTCAGTAGGGTAAGTGGACCTGTTACTAACACACAGATAGGTTCTAGAATTGTCTATAAACTAGATGAACCATTTGAAGCATCAGACGGTATATTCTATGATCATGTAACAGATGTGGTAAGTGCAAGAGTACCTGAAAAAACAGACGTACTTGGTTACAACATAGGTGGACCACGTAACAACGAGACTATGAGACACTTTATAGGTACAGTTTACGATTACACACTAGCTGGTGGAAGAAAAACAGCAGGTAATTTTAGAACCCTGCTAGGATCTTTCAGCCGTAAAGAAGCCGATACAGCAGTTAAACAATTAAATAATATTGTAGATGAAATTCTACCTTTCATAAAACTGCAAGGACTAAAAGGTATAAACAAGTTAGCTCTAACAGGAGATGACTTAGCTAGAATAAATACAGTTATTAATAAGAACAATTCTTGGAACCCATCTATTACTAACTTAGATGATTTAAAGAGAGTAGCTTTTGATCACAAAGAAACATTTATTAATAAGTTCGCAGTTAAAGCAAGAGATTCTAAAGTAGGACAAGATATACCTGAGGGTGCTGGTATGACTACTGGTCAATATCAGTCTATGAAAGTGAACCGTAAAAGAGGGGATACTCCTCTTATGGAATACGGTGGTGGACGAGCAATAAACCAAAGTCCAATACAGAATATAGTAGAACAGTTCAAGTCTGAAGCTTATAGGTATACACACTACAAAGCTACTCAAGCTGCTCTAAATGGTTGGGTACAGAAAGCTAAAAGAAATAGCAGTGGACCAACAGATAAAGTTGTTACTTTTGATGGAGACGTACCTCTTAATCCTGAAGACTATATTAGGAGAGCTAAGGTTGATGATGCCACTCAACTCGGTAAAGAAATGTGGCAACAGCAAAGAGCTATTAAAAGCCGTCTAGGTCTTATGGAACGTACAGATGCTTACACAAGCTATGCTAGAAGAGTTGCTGAATTTATATATGACAAAGGTGTATTAGGTTTTGGTAAAGGAGCAATAACTAAACCTGAAGATTGGGTAAGTGGGGCAACAGGAAAAGCAAGAGCTATAGCCTTTCATATGAAAATGGGTTTAGCTAACCCAGATCAGTTTGTTCTTAACGCATCTCACGTTGCTCAGATAATGGCTATATCTCCTAAGTACGGTTTAAAAGCTGCACCTAATGTACCAATTATTGCAGCACTTCTATTTAAAACTAGAAAAGCTGCGGATGCAGACATTGCAAACATTATAGAAACTACCATGAAAGAAAATGGTGGTGCTTTACTAATGTCTAAACAAGAACTGACAGACACTGTTAGATATATAAGAGAATCTGGTAGAGATATTATAGGTGCAACTACTCTAGAACGTAGTGGAGCTGCTATTAACAGTAGTAAAACTGTTGTAAACGAAGCCTTAGAGTTAGGACTTACCCCTTTTAAAGGTGGTGAACTTTACGGACGTATTACAGCAGCAGCCGTAGCCGTTATGGAACACAATGCTAAGGGAGTTTCTAAAAGTGTATTCTCTCAGAAGGGTATCCAGTACGTATCAAACAGAGAACAAGCCCTTACTTTCCGTATGACCTCTGGACAAAAAGGACGTTACCAAGAAAACTCTATACTTGCCTTAGCTACTCAGTGGCAGTCTTATTCTTTAAGGTTTGTTGATAATATATTTATTGGTAGAGATTTAACTTGGAAGGAAAGAAGAAGATTATTAGGCGTTAACACCTTTATGTTTGGTATCAGAGGTATGGGTTTAACACCTAGGTTTAGTGCTAGTATGGCTGCTTTAGGTATAGATCCAGAAGACGAGAATGCTGTAGCTATATTAAACCGTGTAAAGTTTGGTCTGTTTGATCTTGCATTATCAAAAGCTGTAGGTACAGATGTTTCCTTAGGTACTCGTATCTCTCCTTTAAATGGAATATTTAGACAATACATTGATTTAGTTTCTAAAGATTCTGCACTCGAAATAGTAGGTGGACCCTCTGTACAACTCTTCACAGAGGCTAACAGAGCTGTTATGAATATTGTAAAAAGTTTATATGTTTTTAAATCTTGGAACACAATAGCAGACCATGAATTACAGATATTGTTAAGAGGTGTTAAGTCTTATGATACATACTCTAAAATAAAAGAGTTAATAGAAACAGGACAGTATCGTAGTAAACGTAGAGGTGTAGCTGGTGAGTTCTCAAAAGAAGAAGTTACCCTTCCTTTATTAGCTACTATGGTAGGTGGAGGCTCTCCTATGAGAGTATTAAATTACTACGATGCTAATGATATATCTTATAGAGAAGATCCAAAGTTTAGACAAGCACGTAAAGACACACAAGGATATGCTGACGCAGGACTTGAGTTAATTAGAACTGGTGATCCAGAGAAAATGGCAGAAGGTCAAAGAAAATATGAGGATGCTTTATCTTTAATCTATGATGGTGGGTTCTCTCAAAAGAATCAAGATAAACTTATATCTGCTATACTCAATATTAATACTATAACTGACATGTTAAAAAGAACCGAAGGGCAATCTGAAGCTGCCCGACTAACAGCAAAAGCTGCTCAAGGAGAATAGAGAATGGCATTTAGACCTGAACAAGATATACGAGGAGCATCAGCTTTTGAGAAACCTGTAGATGATCCTAGTTATGCTACTACTGCTCTTAACTTAGGGGCTGGTTTGTTAAAGGCATACAATACTAGACCACAAACTACAGTCAAAGGTCCTACACAAACAGAAAGAGATAGAGATGAGTTTAATAATCTTCTTAGAAATGCTCAAACTGACTTAGCAGGTGGTATGTCATCTGATGCAGTATCTCAGAAGTATGCAAAACCTCTCTCTAACTTAGGTTTAAATGAACAACAAAGATCTGTTGTAACTAATACCTTTGGAGAAGATATATTTGCTGTACCTGTACAAGCTGATAAACCTATAGACATAGCTACTAATTTATTTAATGAGCAGAGTAATGCTACTAAATCTGGTTTAATACAAATAGAGTTAGATGAAGCTAATGAAGCAGGTAAACCAATTACTGTAGAAGAAGCTACTCAAAGGGCAATAGGTTCTTTTCAGATGAACACTTCAGCAGCCCAAGTCTCAGTAATACAAGGTAACAGAAACTTCTCAAAAGGTTTCTCTGGCAACATGCAGGTTTTAGATAATGTTTCCAGTACACTAGAAGCTATACTTAAAGTAGAAATAGATCAGGGTAACTTTGATTTAAATGAGTTAGCTGCAATAAGAGCATCATATACTATGCTAACATCTCAACCAGCCTTTGGTAAACCAGCAGGTGGACGTAATGCTGACCTATGGGAGCAGATGGATACAAAGAAAAAGTCAATTGATGCTATGTTTGATACAATAGAGAAGTATGACTTAGAGAATGCTACTACACAAGCTAAAGCTTTTGCTGCTAACATTGCACTTAGTACTTCAAGAGATAATCCTTTAGCTATCTTAGCTATGAACAGCCCTGACATGATGAATAAAATAGCTGCTCAGATTGCACCTTTGACTACTAAAGAATTAGCTACGTATTCTAAGAATACTGTATCTTTTGAAAGCTTAGACTTAGATCCTTCTGTATCTGAGTGGTATACAGGTGCAGGTCCAGAAGAAAAACCTGTTGCTAGTACAGTAGAAGACTTGCCAATGCCTACATCCTTAGAAGAAAAGTATAGTGGTATGTCTAATGAAGAAAAATTAGAAACAATTACTGTTCAATCTAAGTTAATAGAAGGGTACGGATCAGTACCAGATCTGATGACAAATAATCCTGAAGGGGTAAGTGCTTTTAATACCAGTATAACAAACCAAGCATACCTTCTATCTACACTAGACAACCAACCAGCAGGTGCATCTCTAGATAGTTTATTCTCTAATAATAATATTAAGATTATAAATAGCTTAGATGAAGATGAAGGTAATGCCTTAAAAGCTATGATGACTAAAGCTTTAAATAAATCAGCTGCTAACTACGGTGTAAGAGCAGCAGGTAATGTGCAAACAATACCTGATGTTAGTTTAAACAGTAAGACAGGTGCTTTTGTGTTTACAGGTAGCAACAAAGGTATGCAATCTTTAAATGCTATAGTAGATAGATACTATGGTGGTGATACTAATGCTTTGATAAACGATGGTCTTAGAGCAAGAGATAGAATAAGAGATAGACTACAACTTTCTCCAGATACTGCAGCTTATAATACATTCTTAGCTTCTACAGAAATACTGGACAATTCTCTATGGAAAGGAATGGTTCCACAACTTAATAAAGTTAAGAACATTCCTGTAAGATTCAAACAATTCAATGACATGGCAAACAAACTTAAAGTAGAGCTAGATGTTATACCTGAAGTTATAGGAGATGACTCTGCTACTGTTAGTGCTATAAGTGAATCTGCAAAGCAAGGTGACTTAAATAGAGCTGTTGATGCAATTTCTCAAAGAGCTGCTAACATGGAAGTGAATGCTCCAGAGATAAGGGTAATAGGTTTAGGTTCACAAGACACAGAGGTAGGTACTAAGGAGAACCCTTATGACACCCCAAGGACATCTGATGAATTTGATAGGATTCCTATTGGTGGTTTATTTATTGGTCGTAATGGTGAAATCAGAACCAAACGAAAAGAAAGAAACAAGTAACATGGCTGATTTTAACTTTGAAGAATTCAGTGATGTCTTTGAGGATACCCAAGAACCTTTTGACTTTGAGGCTTTGAGTGACATCTTTGAGGACACTGGTGTACCTACAGAAGAGATGGCTTTTGAAAGTGCAATGAAAGCTAGAGAGACTTCAACTGCTACTAGGTCTTTGACAAAAGAAGAGAGAGCTGCAAAGTTTCCACCTGTTGTTCAAGAAACTATAGCTACTGAAGATAGCAAAGGTAGTGAAGTAGGTCTAATGAGTAGTCCTTCTAGTGCTGTAGATTTAGGAATAGACAATAAGAAAGCCAGTAGAAACTTACAACAAGGTATAGGAGAGTTTTTCACTAAGATAGCAGAAAAAGCAGAAACAGATCATGGATCTACTCCTGTAATAACTAATGATGCTCGTGAAGCCTCTAAAGCAGATGCTAATAAATCTAGAGATATAGGATATGGACATAAGATAACAACAACAGAAAATACATCTGGTAAAATTCATGGTATACCATTTAAAGATTTAAAGACAGGCAACTTTATCTCCTTAACAAATAAAGATAAAGTAGCTATCTACAAGGCTGATATGGAAATGCATACTAAAGCTGCTAGAAATAATGGTTGGGATACTAAGTTAGCTAATATAGGTACATCATGGGATAAATTAGATAATAAGTATACAAGAGTATTAAGTTCTTTAGCTTATAATGTTGGAGGAGATAAGGCAGGAGATGAATGGACAGCCGTTCTTAAAGCAGCAAAGGATAAAGACATAACTGCATTTGCAAAGCAACTACGTAGAGAAGATAATGGAAAGTATACAGCAGGTATGGATAACAGAGTAGCTAAAGAATTATATTATGCCAAGTTGATAAATAAACTAAGTGATGTTTCTTCTGTATTACCAAAAGCAAATGCTACAGTAGCAGGGATACCTAAATAAATGTTTGGATTACCATTAGAACTAATCACAATGCTAGGCTCTACCGTTCTCGGTGGTGTCATGTCCATATGGGGACAAAGCATTAAAGCTAAACAAGCACAGAACGAGATGTTACTACAAAGAGCTGAGTTCAACAGGGGTGCTGTAGATGAGGCTCGTAATGCAGGTAAGAATGACAAACATTTTGCTTGGACACGTAGGCTCATAGCTCTGTCTGCTGTGTTTGCTATCATAGTCTTACCTAAGTTAGTTGCTGTATTTTACCCTGAAGTAAATGTAATTGTAGGTTACACTGAGGTAGAGGGTGGTATACTTAACTGGCTTCTCGGTGCTAACGAGACTGTAAGATGGCAAGCTGCATCTGGCTTTGTTATAACACCATTGGATACTCACATTGTGTCAGCTATAGTTGGCCTATACTTCGGAGCAGGATTTACTAAATGATAAACAAAGACACAGAATGGCATCTCTCTAAGTCAGTACCTATCACATTAGTTGTAGCTATAGTGTGTCAAACCATAGCCCTTGTTTGGTATGTATCGTCCTTAGATAACAACGTAAAGAATAACACTAAGGAAATACTCAGGCAAGAGGTACGTCTTGAAAGGTTAGAGACTGTAGTACAATCCCAAGCCTTAACTCTAGCTCGTATAGATGAGAACATTAAGTCTATACGTATAATGATGGAAGCTATGAATGCTAAAGATAAGTAAATGTATCTTACTCTCAGTTATCCTAACTGGTTGTTCATCTACGATCATAGAGTACCCATCTGTTTGTCCTAACAACGAACCTAAATGTCAGAGAAACTTAAATGCTCGAACACTCTCCCTTCTTGGTAACCCTGAAGCAGCTACTAAGCTTCTCTGCCAAGATCCTGATTTTAAAGCTGTCCTTGGTGACGATTGCACTAGCTGAGGATGTAACACTAGGTGACTTCAGTAACAACTACGAAGACTCAACTGTAAGTAGTAACAATAATACTGATAGTACAACTAACAACTACAATGCTACAGGTGCAGGTGAAGCAGCACCAGTGATGTCAAGTATAGCACCTACAGTTATGGGTGGTGGAGGTAATGACAGTTGTTTGTTACCTACAACATCAGGTATACAACTCAGTCTGCTTGGTTACTCACAAGGTACAATGAAACAAGATGAGTACTGTAACAGAAGAAAGAACAGTAGGTTACTAGGTACACCACAACAACTAGGTGGTCTAGGTTTACAGGTATCAGGGATAAGTATTATCTGTGATGATCCTAATGTATTCAAGGCAATGATACTAGCATCCACACCTTGCCCTATTATGGATGTTGTAACTGGTAAACTACTGATGGGTAAGAAAGCAGTAGATAAGTATAGAGAAAATCCTGACGTGTTTATTGTTGGGTACGAAGACAACAAGAAGTTTTGGGATAAGCTGTTACGTATAGGAGAGGATTTAACAGATGAAACAACTAAACAAACTAACACTAGCAGGGACACTCGCAGTCTTAGTGAACGGTTCAGGAGTACTCGCAGAGTCAATTCAACCGCCAGACTACAGTCAAACAGGGGACCAGAAGATACAGTCACTGATTAATACTATAGATATTATAGACAATCGGTTACAGCTTTCTTTAAACTTAGGTATAGGTGCTGTAGGTTATGCTGAGGTTGGTGGTGTAATAGTTGATGGTGCATTAGATGGATCTAAAGTAACTACAGCAATGCTTGCAGCTTACGAGAATGCTAGACAGAATGTGTTAGATCATGACTATGCTACAGCAACTAATGCTAATCAGTTGTTTATACAAGAACACACAGCTGCAATGAATAGTTTAGTAGATGCTGTTGATGTACTAAGTGATGCAACAAATGTGTTAATGACTGCTACATCTGTTGCTTCTGTTGCTGAAGAAGCTGACACAAAGCCTGAGCAAGTAGCACTACAAGAGATGATAGCTACAGATGAATACAGTTTAGATGCTTCAGAGGTTGCTGACTATAACAATGCAGTAGATGCAGTAGCTGACTATGCTCAACAAGCTGGTGCATTCATGGCTGCAGCAAACAACACAGAGTTAACAGCCAGTATTGATACGTATACTGCTAACAACAACATCATGATTGGTACTTACACAGCCATTACATATACACAAGCAGTTGATGAGTTTGTTATCTCTTGGGATGACTCAGGTTATGGTACAGGTTGGAATGGTTACCTAACAGATGACATGAAAGATGCTGATGATGTTTATGGAGCTGCATCATACATCTTACAAAATGGATCAGCTTCAGCAGGTATGTAAGGATAGCTATGATAGAAGATGCAGAAGTAAAAGTTGGTGGGTTTACATTCAAAGGGTGGTACATAGCTGCTGCCCTGCCCATACTAGGTTCTCTTAGTGGTGGTATCTATTACGGATATGATACATTGCAAAGGTTCTATGCTGTTGAGTCAGGTATAGAAACAGTTGTAACTAAGTCAGGTTCGTTTGATAGCAAGGCAGGAGAGCTGAG
>Ga0208305_10000221_pt1 | contig 33462 bp, 30 predicted proteins | sample ColrivemetaGS741_FD_187605 | JGI IMG/M metagenome (GOLD analysis project Ga0208305, IMG submission 187605) | Estuarine microbial communities from the Columbia River estuary - Flood tide ETM metaG S.741 (SPAdes) (version 2) | ecosystem: Environmental > Aquatic > Marine > Intertidal zone >... | reverse complement strand
AAAGATTGGACAGATTAACGACACCCCTGAAGAGTTAGCAGATTTATTAAATGAATACTTTAACACCAACGAGAAATGAAATACCGAGTCAACTACACCTACTTTGACCAAAGCAAAACAAAAGCTGCTAAATGGGAGCAGAGAGAGAAGGACTTTGAGACAATGGAAGAGGCTCTTCTCTTTGTTAAAAGGGTAGACCTCAACGTATCAGTTAGAAATTTAAACATTCAACCTGTATTATGAATAAAATTAAAGAGGCAATCATTGAGTTTTACAGTGGGCACATTGATGACGCGCCTCTTTTTGCCGACGGACTAGATGATGCTATCATCGGCATTTGCCCAGACAGCTTTAGAGTTATATACTCTCGCTCTAAAGTAATTGAAATCTTCGCTAAGGATATGGACGAGGAAGAAGCTGTTGAATACGCAGAGTACAATACATTCTCAGCATACGTAGGTGAGTATACACCTATATGGGTTGAAGATTTTAAATGGTTAGACAATGGCTAAAGATGAATACATATTTCTCTATTGGGATGACCCGGGAGATAGCCAAGAAAGTGTAGACAAGCAGTGTACTTGTAGCGACTGGAAGAAAGAAGTTCAAATAAAAGAACTTGGCTCTTGCTGTAAACACGCAAAGCAACAGGAAGAAGATATACGCTCCGAAGAAGAGGCAGAATATCGTATGCACGTCATTATGCGAAACGGTAACTCAGGAGAACATTATTTTAATAACGATAACGATGACGAGTGAAGAATTAATAATTCAAACATCTAATGTTGTTAGAGACCTACTGCTTGAAAAGAATAAAGCGTATGGAGACTCAGCATTAAACCCAGCTAACATCTTTGCTAAAGGAACGGCAATAGATAACTTATGCTCACGCATAGATGACAAATTGATGCGAATTAAAAACAAAGGCATCAACGATGAGACGGAAGACACCGTCCAAGACCTTATAGGATATTTAATTTTACTTCAAGTTGCAATTAAAAATGAGCGAATTAAAAAACAATGTGACGATATTCCAGAGCATCCATCAGACGGACGCTCCTCACTATATTTCGGTTCAAGCAGCTCTTCAACGAATCAAGGAGGGCAAGAGCTTATCTACGATTGAGCGCATAAGGCAAGGAGATAAGGAGTCTAAGAAGAAATTACCTATTGTTTTATGGAGCGGTGTTTTTGCCGAAAGAAAGGATAGCGCTTTACACGACCATAGTGGCTTAATCGTAATTGATTTAGACCATGTCAATGTAGAAGAGCTCAAGCCTGTAGTCTCTACGGATGAATTTGTATTAGCTTGTTGGACTAGCCCATCTGGTGACGGATTAAAAGCAATCATCACACTCACCAATCCTGAACGCCACCGCGACCATTTTCGAGCTCTTCAAACGTACTTTAGCAAGCAATACGGTATAGAGATTGACCCCAGCGGAATCAATGAATCTCGCGCTTGTTTTGAAAGCTACGACCCTGACATTGTAATTAAAGAATCTTGCAAGCCATTCGGGCACATACTTACGGAGCAGGCCGCGTCACCTCAGGTAGCTAAACAGCAATATAAATACACAGACTACGAAAAGCTAAACATCGCTGCTCGAATGATTCGTGGAGCCGAAGATGGAGAAAAGCATTCAACCCTGCTAAAAGCTGCGGTTTTATGTGGGGGATATATTGCTGCTGGACGGATGGAAGAAGACGAGGTTATACGTATTCTAATCCGTGAGATTGACAAACGTGATATTGAATCGATAAACCACGCTCGTGACACCATTATTGATGGAATAGAGAGAGGTAAGAAGTTACCAATTCGTGAAATCGTAGAACAAGAAGACAAAGCCACTCGTGATATGCTTATCAACGATGGAGACATGTCTTTCATATCGTCGGATGATGAAGATTTTAGATGGATTAACGACTTAGCTGAAGGCAAGATAGAAATTGGACTAGACACAGGCAATGAAACTCTGGACAAATACTTTAGATTCAAGAAGGATTTTCTTATTGTAAATGGTCACTCAAACGTTGGAAAGACAACATTCATCTTGTTTCTCATGGTTACAGCATCTATGCGACATGGTTGGAAGTGGGTTATTTACTCTTCTGAGAATAGAACAGCCTCCATCAAGTACAAGTTGATGCAGTTTGTAACAGACATGCGGATTAACCACATGAATTACGAGCAAAGGAAGATGGCATTTAAATGGGTTCAGGAACACTTTACTATTATTTCAAACAATCAAGTATATTCCTACTATGACCTTATCATTTTTGCAGAAAAGCTAATCAAATCTCAAAAAGTTGATGGAGTTTTCATTGACCCATACAACTCTCTGCGTATTGATATAAGCTCAGGCTCAGCAATCGGAACACATGAGTATCACTATGAAGCAGCTTCTGAATTTCTAACATTTGCCAATTCAAGGAATGTAGCTGTTTGGTTAAACACTCACGCAGTTACAGAAGCTCAGCGCAGAAAAGGAGATGACGGCTTGCCACTTGCTCCATATGCGGAAGACACTGAAGGTGGCGGTAAGTTCGTTAATAGGGCCGATTCCTTCTTGTCCATACATAGAAAAGTTCAGGCATCTGATGACTTTGAACGAAGAACTACGGAATTTCACGTGAGGAAAGTCCGTGAAACAGAAACGGGAGGACAGCCTACCGAGCTTTACAATCCTATTCTGTTTGAGATGAGTCACCAACATACGGCATTTGGATGCCTTTCAAGCGGAAACTCTAGACTATTTAACGGTTTGTTTCAAACTAAATCACAGCAAATAGTTATTAACCATAAAGATGATTTGTCCGATATTTTCTAGTATCGTATTCTATCTTCTTTATATTTGTTTATGAATAGATTAAGAAATAATGGCAAAAGAAGTAAAACGAAGAAGCCAATCGCCCCGTACCGCTCCGGCCTCGAAGCGTACTGCGCCAAGCGCCTCCAAGAAGAAGGCATCGAATTTGAATACGAACAATACTCTTACACCCTCCACCCAAGCTTTAAAGGCAACCAGAGATATTTTAAATCGGTTCCTAAAAAGCCTGACCTCGTGGATGCGACAGGTAAAACTATTCTTGCAATCACTTATAAACCGGATTTTGTAAGTTACAAGAATAAGTTTGTAATAGAAACCAAAGGGTACGTTCGTTCTGATGACTTTCCTCTTCGATGGAAGATGTTTATGAAGTACTGTCTTGATAACGGTATGAATGATTGGGCTTTATATATACCAAAAAATTCGAAACAAGTAGAAACCGTAATACAAGATATACTCCATGGACTCAAATAAATTATCAGAGCTTTACTTTCTGGCTACATCTTTCGTACAAAGCATCACTACAGAGCTGTATGAATCTATGCATACTAACTCAGGTGAGCCTATTACCGACCAAGAAATAATCAAGTCAAAAGTTGACGCCTACGTTAAAAACGTAAGGGCGGAAGTCGATTTAATTAGACGAGCCGTCCAAGAATTCAATGAATAAAAAATTAAAAAATGCAATCAAATATTTTGAATTTAAATTTTGTTAAAGAATCAACAGGATGGTACATTGACCTTCCAGAATGGACCGGCTCCAAAGCAGACCTCCAAATGGTATCTGGCGCTGACACATTCCTAGACTTTCTTTCAGAGAATGGAGACAGAGTGTCTTTAAACGCTTCTGTTAAAGATGACTTTGATTATAGTGGCGTACTAAAAAAAGTACAAGATAGAGAAGAGGGTGGTGGTGCAGACTATGACCTAATGCAATATGACAACGTAATTTATCCAGATGGAGGACATTTAATGTGGTTGTGTGACGTCACCAAATTCGTCTTTAATGGACAACTGCCTGATAATATTTACTTTAAAGACTTGAACTAAGTATATAACTTTCGAGTTCAGTTTATTACATTCGTAATCCGTTTTCACTGGGGGCACTGCCCCCATTTTTTGTCTAACAGAAACACTAAGAGCTATGCTTTTTAAAGAACGCATTCCATTTAAACCGTTTGAGTATCCAGTATATTACACTGAGGGCTGGTTAAAACAAGCTCAAGCTTTTTGGTTACACACCGAAATATCAATGCAGAATGACGTTAAAGATTTCAGAGAGAATCTCTCAGAAAAGGAAAAGCATATAGTAGGTAACATCCTTCTTGGATTTGCTCAAACAGAATGTGCCGTGTCTGACTATTGGACAGGAATGGTAACCAAGTGGTTTCCAAAGCATGAGATTAAACAGATGGCAATGATGTTTGGCTCTCAAGAAACTATTCATGCCACGGCATATAGTTATCTTAATGAAACACTTGGGCTAGATGACTTTGAGGGCTTTATGCACGAGCCTGCTATCGCAGATAGATTTGAAAACCTATCTAGCGTATCTGCTGATTATACTCCTGATATCCTTCGCAATAATGCTTTAGCACGTTTAGACGTAGCTCGCTCTATTGCTATCTTCAGCGCCTTTGCTGAAGGAGTGGCTCTCTATTCCTCCTTTGCCGTTCTCTATTCTTTCCAGATGAGAAACCTACTGAAAGGAATTGGTCAGCAAATGAAGTGGTCCGTAAGAGATGAGAGCCTACACTCTAGAATGGGCTGTCAATTATTTAGACATATGTGCGATGAGTATCCTGAATTGATGGAGTCTGTACGCACCGATGTAGAAGAGGCGGCAAAGATTATGATTGAGCTTGAGATGAAATTCATCGACAAGATATTTGAGCTAGGAGACTTAGAAAACTTAAAGAAGGATGACCTCAAAGCTTTTATTATAAAAAGAACGAATGAAAAGTTGCAGGAACTAGGATACAACGCTACATTTGCTTATGATGACTCCAGAGCAAGTGAATTGGATTGGTTCTATCACCTAACTGGTGGTCATACTCATACTGATTTCTTTGCCCTGCGCCCTACTGATTATTCAAAAGCAAACGAAGGAGAAGACTTCGAAGACATATGGTAAAAGAAAAATTAATTGATTTTAAAATGGATAGTGTTTATAGATTGAGCAAGATTTGTGGAGATGAGTTCAAGACAAATCCAATTGAAATGCAATCAAAGACCAGAGTCCAACATGTTGTATTCGCTAGACACATCGCTATGCACATATTGCGTAATAAGTATCGTATGTCTTATTACTTTATTGGCTTCACATTCAACAGAACACACGCAACAGTCATTAACGCTGTGAAGAGTGTAGATAATATGCTTGCTACGGACAGGTATTTCAGAGAGAAGTTCCAGATTATATCAGAAAAAGAAAATGGCTAAGAACTACGGAGAAGAGTTCGGTTGGGAGATTGGCGTAGACTTTCCAACGTGGGGAAACACAGAAGAGTACGTCAAGACGATTAGCCGCGGATATCTAATTAACGATGAGACGCCAAGAGATGCGTATCTCAGAGTTTGTAGAGCTGTTGCTAATAGACTTCATAAGCCTGAATTGGCTGATAAGTTCTTCGAATATATTTGGAATAACTGGCTATGCCTTGCTACTCCCGTACTATCTAATACAGGTACGGATAGAGGCTTGCCTATCAGTTGCTTCGGTATTGACGTTGCTGACTCAATCCAAGATATTGGAGCTAAGAACTTGGAGATGATGCTGTTAGCTAAGCACGGTGGAGGCGTCGGTGTTGGAATCAATATGATACGCCCTGCCGGAAGCCCCATCGCAAACGGCAACGGAACTACGGATGGCGTTGTTCCATTCTGTAAAGTGTTCGATAGTACAATCCTAGCTACGTCTCAAGGCAATGTTAGACGTGGAGCCGCTTCCGTCAATCTTAATATTGACCATCCTGACTTTTGGGAATGGATTGAGATTAGAGAACCAAAAGGAGACGTCAATCGTCAGTCCTTGAATCTTCACCAATGCGTTGTCATCTCAGATAAGTTTATGAGGAACTTAGAGGAGGGCGAAGAGGAAGCTAGAAAAAGATGGTCTAAAGTTCTTCAGAAGAGAAAGTCAACAGGAGAACCATATATTATGTATCGGGGTAATATCAACAAGCAGAACCCCGACATGTATAAACAGAACGGCTTGAAAGTCTTTATGACTAACATTTGCTCTGAGATTACATTATTCACGGATGAGTCACACTCCTTTGTCTGCTGTCTATCTTCAATGAACTTAGCTAAGTTTGATGAGTGGAAAGACACAGACGCTGTGTACTACTCTACAATGTTCTTAGATGGGGTGCTTGAAGAGTTTATCCAGAAGGCTAAGAATATGCGAGGCTTTGAAAACTCTGTGCGCTCCGCTGAAAAAGGAAGAGCTCTTGGTCTGGGTGTTCTAGGCTGGCATACGTATCTTCAGCATAATGGAATTCCATTTGAAGGATTGATGGCTCAGTTCGCTACAAGAAAGATATTCTCTCATATTAAGATGGAGTCTGAACGTGCTAGCCGCGATATGGCTAGGATGTATGGAGAGCCGTTGTGGTGCAAAGGTTTCGGAATGCGTAATACGCACCTCCGAGCCATTGCTCCGACGGTGTCTAACTCTAAGCTTAGTGGCAATGTGTCTCCCGGTATTGAGCCTTGGGCGGCAAATGTATTTACAGAGCAGTCTCTCAAGGGCACGTTCATCAGGAAGAATCCTGAGCTTGAGAAAGTCCTAAAGAAGATTGGAATCAACACCAAGGAAACTTGGGATTCTATCTTGGCCGCTGGTGGTTCAGTCCAAGACTTAGATGAGTTAGACTCTTGGGGATATGTCAATGGAAAGTTGACAAATGAATTGAATGAAGATGCTATTCCAGTTAAGGAAGTATTCAAGACATTCAAGGAAGTAAATCAGTTAGATTTAATTAAGCAGGCAGGTCTACGCCAACAGTACGTTGACCAATCCGTATCGTTGAATCTTGCTTTCCCTAGCCAAGCTACACCTAAGTGGATTAACCAAGTTCATATAGAAGCTTGGAAGCAAGGTATTAAAACCTTATATTATATGAGGACTGAGTCGGTTCTTAGAGGAGACATCGCTGTAAAAGCTATGAACCCAGACTGCTTGAGCTGCGACGGATAATTAAATTAAATCAAATGAATAATCAATCAGTGACTCTTCTAAACGGGGAGACTTGGAAACAGGAAGTTATACTTGAAAGAATGTTAGACGATGACTTTTATTATGGTCATCTAGGAAAGTATGCTTTATCTGCATCCTCTTGCAAGCTTTTGCTTGGCTCCCCGAAGAGTTACTATATGAACGTCAAGTACGGGCAGAAGGCAGAGACTCCTGCTCTTACGATGGGAAAGGTTATTCATACAATGATATTAGAGCCTCACATCTTCGATGTTAGATTTGAGGTAGCTAACGTAAAGTCTAGAACGACTAAGGCTTATAAGGAGGCAACGGCTAGTAGCGACAGGACTGTGATAACGTCTTCTGATTATAGCGCTGCTAAGCGCGTTGTCGACGCGGTTCGGAACAATGAATACGCTATGCAGTATATCGACGGTTCTCAATATGAGATTCCTGCTATCGGTGAATTGTTCGGTGGTATTCCGTTCCGAGCCAAAGCCGATATATTAAATAGAGATGGTGGTTTCATCGCAGATGTTAAGACCACGACTGAGATGCAGTCTGGATTTAAATACTCTGCTAGAAAGTATGGATACGATATGCAGGCTTATCTATATACTGAGCTGTTTGGTATTAGAGACTTTGTCTTTATAGCCGTAGATAAGAGCACTCTAGATGTTGGCATCTATACTGTGTCTGACCAGTTCTTGTTTGATGGAGAGCAAAAGGTTGAGCTCGCTATGAACAGATTTAAAAAGTTCTTCATAGATGGAGAAGACCTCAACAGCTACACTATCCTAGACGAATTATAATGAATCATAACAGCGATTTCAGGTACGACCTAAAGCTTGGTCAGGTCGGAGAGAATGCGCTAGCGTCAATGCTGGCAGACAATACTATCGAAGTTAAGTTTGACTTCGGAACTCACTGGAGTGGTAACTTCTACATAGAGTACGAATCCAGAGGAAAGGCTTCAGGAATCACAACAACAGAAGCGAAGTATTGGTGCCTCATAGCTGCATCGAAAACAGCTAACAAGGAAAGAATAACATCTGGAGACTTTAGAAAGTCAGATGTTTTATATAGCATCATTATGACAACGGAACGTCTTAGAGATATATGCGAGAGGTCCCACCACAGAAAAGATGTAAAGGGTGGGGATAAAAATACTTCTCTTGGCTACTTAGTAAAAGCGGTAGCTTTATTACAGACTTTAGAGCCGTAACAATTACATACTGCTGGCTTCGTCTCGCAGTACTTTTCTGGTAATTGTATTTTATTCTGAATGCGCTTATCTACCCTGCCCACGGTAAGCCTTTGCGTAGTTCTTAGAGGATTTGATTTTGGAAGCAGACTTTGAATGTGTGCCACGCTTCTTGCTCTTAGATACATACGTGCTTACTGATTGACCTTTTATCTTAGCCATTCTGGAATAAATGTTTTAATAATTAAACGTATTGCAATATACAAAAGGATTAAAAGCGCTATCAGCATACCAGCCTTCCAGAAGATAGATATACGCTCTACATATTGCACTACAGGTACTTCTACTTTAACCTCTCTGACAATCTCCATAGGCTCAACCTTTGTCTTTACAATCCAACGGTCTTGGTATTTGGTGATTGTGATAGAGACAGTATCGTTTTTAATTACAACGCTGTCAGTTCCGGTGAGTGAAATAGTATCCACAACAACAATCGGAGGGGTCACAACAGTGTCGACTATTGTGATTACCCTCTCCTTTAAAATCGTTGGGTCCTTCTGAACTGCTTTCTTTAAGTGCCATTGGGCTGAGCAGCTCGACATCAATAGAATTAAAATCGGAATCCATTTTTTCATCATTTGGCTAGTCTATTTTCTTTTTTTGCTTTTTCTACATATTGCTCGTAGAGGTCTTTCCATCTGCCGTTTCTAGTTACATCTTCGTAGATGTACTTCAACTCGACCACCTTATCTTCATCAGAGTATCCTTGATACCATTCTTGCTTAAGCAGGTCTTTCATCATTTCAACTCTTTCCAGACCTAGTTGTTCTAGCATGTTGTTTACTTCCTCGTTTGTGAAGTAGTATTGCTCTCCTGTTTCTTTTTCTGTAAACTTTCTTGAGTTCAATGCTGATGGGATAGTCGGAATAGCCCCCGTCTCTTGGCCTAGAGATTCGTATAATCTATACACCTCCTGTTGGTGAGGCTGGTACTCTTTAGCTTGATACTTCATCGGGTCGAACAAGTTATACAAGATTGGGTCAGCCCCAGCGGGAGTTTGGTCGATTCGCTCTCCGAAAATGTTAACCTTAACCGCTACACCGTCTGTATTAAAAGTTCTGTCTTTGATAACATTGAGCAAGCTATTGTATAAGCTGTTCTTGTCATACAGGTCGGGTAGTTTTGTTCTAACAGTTCTATTTAGTGCAGTAAGGGTGTTGGGTAGAACAACAGCACTTGTGGTCTTAAACAAGCTCGTAAGCACGTAATCAGGCTTGATTTCACCCTTAGAGGTCAACAGCTCAAGAATCTGGTTAGTGTTTGCCAAGAATGACTGCTGTGCCATAAACTGGAATGAAGACATCGTCGTACCCAACATATCAGATAGATACTGAGTAAACATCTCACCGTATTCATCAGATACTGCTTCTACGCTAGTTGGCTTCAAACCTTTCCCAGCCCAGTAAGAAGCTCTTGCACCGATAATAGCTCCGATAGGTCCAGCCTTAGAGTAATTAATGAATACGTCACCATCTTGAAGTTCAGCGGTGCCTCCATCCATTATTCTTCTCAATGCAGATAGGTTAATGCTATCGTAAGGGAACAAGGAGTACTTCATCTCCTTCTCCTTCTTATCGTCATCACCAATGCCCGCAGAAACAATTCCTAGAGAAATAAGGAAGTCAGCCACCGCATAGACGCTGAATCCGATAACAGACTTAGCTAATAACGTAGAGAACTCTTTGTAATCCTTCTTCTTACCTGCCTTCAATGCTCTAGCTAGAGCTACAGGAGGAGCTACGTAGTTAAGAGTATCGTAGATAATGTTAGAAGGAGTCTTGGAGAACGGAACAATGACTCTAACGATAAACGCTCCAAGTTCTGTCTTGCTCAACGCTCCGAGAATAGTCTGAACCCCTTTAGAGAACGAAGTATCTGCTTGATACGTAATCTCCTTACCTGCCTCCTTTGCCTTCTTAATAGTAGATGGGTCCGGATGCTTCAAGAAGTTAGCGAAAGCATCCCCCTGAAGACCGAGCTTCTTAGCTTGTCTGTAAATCTCAATACCCTCAGCAAATCTAGAGAAGGGTCTATCACCCAACGTCAGGGTTCTAAACATAACTTCAGCTGGGATACCGAATGTAGCCTCAGTGAATTTCTTAACTCTATCTGATACAGATACTTCTCCGTTCTCAAGTCTAGCCAATTGGTTCGGGGCGATTACCTCGCGTCCAGCAGCTTTATTGATAGCGTTAGCTACTCTCGTGTCAGACAATGCAGCGACCATCGCCTGCAATGGAATAAATCCTCTTCTGTATTCGTACTCGAACAGCTCATCAGATGGCTTACGTCCAGTGAACATATATCTGAATGATTCTGGAACACCCATAAAGGCCGCTCTCTTTAGTCCGAACAAGAATGCTCCGATGCTTGGCTTAACCTCTCTGTCCTTTCCTGAAGCAAAAGCTCTAACCGCATCAATGAGTGCTGCCGGAGGATTAACTAAGAACTGGCGAGTGAATGTGTTAGCCACGTTGCCCCAAATGTTAAACACTTGAGAGATTGGAGTAAGCAAGTTACCCTGCATAATGGCACCAAACAGGTCAGAGTATTTCTTAGGGATTACCGTAGAGATAAAATCGTCAAGCTGTTTAGTTGCAATAGACAACTCTTTCTCCGTCTTCTTGATTGCTTCGTCGTTTGCCTTGCTAGGAGAGTGAATAGCGTCAAGCATTAAGTTCTTAGCCTCCACTTGCTTATTGAATAAAGCGAGAGCCAAGTCATTCAATCTCTTGAGCTGTACTTCGTTTAGGGTTCTTCCTGCACGTGCCGCCATTGCCACAACGGCTGAAGCAATTCCTGCGTGAGTAGTGTTCTTAATCTCACCGAAGTGACGAAGCATTCTACCTACCGTTGTTCCCATCTTAGCCATACGCTCGATGGTCTCCAACAGCTTAGCGTCATTGCCCTCAGCAGTGTATCTCTTAATAAGTTCAGCACCGATAAGAACGCTTACGTTGTCCTCATCAAACAAGTCTACTTTAACCTCAGAAGACAACGACAACACTCTATCAGAAGTCATCTCATCGAGAAGCTCTGGGATAGTCATAACGGTTAGTCTGTCTTGAATCTCTTCAAGCTTCTGTGGAGTATAGTAGTTCTCAGGATTATTAATGATATCAGAATAAAGCTGAATATTTGAATCAGCCATCCTCTCTGCAAACTGACGAACCTTCTTGCCGTCTATTTCAATCTTCGGACCGCCTAAAGACATAGCGAAGTATACTGGCTTACCAGCAGCATCTCTAAGCCCGTCTACAACAAACATTGCGTCATCAAAAGAAGTATACTTGGGATTCTTTGCATATACAAGACCTCCAATTTGAATTACTTCGTCTGCACCTATGATGGGAATTCCAGTCTTTCTATTGTAGAACCAGCTAGCTCTAGTGGGATTCATACCTACTTGAACCCAAGCTGGGTCAGTCGCAGCTTCAGCAACCATCTTCTTAGCTGTCTCTGCTTTTTGTGCGGGAGTAGAGCCTTCAAACTCTTTGAACGCTCCGAACATCCTTCCAATAGTGGATTTAGGAGCCCCTAAAGCAATAGCCAGTGCTGACTTAGGCTTTGACTTAAATTGCACGTTCTCAATTCTAGCTACGTTTCTGTAGCTTATCACTAATCCCTCTCTTTTACTTCCATCGTGGATAGATACAACCCACGTATTGCCATTCAAATATGCTGGAATATCAAGACGCAATGCAACCTCTGTTCCTTCTTTTACTGGGGTATTTATGAGACCAATTTGGGAGGATTTTAGAGCGCTCTTCATTCTCTCCTCAGTGGCAGGCTCAAAGAATTTAGTGATAGGAGTAACGGGAGACAATAAACGAGACAGCTCTCTGAATTCCTCGTTCGTGATTCTACCGTTAGCAAGGTCATCAACAGCCTCTTCCATCTGAGCACTTCTGCTAGAAATGGATGGGTCTCCCTTACCTTCTGGGCTAACTACCCAATTGATTTCTCTAATAGCGAAGTCTACGCCTCCTTTGACTCCGAGGACTGCATTCGTAACTTCTTCGATAGAGCGACCACTTCGTCTGCCAAGCTCGATAGCTCTGTCTCGTTGAGTTGCGCTAGCTGATTGCTGTATTCTTCCTGTTGCATCATTTATCTGATTTTCTGTTATGCCTGATTCGATAGCCAACCTCTTAGCTGCACTTTCATAGTCTGGCTGTTCGTTCTCACTGGTTTCTTCAGCTCCAGTCTCCTCAGTTCTACCTACTTGGAAAGTTTGATAGAGTGCTTTCTCAGGGTACCAGTTTACGGCTTGAAGGTCGGCAATTGTAATGTCAATTCCAAGCTCATCCTTCATTCTTTTTTGTACTTCGTTGAATACATCAATGATGAAAGAACGCTGGTTACCACCTCCCGGAGCTTCAATCTCTCCAGTCTGGAGTTTTTCTAAGCTGTTTCCTGCTAATCTAACTTCATTAAGAGCAGCCGTAGACGATAGTACATCTCTTTTCTCCTTATTGATAGAAGCTCTGTTGATTTTAGTAGACAGCTCAGCAGCGCTCATCTTTCCGTAACCGGGGATGATGCCGCTCAAAATCTTCTTATCGCTAGCTGTAAGAGCTGATTTTGCAGCAGCTAGACGTTGAGCTCCCTTCTTAATCTTAGCATTGTCTCTCTTGATAAGAGTTCCAGTAAGTCTACCATACTGACGCATAAACCATCTGTCCATCGTCAGCTGGTCGAACTGACCGTAGAGATTCATAAAGAATCCATTGCCAATCTTAGGACCGAAGATAGATGCTCCGTATACTATGGTATCTACATTAAAGCCAGAAAGCAATGCTACCTTCTTGCCTTTCTTATCTAGGTATTTAAGGTCACCAGCTCTGAACTTAGAAGTAAGGAACTCCGTAAACTCAGCCATTGACATCTTGCTAAGGATATCGTTAGTCAACTTAAACGTAGACTTGATACCTGAGCTTTGAGTTCCGATACTCTTACTAGAGTCAAACTTACCGTTATTCTTGAAGTATTCGTACTGACGGTTAGCTTCTTTGAAGTTGTCAAATACCTTATTCCCGTTAGAAGTAACAGCCACAGCAATCTTAAACGTAGCTTGAGCATCAGCGTCAGTCTTCAACTCTGGGTGAATCAAGCTCATAATCTCCATAGCAGCACGAGTCTTGTAATCGTACCATCCTAGAGCATCAGGGTATGAGTTGATAGCGATAAGAGTCTCATTGAGATACGCATCAACCAAATAGTTCTTTAGGTTCTCATCGAACTTCTCAAAGTCTACTACGCCATACTTTTCTTTGATTCTCTTAGCGTCTTCTTTAAAGCGCTCTTGGAGTGCATCCTTAAACTCAAGTTTGTTCGGGAACGCGGACTGAACAGCAAAGTTTATAGCATTCTTAATTCCGTTATTGCTTTCAGATACCTCCACGGGAATAGACTCAACAGTTCTGATTGCAAATGAGATATCAGACTCTTTATTTTGCTTGTTAATCATCGCATCATAAAATGCGTTTGATTGCATCATAGAGCCTGTGAAAGCTGTTGGGATAGCAATTACTTGGTCGCCATAGTTATTGTTCGCTTCCATATAGAAGTCTCTGAACAATCTCTTCGCTGTAAATTGATATGTACCAGTTCTCAGCTCGTTTCCAGAACGCTTATCTGTTGTAGCTCCGAGGGCACTAAACGTAATAAACTTAACGTTTGCTTCAGGGAATAATTGGCTAACAGCTTCAATGACTTTCGGCATAACAGATAATGCTGCTCCGGGCTCTTTTAAGTCGTAACCTGTTGTTGTGGATTGAAAAGCCACATTCACTCTATCATCATTAAGACTTCCGGATACAACATATGCGTCATTTAATTTAGGAATCTCAATCGTAATGTTTCTATTTGTTAGTTTTTCTCCAGTCTTGGTGGATATCTTTTTGACCTTTTTATTTCCTTCAAGCCAGTTGATTAATGGAGAAGCTTCAGCAACAATGGCTTGGCCAACCATTCTATACTTGCCTGATTCCATAATTCTGGGATTAGAAACAGAACTTCCCATTCCATAAATTGCATCAGTTACTAAGTAATACGCTCTACCAGACGGAGAAGGTATTTTAATTCCATATAATGAGCGCTTTTCTATGGCTGAACTAAGATATGCAGCTAATAATTCTTGTTTCTGTTCAGTATCGTATCCATTCATAGAAGCCAAATCAAAAGCGTTGCTTAAAGAATATAAGGTTCTATTGTCTGCCTGTTGGAAATTAATGACTGTGTCTTCTATTTCTAGTAAATCTTTAAATCCTTGATTACTAGAAATTGATTGGATTCCAAATTTGTCATTAAAATTGGGTATTAATATTGCGTACTTGTGGTTCTCAATCTCTTGAGTATACTCCTTGAACTCATTATAATATTGTTCGAACTCATTGAAATCTTCTATGATTCCTTCAAGAATACTTGAATCTTTACGCAATAAAATACTGGCCGAAGTAACTTCTGGTTTTAATGTTTGTATAAAATCTTCAAAATCAGATACATTAATATCTAATGGAGTAAAGAATTTATCAATTAATACATTAAAAACGTTACGCGATGTTTTTTCTAATTCATTACTTGATAGGACGTCTAAAATTGACTCCCTTAAAGCACCGTCAACTATAAATTCATCAATACGCTTTAATAATGGTGTAACACCTACATTCATTACCGATGCATTCCTATTTTTATAGGCATCTAGAATGAATTCAGTTAAAAGATATTTGAAGTTAGAATCAATGCTTAGTTTTAAATTATTAAATTTATTATTCGTGGCCTCTAAAGCATCGTATGCTTGGCGCCAATGATATTTGGACGTATCTAACTTATCATTTTCTGCCCTCTGATTCTCAATGTAAACAGACATCTTGGATAGATAACTAGCATCACTATTAAGGCCATCAATTGCATCTTCAAAAAAACTTATAAATTCATCATTCACAAAAACAGGACGAATCACATCAATAGATGAAGATGCAAATAGTGTGCTTACCCTTGGGTCTAACCTAGATAAAACATCAAATCCAAGTTCTTTTTCTTCTCCAGACTTTACTTGGTCTTCAAATAGCTTTTTAATGAATGCGCCTCCAACTGGATTGATAGTTGGAGAAGCCATCATACCCATAACTTGGTCAATCTTCATTGCAGGATACAGGTCCTTAAACTCCACATTAAATGCTTTACCAAGCATACTCTGTGTGTTGTCCCACATCTGCTTAATGTCTTCCGAGTCTGTCTTAGCAGTTGTGAAGTATTCTGCAATTCTATTTTCAAGAACCTGCTTGGCCGCCATACCTTTTGCGTAAGCTTCAAAGCTGTCCTTCTCGTATGTAGATGTATCAAATGCAAACTCGTATCCCTTCGCCTCTTCAAGAGCTGCTTTAAACTCATCTGAGTTTTCTTTTAGAATCTCATTAAGCATAGACTGATACAAGCCCATATTCTCCTTAGAGATGAATAAGCTTATAGCTGTAGCGAATACTCCGAAAGAATCTCTTGCTGATTGAAAAGTATTTAAGTTTACAATCAAGCTATCCTCGTAAATACCTAGTGGATTATTGTTGCTAGAAGTAAATACGATATTCTTATCAAAGCCAAACTTCTCAGCTAACAACTGAAGAAGGACAGCTTGGTCTCTCATAGTTGAGTCTCCAACTGAATCAAAGAACTGAGCGAATGTTTGCTCGCCATCTTTAAGCTGGATAGCGAAGTCAAGAGGATTAGTCAAGCCATCAAAAACAGCTCTCTGGTTCATCTTGATATCCCAACGGTAATCCATTTTAAAGCTCGATAGCGTTCCATCGCTAAGCTTAATCGTTGAGAAGTAATCGTTTGAAGTCTTGTTATAATCAATGTTAAACTGATTAGACTCTAGATTACGTGGCGAATATGAGCCGTCATTGTTAATGAATGCGCTGCTATGTGCAATGCCTTCTTGTGAAAACTCTAGTGCGAAATCATTAGCATCTAGAACTGTAAGGTTAGGAACAAACAAGCTGTTTTTCGCAATGCCTTCAAACTTTCCTACTACCTCAATAGGTTTATAGCCCCTTTGCTCTAGCCATTTCTTTCCAGCTTCCTGACGTTTCTTATTAACCTCAGCGGGGAATCTAGTTCCTCGTGGATTTTCAGTAGTCAAGATTCCAAACTTACCTTTAGAAATAAGCGACTCTAACTTCTTCTGTGTGATGTTAGACTTGGGTAGGCGCTCTAGGATATCCACCTTGAATGGGTCTCCTACAGGCGTATAGTTACGACCCTTTCCTTCAACGATTCTAAGTTCCTTTCCTAGATTCATTGACATCTTGAATGCACGAGCTACACGATAGAGGTCATCGTCTGTACTGATAGTGATTCCCTTAACTCCAGCTCTAACAAGCATTTCATTAACAAAGTCCTTTACCTTCTGGATGAATCCTTTGTCTAAAGACTTGAATGTCTTTTCATCAGCCATACGAGCCAAGAACTCTGTGATGACTTCACGCTCAATAGTCTTTTTGTCTGCTCCGGTTTTTACGTAAGCATCAATGAAGTTGTCGAACAAATCCTGAACAGCAGGATTAGCCTCATACAGCTCAATAATAGAGTCATACAAGAACGTTCTGTGAGGACTTGGCACTACGTTACCATTTGCATCTACAGTGTCTTCAATGAGAACATCAATGACTGGGTGGATAGCTTCGTGTCTAGCCTTACCTACTGCATATTCAATATATGCTTTATCGTAAGCGTCCTTGTATCTGAAAGCTGTTTGGCTATCCTTGAATGTCTTTACAGTTTGCCCGTTCTTAGGGTCTACAACTGCATATGTGTTTTCGTTTACTTTGACTACACGAGCAACGTCTCCACCTGTCGGGATATATACGTGAAACTCATTTGTTGATTTATCAAAGAAACCATCAAAGAATACGTTAGGGTTCTTGGCTTTTGTAGCTCTAGTCTGAGTATTGGCGTTGGCAATAGACTCCTGCGTATAGTGGAGCTTAACCTTTCCGCCCTTAACAACCGTGCGAACAGATTGAAACACCTTATTTAAGGTGGTTGCGAGCTCCTGTGAGATGACTTTACCGGGAACAATACCAGCCACCTCAAATGTTTCTGAAGCGTCCTTAGAAGCAGACTTTCTAGCTTCCTCTTCTTGAGGAGTAGTCTCTGCTTTTTCTACTTCTGGTGTTTGAAGAACTCCACTTGTCTCAAGCGTTTCTTCGCCTCTGCTTTTGACAGGTTCTCCTTGCTTAGGGGCTGCCCCTTTTTGGACACCACTTGGTACCCGTGCTTGCGCTTGATTATCATACTTCTTTTCTATTTCTAGTTTCTGATTATATAACTCTCTAATTTCTGCTTCAATAATAGACCTCGTCTCCTTGGAACGGCTCTTCTTCCATTGACGCGCCTTTTCTTTTATCTGTCCGTTTAAATTGACAATCTCATTTGCGTCCGCATATTCGAATGAAGAATAAAACTCATAATCCTTCTCCTTCTCTTCTACAATAGCTGTATCAATATCATCAAGTGCCTTCTGAAGAACTTTCTTTTCTGTCTCAGCAATATTTTCATCTGCTAAAGCATCTACAATTTCAGCTCTTTTCTTTATTAACTCTTGGTCAGCCAGAAAGCGCTTTGTAGATGGCAACATCATAACTGTATTCTTCAATGCCACCTCAAGCATTGGCTTTGCGTATACGGCAGTAACATTAAGAGATGGGGCTAAGAAGCCGATTAACATGGCCTGAGTAGGCTCAGTTACGGTTGGCAGCTCACCCTTTACGATGTAATTTCCAATAGCTTCAGTATAGTAGTTTAGCGCTTCTTCAAATGCCTCCGGTACACCAACCTGCGCCATGTCTTTGACATACTGACGAGCCGTTCCTTTTAATGATTTTAAAGCTTGTTCTCTAGCTGCTCCATCTAGATTTAACGAACCAGCAGCTAGTTTTAAGTCATCAACGTTTAACCCCTCAGTAAGTGTATTAGCAAATGTTGAAACGGTAGCCAGTGCAATTTTTTCGGTTATTGTGAGATTTGAATCATTCTTTACGGAGTCCCAAGATTGCTGAGCAGATACAGCGGCCATAGTCCCAAACATGACTGGACTTTCAGCGACATTAGCTCTCAGGTTGTTTACTAATTGGGAAGACATAGTTCCCGAGATTCCCCTAGCGGCATTAGCTGTTAGAATAGCCGATTCAAGTTCAGCCCCAACTGTTGTAGACGCAACTGAACCAGCGCCCGCAAGTGCGCCCATTGCATTAGAAAATAGCCAAGCATCACCAATATTTACAGCAAGGGCAGGAATGCCCTCCCTGTAGTTTCCTTCTAATATTAATTCTAAAGATATTTTATCCTGAGCCTCTTTAGATATGCCAAGATTTTCCATAGCAATCTGACGTTGCTCACGCATTCCGTTAGAAATATATTTAGCAAAGTCGTTTACACTTCCAACTCCTTCCGCCAATAAGCCTTCGTAAACTCCATCTTTATTAGCTCCAAATCTGGTCAAGAAATCAGTTACGTCAGCAATCATTCCAGTAAATCCTGATGATACCGCTAGAGCGCCATTCGCTACTTCTCCAATAAATGGAGTATTCCATCCCGCTCCAGAAAAGACATCTTTCTTTCCTTGGATTCTAGCTTCTTCATTTTTTTGTTCACGTTCAGCACGCTCAGCTTCATCAATGATTGCTGGAATAGTAGCAATTGCCACTGGCTCATACTTAGCTTTGAATAGCTCGGTCTCTTGGTAGTTTCCATTGTTGTCTACCTCTACAAGCCCTCCAGAAACCTCTGGGAATAGCTCAGACGCAAACTCGCCCTTTTGCCTTTTTAGTTCGTTCTCTTTTTGCTTAGCAGCAACAAATCCCGCATCTTGATATGGGTCAACGCCCTGTTCTTTTAAATTTAAATAAGTTTGAGCGGAAGATTTTTCTTGGTCCCTTATTTGACTGTTTACACCCTCAATATTGGATACAAGTTCTTTTTTCTTTTGGTTAGAAACTGGAGCAACTCCAGTAGTAGCATACTGGAGCGCACCTAATGCGCCAGCCTGTGATGTTAGCTCAGAATACGGCTTGCCATCAAGGCTTTCTGTACCAGAGGCCGAAGGTGATTGTGAAAGACGTGGACCAGCCAATTGTGATTCCGTAGAACCCGTCTGAGGCTTTGAACCGGGCGTAGGGGCCCCTTGGGATTTTTTTTTTTGAGTGTAAATGCTTTTAGCTAGAGCAATTTCATCTTTTGAATACCCCTCGTTGGTTAACACTTTAGCAATGTAATCGAAGTCTCTGCCTCTTTCAATGCCAAGCGATACCAGTCCGTCTAACTCTTCATTCATGGTTATGGCTTTACTATTGCAAATATAGCAAAAACCAAGACCTGTTATGTTTCAACTACATAGCTGCCGCAGCTCTGGAAGCTCTGCCAGTTGTAGATGCACCCTTTAGGTTTAGCTGTCCAGTAACAAAGTTGACTTCTGAGCTTGAAAGTTTTCTAAGAATTTTGTTTTCTATGGTTCTCGAGCCTTGCTTTACAGTATCAATGACGTCACCATACCATATTCCATCAGCTCCCTGATATACAGAAGTGATTCTAGTGTTTCCAAGTCTATAAACAGATGAGCTCACATATTGAGTTACTGGAATATTCTTCCCGCCTAGTTCTACAGTAACTCTTTGAGTAGTGTATTTGGGAGCTGTTGAAGCTTTGGTCGACGCATCTCTCTTTAGTTCTGCTTGACGCTTTGCTTCCCAGTCTAGCCTTCCCGCCTCAACGTATGAGTTTTTATAAGAATCAAGAGCCTTAGCCATCAAAGCCTCACTGTTTTTAACCGAAACAATTTTAGCTAGCGCCTCATCTGTTCCTGCATTTTCTGGACTTATTTGGTCATTTGTAATTAAATAATGTATTGCTATGTCTTCATCAGTAATAGCCCCAAGCGTATAGTCGTCCTCAAATCTAGAATTTAGGGCACTGACAGCCTGTGATTCATTCTGAATTCCAGTAATGTGAGCAGCGTGCTTAGATAATGGTGTTCTTGGGTCCCAATTGGCACCTAAATCAGAAGCTTCAGTGATTATGAAATAATTCTCTGGATTAAGTCCTTTATAATCCATCATAGATGCGTATCCTCCATCGTCACTCTTTAGAACAGGATAACCGCTTGGAGATAAATCATAATTAATTGGAGCTGCGGTGGTGGCCCTATAAGCTTCTAATCCACTTTCCTTATCCATAGAAACTCCTCTCCACTGGCTCTTCTGCCCCATCAAGTAAGAGTTATTGGCTGCGTTTGTTGCAAGCTTTCCACTAGAAATGAATTCTTGTAATTGTCTTGCTTGGGCTTTAGCTTCGTTTACTCTAGTCATGTCATTAGAGTAGTATCCTTCAGTCATATTTCTCTTAATAGCTGAAATCCATGGAGACACTACAGCTGACATGTTTGGTGCTAAGCCATCGGCAGAAAGCTCATCTACCCCAGATTGAGAAACAGCTTTATCGGCATATGCAATTTTAGTAGCAATTTGTTGTTCTCTTTCAATAAATGGGGCCGCGGCAGCCTGAGATAAGCTACCTGTTGTTATGGGGGCAAATGCGCTCTGTGCCATTACTTCTTATTGAATTGCTTAATTAATCCTTTTACGTAAGAATGAAGTTTCTCTTTGTCTCCTTTAGCTACAAACTTTTCAATGTTGCTCATCTGCTTAGGATTAAAAATGTACTCTCCTCCAGTCATTTCACCAATCTTCGCTCCATCTTTTACAATATCAATAGGATTGTTTTTATGAGAGAATTCACCGGGAGTCTTTTCAATTTTAGCGCCATTTTTAGCTACGGGTGGTAGCCCCATTGCCATAAGTGCTACATTTGCGCCCCCCCCAACAGCCTGTCCAATTCCTTGTCCAATAGCAGCTCTAGATTGTGCGTATTTGTCCATTTGGAAACCAATATCTCTACTAGACCTAGCTTCTTGCATTTGCTGAGACATTTGGTTTGCCATACCCAATTTCGTAGTTGCATCACGTCTTTCACGAGCCGAATCAAGAGCAAGCTCCTGCATTGAGCGAGCAGCCCCAGTAGTTAAAGCCCCAATGCTTCCAATAAGGGCTCTGCCTCCGGCCTGACCGGCTGCACCAAGAGAAGCAGACACATTCCGGCCCAGTGCCTCTTTTTGTAACTCAATTAATCTCTGGTCATATGCAGATTTTTGAGCTTCATAGAACTGCGATGGAGTTGTAAGGGATGGAGCTGTTGCTCGTAATCTATCTAACTCTCTATTTGCATCTTTAGCTCCTTTGATTCCTGAAGCGATATTATATATTCCAACACCAAGGTCACCAATTCCACCAACTCCAGCGGCGATACTTGAAGCTTGTTGTGCCTTAGACAAATCACCGTACATAGAGCTAGAGCCTATTCCAGAGCTTTGATTAGGTTGAAATGAACCAGTTGATAGATTATAGTTTGGCTGAGTACCGCCCTGATATCTATAAACACCAGCTCCGGGATTTAAGCCACCTGTTTGATATTTTTTAATGCTTTTCATATATCACAAAATTAAGAAAAGTGTAGTTTAGATTCGTTATAGTTGACATTGACTCCATATACTTCAAAGTCTTCTGTTGGTTGGCTAAATTCAATCTTAGCCCAACGGCCCCTCATTGGATTGCCGTCTACTGAGCTTGTTGATTCAACTACAAAAATATCTCCAGCATTTGCTATTACATTTCCACTAAACTGAATCTTATTATAGTCAACAATAGAGATTGGTGATAAACTCATAGATGAATATCCAGAGGGTAAAACTTTAAACAAGGGGTCACCAATCTGAAACGGAACATCGTGAATGTTAGATGTAAACGTTACAATGTCTCCAGATACAGAATCAACTTCCCCTAAAACAATAGCAGAGTTTACAAGCTGGTTTATTCCCTTTGGAATCTCAGCGTATACAATTCCCTCTTTATTGTGAGCATATCCGTATCCAATCACATTACCGCTGGCATCATACTCAGGAGTTGTCGTATCACTTAGAGTACTTGAACTGACCATCGAGGTAGTGTTAGTGTCTGTAGATACAATAAACGAGAATGGAGTCTTTGACTCTATAGACAAGGACTTAAAGGATTTTACAGAAGATGCATTTTCATTTGAAACCACACTAAATTTAGCGGGGTATACAACGCTATAATAAGCACTTGTAACAGCTTCTTCCTTATGCCTCCACATCAGATACCCTGTAGAGTTTTTAAACGTATACATGAAACCATTTAGGTCCACATAAGCTTCTGGCACAAAAGAATATCTAGTGTTCCATAATGATGATTTAACATCAAACGCGATAGTTTCATTTGTAAACGAGCCACCACCTTTATATTTTTCAAATGAGACGATATACTCTTTGTGTGCTGGGTCATACCCTCCGGTAATCCTGAAATTTCCTTCGCCTTGACTTACTACCTCAGAACATTTGCTTGTAATAAATGAATCAATTCCATGCTCACTAATTGGCTCAATACCATCATTACTCAAGCGTAAAATTTTTCCTTGACGAATGTCAGCAAAGTAGATTCTTCCAAATTTAGATACTACAGATTCCGGATTGTTGTTTACGCCATAGTCACCAGCATAGAAGCTTTGAGGTCCAATAAATTCGTTAGAGATAGCTAATCCGGAATTACCGTCGGCATATTGTATTACATTCTTGCCTACTGGTACAATAGACACCTTTCTCTCTTGAAGTATGGTAATTGAATCATTTCCAGAGATGAGATTTCTAATGGCCCCATTCGAAGGATTTAAGGATGCGAAATTTGCATTGCTTAAATTAAATGAAGACAGAGATAAAATAGCTGAATCTAAAGCATATGGGTCAGAGTACGTAACGTCAGAAGACCTGTATATTTCTGATACTGAATTAGATGCCGCATTAGTTCTTCCAGAGCTGTTAGATTCTGAGAATATAAAGTCGCTAACTGAGTTATCCTCTACAAAGAAGGTTTCATAATATACACCAGTTTTATTTGTTTTATCACCATTGGGGTTCATTTTAATTTGTCTGGGTCGATAATAAACGTCACCATTAAAAGTTTGAATAACCCCGTCAGTAAGGTTTAGTATTGACGCTAAAGCATATGAACCGCTAACAACATCGTCCATAGTGAATTCAACACCATTTGGATTAATGATTACGTTTCTTATTCTTACGCTACTGTATGTATTGTCAATGCTTGATATATTAATCAAGTCACCCTCTCTAAGGTCAAGAGATGATGTTCCTATTCCTCCAGAAACAGTTATGTTCCCATATTCGGAGGCCCAAGTATAAGTGTAATCTCTGTCACCTCCGTATCTGTAAGTAGATGTGTTAGAGTCATAAATAACATCATTCACCTCTCCAATCTCATAGTATACCGAAGTGTCCGCTTGTTTGAACGGCCTAAATATTTCAATGATAGTGTCGTGATGCCATAAATCCGTTCCAGTATCAATAGCCGCCGCGTTCCATCCGGAAATGTTATCGTCTTGTATTTCCAAGAACCATCCTGTCTCCCTGAATTCATCGTGAGGACTGGATACAATAGGATTATCTGGTGTAGATTGATAATTATACCCAAGAACCTTAAATACTAATCCACTAGGATACTGATTTTCACCATTTGGAAGAGTTCCTGTTTCGTATTTTATAACTCTAATTATATCTCCCTCTACGAAAGAGTAATCTACTTTGGCTCCTTTGCTAGATGTATATGATGACTCCTTACCCTCTAGCGGGCGCATAGCCAAGTACAGCTTTCTATTGTTCGTGTCTGTTTCTGTAGTTTCAGAATAAAATGCCTCTGCAACTGAATACTGATACATGAAAGAATAGGAAGACTTTGGAGCGTATACCAATTGCCATTTCTTGGCCCATGATGGAGGAGAGCCTACCATTCTGATTACCATCTCTGTTGGGCCAACCTTTCCAAATGCTCTTTCAGCTAAGTGCTGAACATATACATCCCCAATCTCATTTACGGCGCCACTCCTATTTCTATCATCATAGAATACAACACCAAACTTATGGTTTACACCGGCCTTGAAAGATGTTTTAGATGGTGAATAGAAATGAGTGCCAGAAATGTAGTTAGATACCTTGTACGACATCCAAGTAGATGTATACGTTGGGTCGATAATGCCCATCGTAAAATGTAAATAGTTTGATGATGGAATATCGATGTTATCTATATCCTTACCACTAGATGTATACAAATCAGCTCCGTTTATCTTCAGTTTTAGTGTAATCTTTCTGTTGGCTGTATCTACTGTTGATGTAACATTTACAGTGATTGTACCAGCAAAGTAATGAGTCTCTAAGGCACTCTGAAGAGCTGTTGGCTGAGTTGGTTTGATATTTACAGTATAGTCCTTATTTATCGCAGAAGTAATCTGAGATGCAAAGTTTGAAAAATTTGTATATGGATTAAGTGCGATTGGTTCATTGATTATGAACTCGGGAAGTCCAAGTCTCAATTCCGAAGTGGTGTCAAAAGCCCCAAATTGACCAAGAGATACTACGCCGGTTGGGTTTACAATCTTTATGTAAGATGCACCAGATTTAACGTTAAGCATTATATTGCTAGTAGCATTCGTTAACCTAGGTAAGTCGCCAAAAGCTAATTCAACTATAACGTTATTGTATGTTAGATTGGTTGCCGTAAGAGGGGCGGCATGCACATCCGAAATAGTTCCATTTGAATGGTATACTGGATACTTTGATGCAACTACATCAACATTATCGTAAAACTCAGTGTAACCACCAAAAACAAGCCTATTGTTGACTATAGATAAGGCGTTCGCTTGACGAGGAACATTGTCATACATCTTCAAGACCTCGTAGTCAGGGACAATAGAGTAATTCTTTTCATTTTCAAAAACAAAAGAAATACTGTCAACGGCTCTATTATTGTCTTTTTCTTCGACAACATAAAATGTAGTAGAGCCGGCCTGCCTAACCAGTAGTCTTATTTTAGATACATCGCCCCTGTTGGCTTTGACAGAAACGTTAATTCTGTTATAATATTCTAAAGCGATAGAATCAACATAGCCGTCTACGCTTTGCAATGGATTAATGGCCAGCTCTGAATACGGTGATATTGCTGATACTTCTCCATCCTCATAGATATACTGTGAGGCAAACTGAAACATCTTGTTAGTTAAATTGCTAAACTTGATGTTTTCATCCTTAGTAAAAGAAAATGTAGGAGCGTCAAGTGGCGGTGCCTTGCATACTGTTAAGCTGTATAGCTTCTCTTCATCACTATATGTGTCTACTCCTACGGAACTGTAAGGATAACTACCGCCAAGTAATGCCTTTGTAGCATTTATCTTTTTGGGCTCCGTCACTCCGTCAGTAAAATATAGCAAGGTTTCATTGTTTTCCTTTACAATGCAATCAGCGCTAACAAATGTGTCAATTGTGAAACTTAATACAGAATCTCTATATACAAGTGAAGCCTGTCCAATCTCATCATTATACATGTAGATTGAATGGTCCCCATTACTGTTGTACACAAAAAAGAAAACCTCACCCTTCTGCGTATTGACTGTTGTCCCAACTACTCTATTTGTACCAGAAGGAAGCTCATCACCAGCTTTGAAATAAACAAACTCATTGCCCCAAGATGGTTTAAGTACTCCAGCGTTACCTTCCTTATCGTCAGACACGTGAATATTTAGAGCGTCAACCATTTCGGTTGGCTTTACAAGAAGATAATCGTCATCAAGATTTAAAACTCTTGGAAGTAACTTCTGTACAGGCATGAGCTATTAATATTTAGGTGACTGCTTGAAGTTCTTTCTGATAGTCTTCAACGCCTCTTCTTTGCTAAATGAGTTCATTCTTGAGTTAGCCAAGCGTCTTTCATTGTAGTACTCTTGTCTTGCTCTTTGTTTTTCATATGTCGGCACCACACTCTTTCGCTCAATCAACTTGTAATAGATATAAGCATTAAGAGCTGGCTCAAGATAAAGGTGAACACTAGGTGATTGTGAACGCGCCTCATCAGCAATATATTCAATCACAACTTCATCACCCATCCCAGTTGGATATAACTCGATTCTGTTTTGGTCGTGATTCATTCTATACTCACCTCCATATTGACCGCCTCCCAGACCGTATAACGCCCCATATGAATTCTCATACAAGTAATTTCTAAACAGGTATGACTCCGTACCGCTGAGTAAGGCTTGAGCGTTTACAACTGAGCTCTTGCTATCAACTCGGTCATATACACCATCATCGTTTGAATCTGATAGAGGTAATGAATAAGCTTGAGAATAGTTAATGTTTTTGTTTTCTCCGAACACGTACACCAATCCGTCTCCGCCTACCATTCCGATTTTACATAAATCAACAAAATCATCTGGCAAATCAACAGTGCTTAGAGATTTATTGATTGGCAGCTTTAATGAACGAACACGCTTCATTAGGTCAAAACCAAGCTCACGGATGCCACGGAGAGCTAGCGTTCTAATAACTGAGTCTCCAGTATTAGCACAATAATCGTCACCTTCAATAGTAATCTTGAAGTTTGAAATGACTTGCTCTAACGTTACTAGGTTACGTGCCATTATTGTGGTTGTTGTTCTTGGTTACCGTAATTGTAGATATCCGCATCACTGAGGTTAACACCAGCCATTTTAGCTATTTCAGCTACAAGCATTGGTACGTAATGGTCTGGTAATTCAAAATCAATACTTGAAGCCGCTGAATAAATCTCCTTTCCAGCTGTTACAGTATATCCGAATCTTGGGCTCGCAATTGTTTTAGCTCCAGTAGTTGCTAGTTTACCTTGAGGCTTCTTATAGTAAGAAATAACAATTGTTTTAACACTTGTTGGGTAAACTTTAATCTCATCAGTAAGCGCCATTATCGGAGCTGCATCTGAGGGCTTGGATAAATCATTTGTTAGAATCTTATCTAACTTATAATTATCATATAGTATATCAATAGGAACTGAAGTCGATTGGCCCAAAATCCAAGCACCATTTGTTCGTGCAGAAATTAAACGCATAAAGTCATCCGGAATGCTGAATACATTTGATACCGCTGTAATTGTAGAAGACTTATACAGCGTTGTATTTAAATCTTCACGAATTCTTTTGCTCGCTTCGATATCTACTGATGTATCAGCACCCCTGTTCTTACCGACATGTACAGCATCAAACGACTTAAACATATCGTTAACAACGTTTTGCTGAGCAAGTGGAGCAAACGTATTAAAATTCTGTGGCGTAATAAAGCCTTTTTCGTCCTTATTCGCTAAGTTTTTTAGAATAGTATATACTGAATAGATGCTTGCCATCAATGTACAATTTACTGCAAATCTACGAAAAAGAAAGAGGTCGCATTTCTGCGACCTCTACAGCACTAAGGCTTCTTATTGTTAGAGCTTAGACAATCTGTCTAGAATCTCTGTGTATACCAATGCACCCTTGTCGCTAAGGCAGAATCTAGCCATAACATCGAGAGTATCTTGCCCGGCGGGCGTGGTAATGATGTTCTTATTAGAGTCGTACCACTTCATACTTTCACTACTCTTCTTAAGAATCTGAAAATCAACAGCTTGAATGATTACCGCTTTAGTTCTAACAACGGGATTATCAAACATCTCAATGAAGTTCTTTGGGTTAGACTTAGCATAGCTTAGCATCTCCTTACGAACCTCTACAGTCTTTTTATTTGTATCAATATTCAAGAACATAGCTACTGGCAATAATTCATCAATTGACTTATCTCTAACCATAGAGATAGCATCGTGAAGCATGAATTCACGGTCCAATTCTTCCTCTGCTGAGAAAACTGTATTTACCTCGTAAAATGTTTGTCCGCCGTTCTTTACGTTGTCTGGATGGGCATCTAGATAATCCTGAAGGTTTGGCATCTCTGGGTTTACTACGAGATTGCCATCTCTAAATGCTACTTGCTCACGAATAGCAAACTGTGATTGCTCGTCAACAAAAATAGAAGGTTCATTAGGACAGTATCTAATCTGCCTGATGGGATTCTTCGTAGTTACGTTTTGGCGTAGTTTAAACCAAATTCCTCCAGCTCTAGACAGGGAGTAAACTTTGGATTGTCGTTCAGGATGAACTACTTTTTCTTTTAGACTTGAGAAGGACAGCTCCTTCTTTTTAGGTTCCTGCTTTACAGGTTCTGGACGTTCCACCTCGTAGTTGTCCACTCTTGGGGCTCTTGTTGCCATGATATTAAATGAAATTAAATGATGAAAAAAAAGAGTAAGTGGGGGCCGAAGCCCCCACTACCCTCATTGTCTATTGTTATTTTGTGATAACAACGTGACGGTTAGCTGCACGAGTAATCAAAGCAACTTCAGAACGATAGTTGAATTGAGTCAAGTCAGCAGTTGCATTAGATGCACCCAAAACAGAGCCGGTCAACCAGTGCTCCATCTCACGGCTGTAGCCGTTAGAAGACTTATAGTTGATTTCCAAAGAAGGATTACGGTCACCAGTCTTAGCGTCGACGACGGTAGACAAAGGAATCATAACACCAGCATAAGGAGAAAGCTCGGCGTCTGCGCCAGTTCCATTTACGATACCCAATTGAGTGGGGTCGTTAAGGAGCTTCCAAGAGTGCTTGTGGAAGGTGTAACCACCACGAGACAAAGATTTGAAGCCAAGTGCGATAGCCATATCAGCGCTGTTATTGAAAGCACCGAATTGAGTAGCAACACCAGAAGTCAAAGAAGAACCAAGGCCACCAGCAATCATGTCATCGATAGCCAAGTCTTGGATACGGTCAACATACAAAGCGTATTCTGGACCAGCACCTTGCTTGTCGAGTTCTTTAACAACATCGTCAAGTTCAGCCAAAGTGGTGATACGACCACCAGCAACCAAACCGCGATTCTCTACAGCTTCGAAGTAACCTTCAGAACCTTCGATACCCTCGATGGAGCTAGTTACTTTTTGTCCCAACAACATCATGAGCTCACGCTTATCCATGAAGCGCTGACGGGTATCCATCTCGCCTTTCATGAACCAACGGTAGTCACCATTGCCCAAGTTAACCCAACCGATGTTGGTAGCTTGAGAACCAGAAACTTTGTAAGCTTCTTTGATAATCATATAAGGGTTAGAACGCTTGATAACGTTGCTCTCCAAGTATTCCGTGGGTTGCTCAGTGCCTTGTGCATACAAGTTGCCGATAATAGGCAAAGTCAAGTTAGCAGCGGCAGCAGGCAAAGCGGCATTCTTCAAATTAACAACAGTCATTTCGTTACCAGAGATGGCAGAAACGAATACACGGCTTCCACCGGGAAGCATAAGGATGTCGTTCAAACGAACATTAACATCAGTAGCCAAAGTGAAAACTTGAGCAACGCCAGCAGCAACACCATCAACGGCAGTAGTCGTTTTTTGAGTAGCGTGCAAGCGAGCCTCTTCCCACCATTGAACTTCGTCAGCAGTTCCAGCAGCCTTAACAGCGCCAGTCAATTGCAAGAAGCCAGTGATGCTTTGAGCACCGAAAGATTTAACGAGTGCGTCACGATTGTCGGGCTTATTTACGACATCGATATAGTCTCCCAAAGAGATGTACTTTTCGGGAGTTGCTTTACGGAATGCATCGCTAGTAGCGGCACCGTAAAACTCAGAACCTTGAGTTACAGACATGGTCTTTTAGTTTTTGTGATTATTGTTATCGGATTCGCATCATGTCATCAGTGTTGAAGTAATTTTTCAACTGTTCTGCGACACTAGGCGTTTTGGGCGTATTTCCGACTGAAGGAGCTGAAGCTTGAATATTAGAGCTGTTTTCTACTACTTTACGCTGGCCATCTGAAATACCTTGTTGGTATACCGAGCGAACAATATTATCAATATTGTCTAGTACAGTTCTATGCATCGTAAGCTTTTCAAAATCCCACGAGCCATCATTACGCACATACTCATCAAAATAGCTCTCTAAATTAGCGTTCTTGTCTTTAAGCACTGGTTTGTACTTATCGTCAATACCGAACGAGAATACTTTACCGTTAGATACTTCAAAATCGATTGCCTCGATTGAATCAACCTCTGAATGCATTTCGCTAATCCAGTTGTCATCAAATAAAGGCTCCTGAGCTTGTTGTTGCCTAACAGGCGTCTTATATGTCTCTCTAAGTTGTTCGAGCTCTCTACGAGCGGATTTTGCATCCATCTTGAGCTGTAATTGAGAGTACTTCACTTCGCTCTCATCATACATGTCTTCATCAAGCTTGTACTTTCTAGAAATCAACATGTCAATTTCTTCGGAACTCAAGTCTTGGTTTTCGCTCATGATTTGTGTTTTAACAACCGACAAATCATCCATTTCAGATGGATTGAACGATTGATACATAAACCACTCCTCTGGGCTGCGACCTGTAGATGACACAAAGTCAGAAATCACTCTGATTCGCTCATCAATTTCTGCTGCTGGCGTTTGTTCTCTATTGACGTACTGACTAAGTTCATCCAATCCAGTAAACTGCATCCCAAGCCTTTCGCTTAGATGGCTAATCAACATAGATTCGAATTCCTCATCACTAATGTCATCAGACGAACTCTGCTCAACATTATTTTGAACTTCACTAACAGGAACTTCTTCCTGCTGCGAAGGAACAGCTTCATTAGTAAAAGAACTTTCAAGATTTTGCGGTTCTTGAACCGTTTGTTCTACAGAGCCTTCTTGCATGTCAGCGGGAGGAGCATCAACAAACTCCAATCCGCCTTCTTTAAGTAGGTTCTCAATGTTTTTTTCAAACTCACTCATGATAAAATAAATTATAGTTTACCCTGCAAAGGTAATAATCAATCAGTTGCGGATTTTTCGTCTTCCATTTCGATAGGAAGGGACATCTCTTGTCTAATATAGTCCATGAGTTTCTCATAGTCTATCTCGTGTATGGTTCTCACCATTTGACTTTGTCTGCCCAATAAGCAGCACTCATTTTTCCTTTAGAGATATTTTTTGCATGCCTAGCTTTAAATGATGCACGCTTTTTTGCTCTTGCTCCGCTTGGGTTTGATTCAGTAACTGTATCAGCTCCTTGTTCACCAAAACGAATAAGTTTGATTTTGTCCCCCTCTTTAGCTAACACTACGTGAGACTTCTTAGGATTTGACGGGGTCTTCTTTGGCTTGTTAACCCCAGATAGCCCGTACTTCTTGAGCATATTCTTAATTCTGTCCTCCATTAGAAACGATTTATTGCGTCTTGGATGTCAAGGTGGTGAGTGTGAAGCTTCATATCAATACCAGCCTCCCAACGCCACATCTCTTTTCCGTCTCTGAACAGAATCAAAGTAGGAACGCTCTTAATCTTGAACCTGTCCTTCATATAAGGCTTTTCCTCAATATCCACTCGGTAGAGTTTGGCATTCTGCAACTTATCTAAATCCTTGTAGCCGTTCTTTGTATTAAATCCTGCATTGAACTCAATTACGCTCTTACCTTCGGGCTGATAAGTGAAGGACAGAAGGAGTAACGAAGCCGCTAGCCAAGCTCTCATCGGATTTCAAATAAGCGGTTCTCAATCTTATCCAACTGCGCCTTCATCTCCTCGATGTTCTTAGCGTTAGACATAATAGTAGAACGCACTAACTCATCTTTTAGGTCAAACTCAGTTCTGGATACTGCGGGTTCAGGCAACTGTTTTGCAATTTGAATCTCCGCTTGAAGATTGAAATACATACCCACCGCAATGGAAAGGCCAACTCCCAAAGCGATGAGAGTTTTGACGCTGACGCCAAGCATTGTGTCTTCACTTACTTCAGTGAACTTACCATTGCCATCGTATTGTTTCATTTCTTAGCAAATTTTTCGAGACCAGCAATGCCAAAAGCCCCAAGAGTAACGAATACAAAACTGTTATAGATAGTCTCGTTGATGACGAGGTCTTGGCCTACCCAACCAGTAATTACGTCTGCAAGCATCACCAGCACCATCACAGCAAAGGACATAAATCCAATGATGGTCTTCTCGTTGTAATCGTTGCTATCCTTGAAGATGTCAACAAAGGCCATAATCTTATTCTTTATAGTTTGAAAAAGTCCCATATTGAATTGTATTACGTTCTCTTACGACAAAGATAAAAAAGAAAAGGGTCACATTTCTGCGACCCTTCATTGTAAATCAGTTAAGTAGATTACTCCACAACCTGCATTTGCGTTTCGCCTTGTGGTGTAAACTCACCAGTCTCAAGGTTCAAGGTTCCAGCACCATGCTCCTCCTCAAGAGTCTTCATCAATGCTTGGATTTCATCACCTGAAGCACGCAACTCTTTCACAAGAGCCTCTTGACGTGCTGCGATGTCTTGACCGGATACGTGTAACGCACCCAGCTCCATCTGAATCTGTTGTTGTTTCGCACGGATTTCACGTGCAGAGTTCAACCTCTCTTCGCTTACTTGAGCCATTTGAATTGAAATTAGAGTTAGTGTTTATTTAGCAATCAACTGCATCTTCATATCCTTCTTGAGCCTTGAGATGCTCATATGCCTGTACAAGGATATCAGCAGCTTCTGCATCAATAGATGGTGTGAAGTTGTAGTGTGAGCGATAGATGGGTTCAGCGTGGGCCTCACGAGTGTCGGTAGAAGCATAGGTCGCTACTTCAAAGTTGCAACGCTGTACTTTAGACCACGCCTCTTCGGGGGCTGCTGCCACAGGAGGAACGGGGTTTCCGTCTTCGTCTACCGTAGGAGTTGCTGGGACGTAGTTATAAGACTTAACGTCAGAAGACTCGTAGTTGAGTCGGGTTACCTTGTGGTATGCATCGGAGAAAGTCATTCCGAACTTATCCACTGTTGCTGTTACTGCCATTGTTTTTCTAATTAGTGTTACAAATATAAGAAATAATTATTCGCAAGAATATGTATCATTCACCTTTCCATCTTCTCCAATTTGAATCAGTTTGGTTCCGCTTGGGTAGTAGAACCACTGATTGTTTCCGTTGAATATGTCTCTATTGTTGTCATAGATATAAGAGTTCACTGCTACCGGGTCGGTGCTTGAATAGTAGGATGCTGCTGTTGCGGTTGAACCATCTGAACATCCCTGCTCGGTATCGTTAAATCCAACATCGGACAGAGTTATTGCCGTAAGGGCACTATACCCATAGAACTCGGAGATAGCATCAGGGGTGCT
>Ga0208305_10000215_pt1 | contig 33642 bp, 20 predicted proteins | sample ColrivemetaGS741_FD_187605 | JGI IMG/M metagenome (GOLD analysis project Ga0208305, IMG submission 187605) | Estuarine microbial communities from the Columbia River estuary - Flood tide ETM metaG S.741 (SPAdes) (version 2) | ecosystem: Environmental > Aquatic > Marine > Intertidal zone >... | reverse complement strand
CAAGACCAACAATATAAACATACGGAAACTCCAATCCCTTTGCTAAATGAATAGTCATTAATGAAACTCTTGGTTTGTCATCTTTGGCAGCAACATCAGAACTTGTTTCTAAAGCAGCTGTTTCTAAAAAAACAGACAATGAATCTTCTTCTTCTTTTTCTCTTTGTTCTTCAGTGAAATTTTTTGCTTTATTCAAAATTTCTTGAACATTTTCAACTTTGCTTACTCCTTCTGGAGTTCCATCTTGTTCTAAATCTTTAATAAAACGAACTTGTTTAATTACAAATTCTGCAACTTCAAAGGCATTTTTTGTTTGAGCTTCAATTTGAAAATGCCGAATCATTGTTACAAAATTTTGCAATTTAGTTCTAATTCCTGCATTTAAATTTATATCGGTTTGATCTAAATATAATAAAATATCGAAAATAGATTTCTTATAATGATTTGCTGCAACAGCTAATTTATCTATTGTAGTAGCACCAATTCCTCTTGCGGGATAGTTAATAATTCGCTTTAAAGCCTCTTCATCATTAGGATTTATAATAACTCTTAAATAAGCAACTACATCTTTAATTTCTTTCCGTTGATAAAAAGAAATTCCACCATAAATAATATAATCTATATCTTTTTCTCTTAAGGCATCTTCTAAAGCTCTGGATTGCGCATTAGTTCTGTATAAAATTGCAAAATCAGAATTTTTAAGTTGCAAATTCATTTTATTATCAAAAATTGAATTTGCAACGAATCGACCTTCAGTAACCTCATTTACAGTTTGTTTTACTTTAACTTTTGATCCTTCAGAATTTTCAGTCCAAACTTGCTTATCTAATTTTGTTTTATTTTTTTCAATAACACTATTGGCCGCTTCAACAATATTTTTTGTTGACCTATAATTTTGTTCTAATTTAAAAATTTGAACATTATCATAATCACGTTGAAAATTTAATATATTTTGAATATTTGCACCTCTAAAAGCATAAATACTTTGAGAATCATCACCAACTACACAAATATTCTGAAATCTATCGGCTAATGCTTTTACTATTAAATATTGAGAATGATTTGTATCTTGGTACTCATCAACCAATATATATTTAAAACGCATTTGATATTTAGCTAAAACCTCTGGAAATCTCGTTAAGAGCTCATTTGTTCTTAACAATAAATCATCAAAATCCATAGCACCAGCTCTAAAACAACGCTCAACATATTGATGGTATATTTCACCTATTTTTGGGCGCTGCGCCATTTTATCTGCTTCAATTAACTCAGGATTAGCAAAATAAGCTCTTACTGTAATTAAGCTATTTTTAAAAGAAGAAATTCTACTAAGAACTTGTTTTGGCTTGTATTTTTCCTTGTCTAACTCCATTTCTTTAATAATAGAAGTTAGTAACCTAACAGCATCTTGGGTGTCGTAAATTGTGAAATTTTGAGGAAATCCAATATGATCAGCTTCTGATCTTAAAATACGGGCAAAAACAGAGTGAAAAGTTCCCATCCACAAATTTTTTGCTTCAGATACACCAACAACACCTGCAATTCTTTCCTTCATTTCACGAGCTGCCTTATTTGTAAATGTTAATGCCAAAATATTAAAAGGATCAATATTTTGATTCATTAAATAAGCAATTCTATAGGTTAGAACACGAGTTTTACCTGACCCAGCACCAGCAATTATAATCATTGGCCCTTCCTTGTGAAGAACAGCAGATTTTTGAGATTCGTTAAGGTTTTGTAAGTAATTAGTCACAGGAATTCTTTAAAGTTCAAAAGTACTATTCCAAATTTAGTTTGGCAATAAAAGTTATTGACAATACAATTATAATACTTTTTGATTTTTAATAAATTGATCTAAAGTTAGTAGTGCTATTCCAAAAACAAGTAAACTACTACAAATGAATAATAACTCATTAAAAATAAGTACTGGTTTTAGTTTACTTAAAAATAAAAAACCCTGTCCAAAAAGCAATAATTCAGTTAAAATTACACCAAATAAAAATGCGAACAATCCAATTTTTACTGTTAAATTATCTATTGTTAACTTTTTGATTTGCAACAATATAAGAAATATAAAAACACTCATAAAAGCCAACGTAAATAAGTGCAGATACCCAATAATAAAGAAATTCTTTAAAGCCATAGATTTTTCAACAATGTATGGGAATGATGATAAAATTTGACTGACAATTTTAAAGGTATATGCAATAAATAAAAAAATCAATAATACTTTTGAAATAAAATTCCATTTCAATTTAGAAAATACTTTCTGAAGTAGTTTAAATAAAAATATGAGTGATAAAAATTGTAAAAAGGCTGCTGCAAAACCAACAACATAGAATATAGGACTTCCATTACTCCATAAAATAGACAATACATAAGCTGGTATACAAGCTACGTTTAAATAAATAAAAAACAGTTTTTTGTATTTTTCAGAAAACATAACCTTTTTATTTTCAATAACTCTAAATAACAAACCAAATAAAGAAAATACAAAAAAACCATTATACAAAAAATGCAAATAGAAATAAACAGTATTATAATACAAGGCTGTTTTACCAAATTTTATAATTACAAATACCAAAAACCAAGTAGCTAAGCTTGATAATAAGTAATAATAAATACCATAACGAATTAAATCACTTGAAGTATTTGTTCCTTTTAGATCTTTCAATACTCTAAAAGACAGTATGTAAGATGAAATTCCAAAAACTGATAATAATACTATGGAGAATATTTTATAACCAAATAAAGAAAAGCTAAAAAGCATTAAAAAAACAGATATGATAATGGTAAGTAATGTGATTCTATAGATTTTATGGAGTTGTTTATTTTTAGGTATAAACACAATTAAAATTGATCCAATTACAGCCAAATAACCCCAACCTAAAAAAGCCACATGTGAATGTGTTTGTAATAAATTTTTGTATGAAATATTTTCAATAGGAAATATAAAATTTAATCTTATTAATAGCCCAACAATTGCGGATAATAAAAACAAGAAGATTGCAATTACGAAAATATATGAATCAATTATTTTTTTAAACATTATCAAAATTTGTTGCAAATAACTTGAAAAATAAATAAATGCTCAATTATTTTTCAAAAAAAAAGCGACTTCAATTTGAAGTCGCTTTTTAAATTTAATATTTTTTGTTATTTAGTGAAGTTATAAGAAACTCCAAACATTATCATACTTGTTGTCATTTCATAGCCTACTTTTGTTCCTGGCATTGCACCATAAGGATTCGATTGAGAGGCCATCATTGGATTTAACATTGGTCCTTCAGTTTTTCCATCACTAGTCCCATAATGATAAACACCATTTAACATTAATTTATCTGTCATTGGGTAACTAAATCCAAATTGCATAGCATGTTTAATAACTGCTGTTGCTGGAATAGAGAAAAATGCTAAATCACTATCAATTGGGTTACTGCTATAAGTATAACCAACTCTTAAAGGTAATTTTTCAATTCCTTTATATTGCATACCTACTGATAAAATTTGAATGTTTTTCCACCCAAAACCTTGAACTGAACCTGTTTGAGTCCATCCTTTTGCTTCAAAACCAGCAGTATTTTCATAATCCACTTCTCTTAAATCAATAGCTAAATCAAATAAATCTGTTGAATAACCTAAACCAAAAGATAAAATTGCAGGATAATCCATGTTAAATGCAACATCAGGTGCAGCTGAACCATCTAAATAAGTATTTTTGAATTCTAAATCATTAAATTTTTGAGCAGTTTTGTATGATGCTCCTATTTTAATTCCACCTTGTGAATTATAGAATAAACCAAACTGTGCTCCATAACCAATTGCAGATGCTTTATCACTTACAGGATAACCTAAAGTCATACTAGGTGAAGATATTGGGTTTGGTGCTAATTCTAATGCAGCATAGTTAATAGTTGGTTGAATACCAATAGAAAAATTATCAGTTACTTCATAAGCCCAAGCTAAACCAACTTGTAATAACATATAATCAGATTCAACATGTCCAAAACCTCTTGCTTGTTGTGGATAATTTATAGGATTTGAATTTATTGTTGGGTTAAAAGCAGGACCAGCCATTGGACTATTTGCTTCCTCAGGAAAAGTTACTCCAAATCCGCTAATTCCAAATGCAGAAGCTCCAAAAGTGTGTTTACTATCTTCTTTTCCCCAAACCATTGCAATTGCAGGCATTGGTGAAACACCTCTATCATCTTCAGTTACACCAGAAACTGCAGGTGCTCCAGCACCTAACATACCAGCTGGTAAACTTGAACTTAATTTAGGAGAAGAAAAAAATGCTCCTATATCAAAGTTTAAAATTTTACTGTCAAAAGTAGAAATTGAAGCAGGGTTCCATTGTAATGCACCACTAATATCTAGCGGTTGAGCAGTAGAAGCTCCACCCATAGACATGTTTACAGCTCCTACACCTTGCATGATATGACCTGCCTGTGCAAATACAGCTGTTGAAAATAATAGTACTACAAATTTTAATAAATTTTTCATAATATAAATTTAGTTTTAATAATGTTTGTTAGTTTTGTAACAATTGTTACATACTGTCTTACAAGTACTTACAATGTTAATTTTAAACAAAATTATAGTGTTTGCCCATGATAATTAATGACAATTATCATCAATTACATGATGTTTTGTAATAATTGTTACACTTATTCAAAGGCAAAGTTTTAAAGCAATTAAAATCAATTAAATAAGTTTACTGAAAAAAACCATCCATTTCTTTTATTGATAATAAATTGTGAATATATTATTAAAAATAATAAATTTGAAATTTATATAATTACACTATGGATTTTAATAAGCTAATTGAATTACTCAGTTTTACAATACCAGCAATTGTTACAGGATTTGTTGCTTACTATTTTTTCTCTTTACATACAAAAAATGAGGAACGAAAAATAAAACTTGCAATGTTAAAGGCAAACCAGAAATTATCCTTACCAATTAAGTTACAGGCTTATGAAAGGATGACATTATTTTTAGAACGCATAAACCCTTCAAGTTTAGTAGTTAGAGTCCAATCAATAAATAATGATAAAAACGCCTATTTTACAAGTTTAATAAATACTATTGAGCAAGAATTTGAGCACAATCTTTCGCAGCAAATTTATGTTTCAGAACAATGTTGGAGCGTTATTGTAGCTTCAAAAAATGCAACTATTCATATTATTAAAAAGGCTTTTGAAAATAATTCAATTTCAAATGCTCAAGAATTACGTGAAGAAATTGTAAAAATTATTGTAAATACTTCTTCACCTACTAAAGCTGCATTATCAGTTTTAAAGCAAGAAGTTAAAGATTTTATATAAAAAAAACAATCTAGCTTATATAAACTAGATTGTTTTTTTTACGAATTTAATTAGAGTTTTAAAAGTTAAAATCTAATCCAATTTTAAAGTTTCTACCCAAAGTAGTATAACCCATTGTTTCAACATAATCTTCATTAAATACATTGTTAACTTGTACAAATAGTGATAATCTATCTTTAATTAAATTATGACTCGCGTATAAATCAACCAAATTATAAGCGTCAAATTCTATGTCGCTTCCTGTTCCCCATTGATCAAAATACGTTCTTTTTGAAATGTTTTTAAATCTTAAAGAAAGGTATGTATTTTTAATGCTATTAGTTTCCAATAATGCTGTAAACTTATTTTTAGGAATATAGTCTATATCAGCACTTTTATAAGTAAATGTATGACCTAATTTTATACCTAAACCTTCAATAGCATTTATTTTAATACCTGTTTCAACACCTTTAGCTATTAATGTTTCATCTGCATTTCTATAAGTTATATAATCGGGTAATATTATAGCATTATCATCTTCTCTATAGAAGAAAACTGAATTTATTTCAAACTTGTTTTTTAAAGAATATAACAATCCTGCTTCAATTGATTGATTTTCTTCTGGATTTAAATCTACATTTCCGTATTGAGAAAATAATTGATATGTGCTAGGAGCTATAAATGCTGTACTTATTGAAGATATTGCTCTTAAATTAGAAGTGAAATTAAATGACGGATTTATGTTATAAACTAAATGATTTCCATATTCACTATGGTTATTTAAGCGTGCTCCAGCATTTAAATTTAAGCCAAATCCACTATTATAAATAGCCGTTAAGTAAGGATCAACAGTTTCATAGTTTGCTATATCTTCATCAATATTACCATAAGGGCTATTGGTTAAATTACTTTGTTTTTGGTAATTAACTCCTGAAATTAATTGAAATTCATTTGAAACCTTGTAGTTATTTACAACATCTACTACATAAGTTTTTCCTGTATATTCAAAAATATCTGTTGTATTTGTCCAACTATTAAAACTATTTATAATTCTTTCAATCTTATTATATGAAGCTGTTAAAACTAAACTTCCCTTTGTATAATTAAAGTTAGTTGTAATTCCAAAACGTTGTTGCTTATTTTCTCCATTATTTATATCAGAATCAGAAAAAGCACCTGCGTCATAATCATAAACATCTTTATCAAAATTCCCAAATACTTGAGTATTTAATTTTTTATTGAAGTCGTAACCCAACCTTAAAAAATAATTAGTTGCTTTAAATTGATCTTTTTCAAAAGTTTCTGAACTATTTTTATTACTAGCATCTGATAAACCATCAATTTTTGAAGTGTTTACAGTAGCCAAATAATTAAATTTATTCAGTGTTCCATTTACAGACACGTTTTGATTAAAATCATTAAAATTCATCTTAGAATCTTCTTGTGAATTATTGGTTCCAATAGATGTTTGATAGTTTAATGAAATATCTTTATCGCTTGCTTTTTTTAATTTTATGTTAATTACTCCTGTTGCTGCTCCAGAACCATATAAAGTACTTGCTGCGCCGTTCATAACTTCAATTGATTCAACTTGGCTTAATGTTAATAAACGCAAATCAAAAGTTGTGTTAACTCCTGAAGGATCACTTAATGGAACGCCATCAACCAATACTAAAACCTGACGATCTCTTCCTCCTCTAATATAAGTACTTTTATTTTTTCCAGCCGCATTATTAGTGCCATTAATTTGAATCCCTGCAATATTATCTAAAACATCAACAACAGATTTTCCTTTTAAATTTTCAAGGTCTTCAGGTTTAATTTGATAAATTACTTTTCCAATTTTTTCTTTTTCAATAGCAAATTTTGTTGCTATAATAGTAACTTCATTTAGTTTTTCTACTTTTTCAGTAGTTTCTTGAGCATTTAAAGTGCCTAACGCAGAAAATAATATGCATGCAGCACTTAAATGAAATACATTTTTTTTCATTTTTTAATGATTTAATTAATAAAATAAATCAGGTAAATTTTTTAAGTATAGAAAACCATACCCAAACCTTTCGCCCGAAAGTTTGAACTATCTCGATTTGGCAGGTCTCCTGGCTAGCGTACTGTTATTGCCCTTCCCATTCAAAATGAACAGTGGTAAAAGATGAATAACAATCATCAATAAAAATTGACTTAGCTTACAGTTGCGGGTACAGCTTCGGTTTTTATCCGAATTCCCTTTTCACTTTATGTACTGAAATACATTAAAGAACCATAATCGGCTGCAAAAATAAGTAAATTAAGATTAATTAGTACTATTAAAAATGGAAAATACTACATTTGCAAAAAAAAGTTAAAAATGAATCTTTCAAAATCTATCCTAATTTCATTGTCCCTTATATTTTTACTTATTTCTTGCAATGAAAGTAGAAAAAACAAAGAAATTAAGCAAGATTTCACAGCTCAAAATAAACTGAAATATGCAAAAGGATTTGAAATTCAGCATTTTAAAAATTATAAGAAGTTAGTAATAAAAGCTCCTTACAAAGACTCTAAAGAAACGTACGAATTTATATTAACAAATTCAAAATCAAGTACGCAACTAAACTCAATTAAAGTTCCAATTAATACTATTGTTGTTACAAGCACAACACATATACCAATGTTAGAATTGTTAAATGTTCAAAATTCACTTGTTGGCTATCCAAATACTGATTATGTTTCTTCTTCAAAAACAAGAACTCTTATAAATAGTGGCAAAATTAAGGAACTTGGTAATGAAGAAAGTATGAATACAGAATTGTTATTAGAATTAAAACCAGATGTAGTTGTTGGTTTTTCAATTAATAGCAATAATAAAATGTTCAACACAATTCAAAATTTTGGTATTCCTGTTTTATTAAATGGCGATTGGATTGAAGAAACGCCACTGGGTAGAGCGGAATGGATCAAATTTTTTGGAGTTTTATTCAACAAAGAAAAAGAGGCAGATTCTATTTTTAATGATATTGAAAATAACTATTTAGAAGCAAAAAATATTGCTTTAAAAACTACCAATACTCCAACAGTTATTTCTGGAGGTTTATTTAAAGATATATGGAATTTACCTGCAGGAGACAGTTTTGAAGCTGCCTTTTTAAAAGATGCAAATACCAATTATTTATGGGAAAATTCAAAAGGAAAAGGAAGTCTTTCTCTAAATATTGAAAATGTTTTTGAAAAAGGTAAAGACGCAGATATTTGGATTTCACCAAGTTACCATTCTTCATTAGAGGAATTAAAAACTACGAATGCTATTTACTCAAAATTTAATTCATTTAAAAAAGAAACTATTTATTCATTTAACAATAAACGAGGAGAAAAAGGTGGAATCATTTATTTTGAAGTAGCTCCTGCCCGACCAGATTTGGTTTTAAAAGATTTAATTAAAATAGCCCACCCAGAATTGTTAAAAGATTATGAATTTACTTTTTTTGAAAAGTTAAAATAATTTAGTTTGTCCATTTGAGCCTTTTGAATCATTTTCTTCATCATCTGTAATTTCACCATCTAATTCAAAAGTTATAGTGTCATCTTCATCTCCATTAATAATTTCTTCGTCATTTACTTCAACTTCCTCAATAACAGGACCTTCATATGGTAATGATTCTAATAATTCAATCTGTTTAATTTTATCAGAAGTTAATTGATTTCCTAAAGCTTTAATTCCTTTTATTGCAATAAATTCCTCTAAATTAATTGTCAAATTTTCTAAACTTCTTTTTGAAAAAATTATTTCAGCCATTGGCCTGTAGTCTGTAGAAACAATTTCTAATTGCGATTTTGGATGTTCTGATATAAAAGTCTCTTCTTTATTTGGATTATCAATCATGAACCTTTTAATAAAGTATTTTTCTTTTTCTCCATCATAATATATTGCCGAAATTGGTTTTTCAGGAATCCATTTTTCCAAAACAATCATGTCATTTTCAAAATGTGTAGTTAATTCAGGTTTTATGGTTTTAACAAGTCCTTTCTGGTTGATAATCAGCAATCTATCTTCAGCTTTAAATTCACCTAAAAGTTCACCTCTATTGTCAACATTTAAACGTTGAACGGTATCATCAAACCAAATTTTTCTAGGTTTTAAAGTAGAAACTCCTTCGCTTTTTAATTCAATTTTTTTAATGGCGTATTTGGTAACAGTATTTCCCCTTGAACTTCTTCCCTTTATAGCTAAATCGGAAAAATCTATATCCCATTTTAATTTTTTAATAGAGCCAACAGACCTTAAAATTATAGTTACTGTTTCAGCTTCTCCATTTGGGTTAGCTGTAAAATATAAAACAGACGAACCTTTAGTACCTGCAGTTAAATCGTACTCCTTATCTCTTGTTACACCAGTAACATTAAAGCGTTTCATAAAACTAGGCCCTTTACCATCGCGGTAAATCATGTTGTAAACAGTACGTTTGTCACTTTTTTTGAACACTGCAACATGTATAATATCTTTTCCCACAAAAGTTTTTGAATCTACTTTTGTAATCATCATAACGCCATCACTTCTAAATACTATAATGTCATCAATATCTGCACAATCATCTACATATTCATCTTTTTTTAAGGAGGTGCCAACAAAACCTTCTTCTCTATTTACATATAATTTTGTGTTTCGCATAACTACTTTTGTAGCTACAATATCATCAAAAAGTCTAATTTCAGTTAAGCGTTCTTTTCCTTTGCCGTATTTTACTTTTAAGTTTTTAAAATATTCAATAGCAAAATCTATTAAGTTGGCTAAATAATTTTTTATTTCAGCAATTTTATCTTCTAAGCTTTCAATAAATTGCTTTGCTTTATCAATATCAAATTTTGATATTTTTTTAATTCTAATTTCGGTCAAACGAATAATATCCTCCTCCGTAATTGCACGCTTTAAATGTTTAATATGAGGCTTTAAACCTTCATCAATAGCTTTTAAAACACCTTCCCAAGTTTCTTCTTCTTCAATATCACGGTAAATTCTATTTTCAATAAAAATTCTTTCTAATGAAGCAAAATGCCATTGTTCTTCTAATTCATTTAATTGAATTTCTAATTCTAATTTTAATAATTCAACAGTATGGTCAGTTGATCTTCTTAAAACTTCAGAAACTCCAATAAAAACAGGTTTATTATCATCAATAACACAACATAAAGGTGAAATTGAATTTTCACAATTGGTAAAAGCATACAGTGCATCTATTGTTTTATCAGGTGATATTCCAGGAGGTAAATGGATTAAAATCTCAACATTTGCAGCTGTATTATCTTCAATTTGCTTTATTTTAATAGTGCCTTTATCATTTGCTTTTAAAACAGAATCTATTAAACTAGAAGTTGTTGTTCCAAAAGGAATTTCAGTTATAACTAACGTTTTTTTATCAACTTGACCAATTTTAGCACGAACTCTAATTTTTCCTCCACGTTTACCATCATTATAATTAGAAACATCAGCAACACCACCAGTTAAAAAATCCGGTACTAACGTAAAACTTTTACCTTTTAAATGTTTTATAGAAGCATCAATTAATTCATTGAAATTATGTGGTACTATTTTGGTTGAAAGTCCAACTGCAATACCTTCAGCTCCTTGAGCTAATAACATTGGGAATTTTACAGGAAGATCAATTGGTTCTTTTCTTCTTCCATCGTATGAAGATTGCCAATCGGTAGTTTTTGCATTAAAAACAACATCTAACGCAAATTTTGATAATCTAGCTTCAATATATCTTGACGCAGCTGCACTATCACCAGTTAAAATATTTCCCCAGTTCCCTTGCATATCAATCAACAATTCCTTCTGCCCTATTTGAACCATAGCATCTGCTATAGAAGCATCACCATGCGGGTGATATTGCATTGTATGACCAACAATATTTGCTACTTTGTTATAACGACCATCATCTAAATCTTTCATAGAATGTAATATTCTACGTTGTACAGGTTTAAATCCGTCTTTTATTCCTGGAACTGCACGTTCTAAAATTACATAGGAAGCATAATCCAAAAACCAATCTTTGTACATTCCTGTAACCTTAGTGATGGTTTCTTGATTTCCGAATTCTTCTTTTATTGGTTCGTTATTCTCTTCTTGCATTTTATGCTTGATCTACAATATCTAATTCAACTTTTAAATTTCTGATGATAAACTTTTGTCTATCTGGCGTATTTTTTCCCATATAAAACTCCAACATTTTTTCAATTGACATTTCTTTATCCAACATCACTGGGTCTAAACGGATATCATTTCCTATGAAATGAACAAATTCATCAGGAGAAATTTCACCAAGCCCTTTAAATCTTGTAATTTCAGGTTTTCCTTTTAGTTTGTTAATAGCATTTTGCTTTTCTTCAGGCGAATAACAATAAAATGTTTGTTTTTTATCTCGAACTCTAAATAAGGGCGTATCCAAAATATATAAATGTCCTTCTTTTATTAATTCTGGGAAAAATTGTAAAAAGAAAGTAATTAATAACAAACGAATATGCATTCCATCAACATCAGCATCTGTTGCTATCACAATATTATTATAGCGTAAATCTTCTAAACCATCTTCAATATTTAATGCTGCTTGCAATAAATTAAATTCTTCATTTTCATACACAATTTTTTTGTTCATTCCGTATGAATTCAGTGGTTTTCCACGTAAACTAAATACGGCTTGTGTATTTACATCTCTAGATTTTGTTATTGAACCACTTGCTGAATCACCTTCAGTAATAAACAAGGTGCTTTCTAAACGATTTTCTTTTTTTAAATCGTTAAAATGAGTTCTGCAATCGCGTAATTTTTTATTGTGTAAACTAGCTTTTTTTGCACGTTCTCGTGCTAATTTTCTAATTCCTGATAAATCGTTTCTTTCTCTTTCTGCTTGTAAAATTTTTTTTTGAATTTTTTCAGCAACATCTGGGTTTTTATGTAAATAATTATCCAAATTTGTTTTCACAAAATCGGTTATATAAGTTCTTACAGTTGGCAAACCGTCGCCCATTTCTGTAGAGCCTAACTTGGTTTTAGTTTGGCTTTCAAAAATAGGCTCCATTACTTTTATACTAATTGCCGAAACAATAGATTTTCTTATATCTGAAGAGTCATAATTTTTACCAAAATATTCTCTAATTGTTTTTACAATAGCCTCTCTAAAAGCATTTTGATGTGTTCCTCCTTGGGTTGTATGTTGTCCGTTTACAAAAGAATGATATTCCTCACTATATTGTGCTTTGCTATAAGTAATAGCAACTTCAATATCATCGCCTTTTAAATGTATTATTTTAAATAATTTTGATTCAGTATCAATATTTTCATCTAATAAATCACGTAATCCGTTTTCAGAATAAAATTTTTCACCATTAAAAATTATTGTTAATCCTGTGTTTAGATACACATAATTTTTAATCATTTTTACTATATATTCATTTCTGAATTTGAATTTTGAAAATATAGCTTTGTCTGGAATAAAACTTACTTTGGTTCCTTTTCTATGAGTGCTTTCTTGTGGTTTTTCTTCAAGTGTTATATTACCTTGTTCAAATTCTGCAAAAACAGTTTGATTATCTCTATAAGATTGCACCTTAAAATATGAAGAAAGCGCATTTACTGCTTTTGTACCAACTCCATTTAAACCTACAGATTTTTTGAAAGCTTTAGAATCATATTTTCCTCCTGTATTCATTTTAGAAACAACATCAACTACTTTACCAAGTGGAATTCCTCTTCCGTAATCACGAACTACTACTGTTTCATCTTTTACTGTAACTTCTATAGTTTTTCCAGCTCCCATAACATACTCATCTATGGAATTGTCTAAAACTTCTTTGATAAGAATATAAATACCATCATCAGGTGAAGATCCATCACCCAATTTACCTATATACATTCCGGGACGCATTCTTATATGTTCTTTCCAGTCTAATGAGCGAATATTATCCTCGGTATACGATGTTTGTTCTGTCATTTATTTTTGTAAGGTTCTTGAAGAGTTGCTAAAGTACTATTTTGGTTACTAAAATAAAAAAAAGTCTGCTAATATTTTTATCAACAGACTTTCTTTAATTTTAAATCAATATTTATATTAAACATTAAAGCGGAAATGCATCACATCTCCATCTTTAACTATGTATTCTTTTCCTTCAACTTTCATTTTACCAGCTTCCTTAACTTTGGCCTCACTACCAAACTTCACATAATCATCATATGCAATAACTTCTGCTCTAATAAAACCTTTTTCAAAATCTGAGTGAATAACTCCTGCTGCTTGTGGTGCTGTATCTCCAATGTTAATAGTCCAAGCGCGTACTTCTTTTACTCCTGCTGTAAAATATGTTTGAAGGTTTAATAATTTGTATGCTGCTCTAATTAAAACAGATGAACCCGCTTCTTGTAAGCCTAAATCTTCCAAAAATAATTGACGCTCCTCAAATGAATCTAATTCTGTTATATCAGCCTCAGTTCCAACTGCTAAAACAATTACTTCAGCATTTTCATCTTTCACAGCTTCTTTCACTTTAGCCACATAATCATTCCCATTTACTGCTGATTTCTCGTCAACATTACAAACATATAATACTGGTTTATCAGTAATAAATTGTAATGGTGTAACATATTCTTCACGTTCCTTCTCAGATAATTCAATTGCTCTAACTGAAACTGCTGCTTCTAAACCTTTTTTTAATTTTTCTAAAACTTCCTGTTCTTTTTGAGCATCTTTATTACCAGTTCTTGCAGTTTTTCTAACTTTTTCAAGTTTTTTATCTAAAGATTCTAAGTCTTTTAATTGTAACTCAATATCAATAGTTTCTTTATCTCTAATCGGATTTATATTTCCATCAACGTGAACAATATTATCATTATCAAAACAACGCAAAACGTGAATAATTGCATCGGTTTCTCTAATGTTTCCTAAAAATTGATTACCTAAACCTTCACCTTTACTAGCTCCTTTTACCAATCCTGCAATATCAACTATATCTACTGTTGCAGGCATTACACGCTCTGGATTAACTAATTCCTCTAATTTAGTTAGCCTATTGTCTGGTACATTTACAACACCAATATTAGGCTCAATAGTACAAAATGGAAAATTTGCACTTTGCGCTTTTGCATTTGATAAACAATTGAAAAGTGTTGATTTTCCTACATTCGGCAATCCTACAATACCAGCTTTCATATTTATTATTTTTTATCTAAAAATCTATTTTTTAAGCGTGCAAATATAACATTTACAATTATATAAAAATATAATTTTTTTAGTTTATAAATTACAATATTAAACTATAATTAAAAATAAGAATATAACAATAAAATGTATATTTGCCTTATTAACTAATCAATCAAAAAATGAAAAAACTAAACATTATTCTATTATTTTTATGTTTAATTGCACATAATGCAATTGGACAAGAGCTAGCTCTTTCAGGAAAGGTTACTGACCCTTTAGGTGAACCATTGGTAGGAGCAAGTGTTTTTGAAAAAGGCACAAACAATGGAACAACAGCTGATTTTAATGGTAACTTTAAGCTAAACGTAAAAAAAGGAATTGTTCTTGTATTTAGTTACATTGGATACCAATCTAAAGAAATTGTTATTAATTCTGATATTATAACTGTAATATTAGAAAGTGGAGAAGAATTAAATGAAGTTCAAATTGTAGGTTCTAGAAGTTCTAAAAGAACTGTTATAGATACTCCAGTGCCAGTTGATGTTATTGATGTTGCAGAATTAGCTACAAAAAATGGATCAGTTGAAATTACTCAAATATTACAGTATGCAGCACCTTCTTTTAACGCCACAAAACAATCTGGTTCTGATGGTGCAGATCATATTGTCCCAGCTTCATTAAGAGGTTTAGGCCCAGATCAAACCTTAGTTTTAATTAACGGAAAAAGAAGACATCAATCTTCTTTAGTTAATATTTTTGGAACTAGAGGAAGAGGGAATTCTGGAACAGATTTAAATTCAATTCCAGCTGCTGCAATTAAAAGAATTGAAGTTTTGCGAGATGGTGCTTCTGCTCAATATGGTTCAGATGCTATTGCTGGAGTTATAAATATTGTTTTAAAAGACAGTAAAGATGGTTTAACAGGTGGAGTAACTTATGGTGCTTTTAGTACTAAAGTTGGTGGAGATTATGCTCAAAAGATATTTGACACACAAGACGGTTGGGATCCTGAGCTTTTTAATGTTGATGGAAAAAATAGATTAGATGGAAAGGAAAAATATTTTGATGGAGGAACCACTAAGTTTGATTTAAACTACGGTGTAGGAATTGGAAATAAAGGGTTTGTCAACTTTACAACAGAATTATTTTCCAAAGAAAAAACTCTGCGCCCAAGTTTTGATTGGAGAAAAGGATATGGAAGCGCAAGCGTAGATGCCTTTAATTTTATGATAAACTCTTCAATACCAATTTCCGAAACAACTGAATTTTATGCTTTTGGTGGTAGAAGTTTTAAAGACACAAATGCAAACGCTTTTTCTAGAAGTAGTTTTGCTGATGGTGACAATCGTTCTGTGCCTAGTTTGTACCCAAATGGATTTACTCCCCAAATAACATCTAACATAACTGATGTTTCAGTTTCTGCAGGAATAAAGCATCTTATGAAAAATGGTTGGAGCGCAGACTTCAATAATACTTTTGGGAAAAATAACTTTCATTATTTTATCATAAATTCTAACAATGCTTCTTTAAAAGATGCTTCTCCTACAGATTTTGATGCTGGTGGACATAGTTTATCTCAAAACACAACAGGAGTTGATTTTAATAAATATTTTGAAGAAGTAGCGAGTGGAATTAACCTTGCATTTGGAATGGAATTTAGAACAGAGAATTTCTTAATTTTTTCAGGAGAAGAAGCTTCATATGCTTTATATGATATTAATGGACTTGCAGTTACAAACCCTCAAACTCAAACTGTTGCTTTCGATTCCAATGGTGATGATTTACCTGGTGGCTCTCAAGGTTTTCCTGGCTATAGCCCTGATAATGAAATTAACAGAGGGAGAACAAATGTTGGAATTTATGCAGACACAGAAATAAATTTAACTGATAATTTTTTAGCAGCTGTTGCTTTACGTTATGAAAATTACAGTGATTTTGGAAGTACTTTCAATTACAAATTAGCAAGTAGATTAAAAGTTAGTAATGATTTATCTTTAAGAGGATCTATTTCATCAGGGTTTAGAGCTCCTTCTTTAGCTCAATTATATTATAATTTAATTTTTACAAATATTGTAGGAGGTTCTTCTTTAACTTCATTGCTTTCAGCCAACAACAGTACTGTGACTAAAGCATTTGGTATTGATCAACTTCAAGAAGAAAAAGCTTTTAATGCAAGTATTGGTTTTACTTATAAAAAAGGTGGATTCACAGCTACAGTAGATGCATACTCAATAAATGTCGATGATAGAATTGTTTTAACTGATAATTTTGATGCTTCTGGATTAGGGATACCTGGTGTTGAAGCTGCTCAATTCTTTGCAAATGGAGTTGATACCAGAACACAAGGTTTAGATTTAGTATTTACGTACAATACCTCATTAAATGCTAATAGCTCATTAAACATTGGATTGATTGGTAACATGAACGATTTAAAAATTGATAAAATACATAATGGAAGTTTAAATGAGTTTACCTTCTTTGGGCCATTCTCACAAGCGTATTTAAAAGCTGCTGCTCCTGAATATAAATTTGGGTTAAATTTAGGATATAAGAATAATAAATTCAGTGTAAATACTACATTAACTCAGTTTAGTGAAGTTAAAATTCAAGATTTTCAATGGGTAGACTCTCCTGCAACAAATCAATCAGAAGCTGATGCTTTATACCCAATTGCAACTGATATATACAAAAAGGCAATGACGGTTGATTTAAATATCTCTTATGAAATTAACAATGCCTTAACTTTAACTATTGGTGGTAATAATGTACTAAATAAATATGCAACCCCTCAATTTGATGGTTGGACAGATCAAGGAGGTTTTGCAGATTCAGTTCAAATGGGATCTGATGGAGCTTACTTTTTTGGAAGATTAAGTTTTAAATTATAAAATAACTGCAAAAAAGGGTATGTAAAAAATTACATACCCTTTTTAAATCCACTAATTTGAAATTATTCTTTGTAAAAAAAAGCCTTCTTTTTTATAAAATAGCATCATCCTCTACATTTTCTTAATCAGGCACACAACAATCAACTGGACAAACAGCAGCGCACTGTGGTTCATCATGAAAACCTTTACATTCTGTACATTTATCAGTTACTATAAAATAATAGTCATTACTAACTGGCTTCATAGATTCATCTGCATTTACAGGATCTCAACTAGGTAAAACTAAATTTCCAGAGAGTGAAGTCCCTTGAGAATATTTCCACTCTTCCGGAGCTTCATAAATTGCATTATTTGGGCATTCAGGTTCACAAGCTCCACAATTAATACATTCATCAGTAATTTTTATTGCCATACTATTATTTAGATTAATTTTGTTCAAATCAAAATTTTAATTCTAAAAATATTTTCAATAAATTTAAAGCAACGGATAGATGCCTTTAGCAAACTAGGGGTATTTTTCAAACAATTTTCAACTTATAAACTTGAAAAGTTAGATAATTCTGAAATGAACACCTTATTTTTTGATGCATTTAAAATGAAAATTGAAAGAGCTGTTGAGTTTAATGACTGATTTACAAAAGAAAATATTTTAAAAGCTTTTAAAAGTTGGAGCGAAGCATTAAAATTTTTTGCGGTGCTAATATAGTATATAGTTTTGTCAATTTTAATTTTATAAATAAGGCCATTTTTTTATACCTTTCAATCTTAATTTTATAAAACCTAAACCATTGGACACCACAAAAAAATACAACAAGGCATTTATTATATTAACTTCTCTATTTTTCATGTGGGGATTTATTACTGTTTTAGTAGATTCTTTAATTCCCAGACTAAGAGAAGTTTTTGAATTAACCTTCTTTCAAGCGGGTTTGGTTCAATTCGCATTTTTTATGGCTTATGGCTTGCTTTCTATTCCTTCAGGTTATATTTTATCTAAAATTGGCTATAAAAAAGGAATTTTATTAGGCTTAGGAATTATGGGAGTTGGATGTTTATTATTTTATCCTGCGGCATCACTAAGAATATTCCCTTTATTTTTACTTGGATACTTTGTATTAGCTGGCGGGATGACCGTTTTACAAGTTGCTGCAAATCCGTATGTTGCTGTATTGGGTTCTGAAGAAACAGCTTCAAGCAGATTAAATTTATCGCAAGCATTTAATTCATTAGGAACTGCAATTGCACCTGCTTTTGGAGCACTATTTTTATTAAGTGATTCCATAAAAAGTAAAGCCAACATAGACTCATTATCCGATACCGTAAAAGAAGCTTATCTTATTAGTGAAGCATCAGCGGTTCAAAATCCGTTTTTAGTATTGGCTGTCTCTTTATTATTATTAGCATTTATTGTTTCATTTATAAAATTACCTAATATTTTAAAAAAGGAAGAAGGTTTTGGATATGGGGCAGCGTTAAAACACAAAGTTTTAAAAATGGGTGCTTTAGGTATCTTTTTATATGTGGGTGCTGAAGTTGCTATAGGAAGCTATTTAGTAAATTACTTTTTAGACATGAATTTAGCCGAAGTCATTAAAAATACACAATGGATGAGAACTATTTCAGAAAGCATCCTTCAACAAGATTTAGAGAATGTAGATAGCAAAGCAATTGTAGCTGCATTTGTGATATTTTATTGGTCTGGTGCCATGATTGGAAGATTTATTGGTGCTTATTTAACTAAAATTATTGCTCCGGCTAAAGTGTTAGCTCTTTTTGCAACGATGGCAATTTCATTATTAGCTATTTCTATGTTAACAAATGGTTTGGTTGCCATGTTTTCTATTTTATTGGTTGGTTTATTTAACTCAATTATGTTTCCAACAATATTCACACTTTCACTTAACGGATTAGGAAATTACAAACCTCAAGCCTCAGGTATTTTGTGTACTGCAATTGTTGGAGGAGCAATTATACCTCCACTTTATGGATATTTTACAGATCAATTTGACTTTAAACCAGCTTTAATTTTAATGGTGCTTTGTTATTTCTATATTTTTTACTTTGCCAGAAAAAGCGATTCATATATTAAAACCAATTCTTAAATAATGTAAAACAATATGAAATACAATTTATATGCTCTTATATTTATAGGTTTCATTTTTATTTCTTGTAAAAAGGAATCAACTGAAAAATTTAGTGAAAAATCGGCCTATGAATTGGTAAATCCGTTTATTGGAACTGGTGGGCATGGACATACTTTTCCAGGTGCTACATTGCCTTTTGGAATGGTTCAATTAAGTCCTGATACCCGTTTAACTGGTTGGGACGGCTGTTCAGGTTATCATAATTCTGATTCTATAATTTACGGCTTTTCACACACACATTTAAGTGGAACAGGAATTTCAGACTATGGAGATATATTATTAATGCCTTTTAATCATTCCGAGAAGATTTCAATTGAAGATATTGAAAATCAGCAATTAATTCCTTCTGAATTCAAGAAAGAAACTGAAAGTGCAAATCCAGGCTATTATAAAGTTCATTTATACAAACCAAATATAGCAGTTGAATTAACCGCTACAATTCGCGTTGGAATTCATAAATACACTTTTAACAAAGAAACAGATAATAAAATTCTGTTAGATTTATATCACAGAGATAAGGTGCTTAGTTCGGAAATAAATATTGAAAACAACTCTTCTATTTCTGGCTTTAGACAATCTGAAGCTTGGGCAACTAATCAGTATGTTTATTTTTATATGGAGTTTTCGGAGCCTTTTTTAGTTGATACAATCCGAAATGATTCCAATAAAGAAACTGAAAAATTATATAAAGTAGTCGCTTTTAATAAAGGTTTAAAAGAAGTAATTGTAAAAGTTGGTATTTCAGCAGTTAGTGTTGAAGGCGCTAAGGAAAATTTAAAAAGAGAAGCCTCAAGTTGGGATTTTAGTAGTTACAAAGAGAGTGCAAAAACTGTTTGGACAAAGGCCTTAAACAAAATTGAAGTAAAAGACAAAAATGAAGAAAAGTTAACCGTTTTTTATTCTGCCTTATACCACACTATGATTGCTCCAAATACATTTTCTGATGTGAATGGAAATTATAGAGGAATGGATCAAAAAATTCACAATGACACTCTAAACACAACCTATACGGTTTTTTCTTTATGGGATACTTTTAGAGCTGCTCACCCACTCTATACCATTATTGAACAAAAACGTACCAGCGAATTTATCAATACCTTTTTAAAGCATTATAAACAAGGTGGTAGATTGCCTGTTTGGGAATTAAGCAGTAATGAAACGGAATGCATGATTGGTTATCATTCAGTATCCGTTATTGCTGATGCTTATACCAAAGGAATCACAAATTTCGATTCAAAAACAGCTTTGGAAGCAATGATTTATGGTGCAAATCTGAATCATTTCGGATTAGAATCGTATAAAAAGTATGGTTATATTAGAGCTGGAGACGAATCGGAATCCGTTTCAAAAACGTTAGAATATGCTTATGACGATTGGTGTATTGCGCAATTTGCAAAAGTTCAAGGAGATACAGAAACATACACTAAATTTTTACTAAGATCACAATCTTATAAAAATAGTTTCGATCCAACTACCTATTTTATGAGAGCTCGTTTAAATGGTGGTTGGTTTAAACCTTTTGAACCTTCAGAAGTAAACTTTAATTATACCGAAGCAAATTCTTGGCAATATTCATTATTTGTGCCTCAAGATGTTTCTGGATTGATAAATTTATTTGGTGGAAACGAAAAATTTGAGCAACGCTTAGATGATTTATTTGCCACAAATTCAGAAACTACAGGTCGCCATCAAGCTGATATTACTGGTTTAATTGGACAATATGCCCACGGAAATGAACCGAGTCATCATATGGCTTATTTGTACAATTTTATAGGTAAACCTTGGAAAACTCAAGAGCGTGTTAAACAAATTATAGACGAGCAATATTGGAATGCTCCTGACGGACTTTCGGGTAACGAAGATTGCGGACAAATGAGTGCTTGGTTTGTTTTGAGTACTTCTGGATTTTATTCAGTTACGCCTGGAATGAATTATTATGTGATTGGCGCACCAACTTTTAATGAAGTAACCTATCATTTAGAAAAAGGGACGGTTTTTAAAATTAAAACTGAAAATTTATCAGATGAAAATAAATACATACAATCTGCTATTTTAAATGGTAAAAAATACACAAAATCATATTTGTTACATCAAGATATTATGAATGGTGGTGAATTGATTTTTAAAATGGGAAACACCCCTTCAAAAGAATTTGGCGTTGGAAAAGCTAATATTCCAATTTCAGAAATTACAGCTAATTTGATTGTTCCTGTTCCTTTTATAGATGCTAAAAAGAAAACTTTTACAGCATCTTTAGAAATTACCATAGGAAGTAATTGTACCGATTGCAATTTAGAATATTACATTGGAGAGCAAAAAAATACAACTTGGTTAAAATATGAGAGTCCTATTATTATCACTAAAACTGCAACTATCACAGCTGTTTCAGTAAATAAAGAAGGGATAAAAAGCAAACCTGTTACAAGTGAGTTTTTAAAAATTAAATCTGGTAGAACTATTACTTTAAATGCTACATATGACAATCAATACGCCGCTGAAGGAACTGGTGCTTTAATTGATATGTTAAAAGGAAGTAATAATTTCAGAACTGGTTTTTGGCAAGGATATCAAGGTCAAGATGTTGAAGCAATTGTAGATTTAGGGAAAATAGAAACTGTTTCTAAAATTTCAACTGGTTTTCTACAAGACAACCGTTCGTGGATTTGGTTTCCAAAATATGTTGACTTTTACACTTCAACTGATGGTCTTAACTTTACTATGCTAAAACGAATTACCAATGATTTCAGCCTTAAACAAGAAGGTTCTTTTACTAAAGAATTTGGGTTTAAAACAACGCTAAAAACTCGTTATGTAAAAATGATAGCTAAAAACTTTGGAGTATGTCCAGAGTGGCACTTAGGCGCTGGCGGTAAATCCTGGATTTTTATTGATGAAATAACTATTGAATAATTCTGAAACTGTCAGAATAAACAACATAGTTAGCACTATCTTTTAACACAATTTTCAATTCAAAAGTTTCTGAATTTGAAACTTCTATTTTAGGTAATTTTAGCTTCGTTCTTGAAGAAGATTTTACAAAAAAGGTTTGCTCTGAAATTATTCTTGAAGACTGTTTTTCAACCAATGAAACTGCTATTTTTCCATTAAAATTTGAAACTAAATCAGAAATTATTTCAATTTCATTTTTCTCGTAATTTAAAACAGCAATTACCGATTTAAAATTTTCTTTTACGGTATTAAAAGCATCTTTTTCTTGACCATAATAATCTATAATACTCCAAGAAGGTCCTGGCCAACAATCGTTTAATTGCCAAAATAGCGTTCCCATACAATGAGGAGATTGTTTTCTGTGACTTTGAATCGCTGTTTGCAACGCAATTGTTTGGGTTTTCTGACTTTTTAAAACAAAGTCCTCAAAAGAAGTTGGTTTATTAAACCAAGTATCTATATGTTTGGATATTAAACCATTGCCAATATAACTTTTTTGTCTATTCTTCATTGTCTCTGAGTCGAATGAAAAGCTAGAATCTGAAGCAAATCTTTTTATTGTTTTCATTGATGGAAATGATTGAAAACCATATTCAACCATAAAACGACCAACATTCGATTTATAATTTTTAAAAGGTTCTTTTCCGTGCCAAACTCCCCAATAGTGCATACTGCTATGGTTAAAATTTTCTGACGTTCCCCAATTGCTTAAAGGAGAAGTACTCACATAATTCGCTTTTGAATCTAACTCTTTCAGCGTTTTCGGAATCAAATCATTAAATAAATATGTATAGGAATCCCAAATTTCAATAGAGTCTTTTTTTGTATAACCAAATTGCTGTTGCCAACCCCAATTTTTCCAAGCAACTTCTATTTCATTATTACCACACCATAAAGCAATACTAGGATGCTTTTTAAGACGGTATACATTTTCCTTAATTTCTTGTTCAACATTCTTTAAAAATTCAGCATTGTTTGGATATAAACTTCCTGCGAACATAAAATCTTGCCAAATTAAAATTCCGTTTTTATCACATAGCTCATAAAAAATGTCTTTTTCATAAATTCCACCACCCCAAACACGTAACATATTCATATTTGCTTTCACAACTTTTTCAATAATTTTATGATAAGCTCTATCAGTAACTCGAGGTAAAAAAACATCTTGAGGAATATAATTTGCACCTTTCATAAACAAAGATTTACCATTAATTTTGAAGTAAAAAGAAGTTCCAATCGTATCTTTTTCTTGAGTTAATTCAACAGTTCTTATTCCAAATTCAGCTGTTTTAGTATCAAGTAATTGATTTCCATTTTTTAATTCAATTGAAAATCCATACAAGTTTGGTTTTCCCATTCCGTTTGGCCACCATAAATTAGGGTTTTCAATTTCAATTTTTTGTTGAATTGTTTGAGTACCCTTTTTATTTTTAACAGAAATAGTGTTCAGTCTCTTTATCTCTTTCTTATCTTTTAGGTTTATGAACAATTCCAAATTATCAGGTTCAGTTCCTTCAACGTCTATAATTGCCGTTAAATAAGCTTTATTGTTACTAATTGAATCCGTCTGAACAAAAAAATCTCTGATTCTCGCAGTATTCCAAGTATTCATTTTTACGTTTTTCCAGATGCCTGAAGTTACAAAACGAGGCCCAAAATCCCAACCAAATTGATACGCTGCTTTGCGTGTAAACGAGCTTACCTTAAAATCAACAGTTTCATTTCCTGAAGGTAATTTATATGGGTAATTTTCAACTTTTTCACGATTAAAATTTAGAGGAGAAACAAACTTCACTTCTAATTGGTTTTCTCCTACTTTGATAATTTTTTTAATATCAGCTTTCCAAGTTCGAAACATATTGGTTGCCTCAATTATTTTTTCTCCATTTAAAAAAACTGTTGCGTACGTATCTAACCCTTCAAATTCCAGTTCTATATTTTCCTGAAAAAGCTGTTCTTTAGTTATATTTATAATTGTTTTATAATTCCAATTTTCAGTTTCTATCCATTGTAATTTTAATTCATTGGTTTCCCAAAAAGGATCTTCAATTAAATGATTTGCCAATAAATCGGTATGCACAACTCCTGGAACCGTTGCTTTATAAAAAGTAGCATCGCCTTGTTTTGCAAACTCCCAATTTGAATTTAATAAAAAAGATGTTGCAGGTTCTTTTTCAGAACAAGAAATAAAGGAGATCATAAGAAATACAATTATTAGTAGTCTATTCATTAAAACAGCTTTACAATATTATTAATTTTATCTTCATCTACAATCATTAATTCTCCCATTCCTAATTTAGTTATATTTTGAGTTGATTTTCGTGCTGTAAAATGGATATTATTGATACCCGAATTGGCAATTTTCAAAACATTTGAAGCGTTGATTCCACTTCCTGCCATAATTTGAATTTGTTTTCCATAGTTAGTTTGCAACTCCGTAATTGTAGCTAATCCTTTCTCTGCAGTTGTTTGTAATCCTGACGTTAACAACCTATCTACCTTCATCGCTATTAATTTTTCTATAGCTTGTTGGTAGTTTGAAACAAAATCAAATGCTCTATGAAACGTTACTTCTAAATCTAAAGACTTTGCAAAACCAACCAATTCTATATTCAAATTTGAAACTTCATGAGCTGAATTTAAAATACCAAAAACAACGCCTTTTGCACCTGCTTTTTTAGCTTTTTTAATATCAACTTTCATTAACGTAATATCCATTTCTGAATAACAAAACCCGCCTTCTTTATGCCGTATCATCACATGCACTTCAATCGTTGAATTTTTAACACATTGTTGAATTAAACCAATACTTGGAGTTAAACCACCTACTGATAATGCGGAGCATAACTCAATACGTTTTATTCCATACTTTTCAGCCATTATAGCACCTTCAACACTATCTGTACAAATTTCAAAGTTCATTAGTTCACAAATATTTCATCAATAAACAGCCAAGATTTCCCTTTATAAAATTCATGCCATTCTGGTAACTGATCTAAATTTTTAACAAATAACTTCACGTATCGAACAGTTTCAGGAGAATTTTCTTTTGAAAATGTTTCTAAGATTGTTTCTTTATTTTTAGGATAAACTTTAGATACTACAGTTCCCCATTCTTTCCACGTAATACCATCAACCGAAGTTTGAAAAACAACTTCTTTTGGAGTTAAAATCCATGATAATTGTTTATGTAAAAAATTAGCGCCTATCTCTGTTATATCAATTTCTTTCCCTAAATCAATAACACAATCTATATCAGTTCCAAAAAACCCTTGCCAATTGCCATCTCTTATATTTTCAGAACCAATTTTACCATCCAACAAGCCCTTTGCACCTGATGCCTTATACATCTCGTTATATAGATATTCTTGCTTAACTTCGCTATTTATAGCTTTGTGTAATTTAAAACTTTGCAATAAATTAGCTCCATATTTATTACCATTTTTCAAAGTTTCAATTTCTAACACTGCTGATTTATCTAATGAAATTACGGAAGGTGTTTCAACAAATATGGTATCACAATCTTCACAATTCCAACGGTAAGTCGTTTTAAAATCTTTATGCTTTGTAACTACTTCAATTTGAACTTTATCATCTTTTAAAGTACTTTTTAAACTTACTGGTATAAACTCTAAACCATAATTAACGTGAAGAGCCTCCAATATACCATACTGATTTTGAACTCTATTATAAAATTCTAGAAAATTTCTATCTTTTGGGTAAGTCCAAAGTACCTCACTCATTGCAAATATTCTTGGAAATACTTTTGAATCTAAATTCTCTTCATTAGGTATATGCTCACTCCATAAATTACACTCACTACCAATAATAAATTGATGTTTTTCTGATGCTAATTCTGCTGGAATTGGATTGAAATTATATACTTTTTCTAAATCAATTGTTTCAATTCCATAATCAAAATAACAATGTGACGTTGGCGACATAATTGCATATTGATTGTTATTAGCAGCTACAATTCCTCCGTTTTCACCTCTCCAACTTTGAACTGTTGCAGTTGGTGATAAACCACCTTCTAAAATTTCATCCCAACCAATTATTTTCCGATTATTTTTATGAAGAAATTTTTCAATACGTTGTATAAAATAGCTTTGTAATTCGTGTTCATCAGCCAAATTTTCATCTTTTATTCTTTTCTGACATTTAGAACAAGCTTCCCATCTTAATTTTGGTGCTTCATCACCTCCAATATGAATATATTCTGAAGGAAATAACTCCATAACTTCAGTTAATACATCTTCTAAAAAAGTAAATGTTTCTTCATTTCCAGCGCAATAAATTTCTTTAAACACACCCCATTCATTAGTAACTTCAACAGTGTTTCCAGTGCAAGAAAGTTCTGGATATGAAGCCAATGCGGCTAATGAATGCCCCGGTAATTCTATTTCAGGAATTACTGTAATATGTCTTTCGGTAGCGTAAGCAACAATTTCCTTTACTTGCTCTTTAGTGTAAAAACCACCATAATTAGTGCTGTCTTTTTGAGTTCTAAATGCACCTATTTCAGTCAATTTTGGGTATTTCTCAATAGCAATTCTCCAACCTTGATCTTCTGTTAAATGCCAGTGAAAAACATTCATCTTATACAAAGCCAATAAATCAATATATTTTTTTACAATAGCTACTTCAAAAAAATGTCTTCCACTATCAAACAACATTCCTCGATGCTTAAATTTTGGAGTATCTTTAATTGAAATTAATGGTACTTGCCACGCATCGCGTTTTAGGTTTTTATGAAAATCCGCTACAAATAATTGTCTTAAAGTTTGAATTCCTCTCATGACTCCTTCAGAAGAATTTCCTTTAATTTCAATTTTAAATTTAGAGATAATAATACTATAACCTTCTTTTGAACTTAACTGTCCGTTAAATTTCGAATCTTCTTGTAATAAAATTACATTTTGAAGCTGTGAAATATCATAGTCATTAACTATAGTAGGTCTAAAATTAGAAGAACTGTCTATAAGTTTCTGAAGATATGTAGCTTCATTTATTAAGTTTTCATTAGTTGCAATTTTAATATTTTTATCAATATTAAAAAACCCTTCTGTTTGAGATAACTCTAATGGTTTTGGAATTAAAAATGAAGCAACATTTTTTCTAAATTCAATATTGGTTTTACAAGAAATTAGCACTAGCATTATTATTATAAGTGCAACTTTTTTTACCATTCTCTATTATATTTTGCGTCAATCATTTCATTTTGTGTAGCAGTATGCATTGCATAGTTAAAACCCGCATAAACACTATATCCTCCCGCTTCTCCATATTTATTTAAGGCCAAAAAACCAACTTGGAGGTTTGTTAAATCTTTATGTTTTTTTACAACTCTATCTACAGCTTCTTTACACGCGTCAGTTGGAGACATTCCATTACGCATTAACTCAACAACAATGGCACTTCCTGCAATTCTAATTACAGCCTCGCCCATACCTGTTGCACAAGCCGCACCAACTTCATTATCAACAAATAAACCTGCGCCAATAATAGGTGAATCTCCTACTCTGCCATGTAATTTATAAGCCATCCCACTTGTAGTACAAGCACCCGATAAATTTCCGTTTTCATCTAAAGCCAATAAACCAATGGTATCATGATTTTCACTATTAATAACTGGTTGGTATTTTGATTCTTCCTTCCATTTTTCCCAAGCTTCTTTTGACTTTTCTGTTAGTAAATTGGTTTCTTTAAAACCTTTTTCCAATGCAAATTGTTTTGCTCCTTCACCTACCAACATCACGTGTTGCGTTTCTTCCATCACTTTTCGCGCTACTGAAATAGGGTTTTCAATATCTTGCAAACAGGCAACAGCTCCACAATTATTTTCGTGATCCATAATGCAAGCATCTAAAGTTACTTTTCCATCTCTATCGGGTAAACCACCTAATCCTACACTTGTATTATTTGGGTCTGATTCTGTAATTTTCACACCGGCTTCAACAGCATCTAAAGCTGTTCCTCCTTTTGATAAAATTTTCCAAGATGCTTCATTGGCTTCCAATCCATGATTCCAAGTAGATATAACTATTGGTTTTTTAATATCTTTTTGAAGTTTACTAACCGTAACATTTTTCTTTTCTGAAGTTAAACAAGAACTTGTGAATATAGCTGCACTTCCTAAAGCGGTAAGCTTTATAAAATTTCTACGTGTTTTCATTAAATAATACCTTTTAAAGATATGTTGAAGTACGTGATTTTTTTGCACGTATACAATGTAGAAATAAAAAATCCCAAAAATTTATTTTTTGGGATTTTAAGTATTTTCGATATAATTATTCTTTATGCAGAAATTGTTGCTTCGCTAATAATACTTCTGCTGTCTCTTCATTTTCTTCATCTGGCACACAACAATCTACTGGGCAAACAGCGGCACATTGTGGTTCGTCATGAAATCCTATACATTCAGTACATTTATCAGTTACAATAAAATAATATTCATCACTAACTGGTTCAATAGATTCATCTGCATTTACTGAGTTTCCGTTTGGTAAATCCAAATTTCCTGATAGTGAAGTTCCGTCCGAATATTTCCACTCTTCCGAAGCTTCATAAATAGCATTGTTTGGACATTCAGGCTCACAAGCTCCACAATTAATACATTCATCGGTTATTTTTATTGCCATACTATTATTTAGATTATTTTTGTGCAAATATAAAATTTTAATTCTAAAAATATTTTCAATGAATTTAAAGCAACGGATAGATGCCTTTAGCAAACTAGGAATATTTTTGAAACAATTTACAACTACTAAAATTGAGAAAGTAGATAATTCAGAAATAAACACCTTATTTTTTGATGCCTTTAAAATGCAAATTGAAAGAGCTGTTGAGTTTAATGGTTGGTTTACAAAAGAAAATGTTTTAAAGGCTTTTGAAAGTTGGAGCGTAGCTTTAAGTGAAGATAATTTACAGCTATGGACTTCAAAATACATTTTCAATGAAGATTTGAAACCTAAAAATATTGCTATAGTAATGGCTGGAAATATTCCATTGGTTGGATTCCATGATTTTTTAGCCGTTTTAATAAGTGGTCATAACACTATAGTTAAACAATCTTCAAACGATAAGCATTTTTTACCATTAATCGCAAAATTTTTAGAATACACAAATGCTGCTTTTAAAAATAAAATACAATTTACTGAAGGTAAACTAACAGATTTTGATGCTGTTATTGCAACAGGAAGTAATAATACAGCACGTTATTTTGATCATTATTTTGGTAAATACCCTTCAATTATTCGTCAAAATAGGAATTCAGTAGCAATTTTATCAGGAAAGGAAACAAAAGAAGAGTTGGAATTATTGGGTGAAGATATTTTTCAATATTTTGGTTTAGGCTGCAGAAGTGTTTCAAAATTATTTGTTCCAAAAGATTATAATTTCGACTTACTTTTCAATGCGCTTTATAAGTTCAATAACATTATAAATTATAAAAAATATGAGAACAATTACGACTATAATAAAGCTGTTTTTATAATGAGTTTGTTCAATGTTTTAGAAAATGGTTTTGTAATGTTAAAGGAAGACACAAGTTACTCATCTCCAATAGCTACAGTGTTTTATGAATATTATGATGATTTTGAAGTTTTACTAAAAAAATTGGATGCCGAAAAATCAAGTATTCAGTGTGTTGTGAGTAACGAAAACGTTGTAGATTTCGTAAAATTTGGCCAAACTCAGCATCCGAAATTGTGGAATTATGCAGATAACGTAGATACAATTCAATTTATATTAAAATTAAATTAGTTTTTTTATAAAAAATAAGGGTGTTCTTTCTCTTTTTTTTACGAAATTTGCGTAAGAATCTAATTCATATTTTAAAAAAATGAAAAAACATAATTTTAGCGCAGGTCCATGTATTTTACCTCAAGAAGTTTTAAAAAAATCAGCTGAAGCCATTATTGATTTCAATGGCTTGGGTTTATCATTAATTGAAGTCTCACACAGAGGTAAAGACTTTGTTGACGTCATGGAAAAAACACGTAATTTAGTTAAAGAATTACTAAACTTACCAGAAGGTTATTCCGTATTATTTTTACAAGGTGGTGCAAGCCTAGAGTTTTTAATGGCTCCTTATAATCTTTTAAAAGAAGGTGGAAAAGCAGCATATTTAGATACTGGTGTTTGGGCTGCTAAAGCAATAAAAGAAGCTAAATTATTAGGAAATGTTGAAGTAATTGCTTCATCTAAAGATAAAGTTTACAACTATATTCCTAAAAATTACACAGTCCCTACTGATGTTGATTATGTACACTGCACATCAAATAACACTATTTATGGAACTCAAATAAAAGAATTCCCACAAACTAATAGTTTATTAGTTTGTGATATGAGTTCTGATATTTTTTCTAGAGTTTTAGATTTTACTAAATTTGATTTAATCTACGCTGGCGCTCAAAAAAATATGGGTCCTGCTGGTACAACATTAGTTGTTATTAAAGATGAAATTTTAGGTAAAACTGGTCGTGTTATTCCTGCAATGTTAGATTACCAATCTCATTTAAATGCAGATAGTATGTTTAATACACCTGCAGTATTTCCAGTATATGTTTCTATGTTAACTTTAGAATGGATGAAAAGTTTAGGTGGAATTGCAGAAATTGAAAAATTAAATGAAGCAAAAGCAGCTATTCTATACGCTGAAATTGATAGAAATCCTCACTTTAAAGGATTTGCTGAAAAAGAAGATCGTTCATTAATGAATGTTACTTTTAACCTAACCAATGAAGATGACAAAGAGGCATTTGATAAATTATGGAATGCAGCTGGTATCAGTGGAATAAAAGGACATCGTTCTGTTGGTGGTTATAGAGCAAGTATTTACAATGCGATGCCTATTGAAAGTGTACAAGTATTAGTTGATGCTATGCAAGATCTTGAAAAACAATTATCATAATTAAAAAACTAAAAATGAAAGTATTAGCAAACGACGGATTAGCCAAAAGTGGTATCGCTGCTTTAGGGTTAAATGGATTTGAAGTTGATTTAACATCTGTTGCACAAGATCAGTTGGTAAATTATATAAATACAAACAACATTGTTGTTTTACTTGTTAGAAGCGCTACAAAAGTTAGAAAAGATATTATTGACAATTGTCCTTCTTTAAAAATTATTGGACGTGGTGGTGTTGGAATGGACAATATTGATGTTGAATATGCACGTGAAAAAGGTTTAAAAGTAATAAATACACCTGCAGCATCTTCTCATTCAGTTGGTGAATTGGTTTTTGCACATCTTTTTGGGTTAGTTCGCTTTTTACACGAATCTAACAGAAATATGCCATTAGAAGGTGATACTAAATTTGGAGCTTTTAAAAAGAGTTACGGAAAAGGTATTGAATTAAAAGGAAAAACATTAGGTGTTTTAGGATTTGGAAGAATCGGACAAGCTACTGCAAAAATAGCGTTAGGTTTAGGAATGAAAGTTATTGCTTTTGATCCTTTTATTGATGCAGTAAATTTAGAAGTAGAATTTTTTGATGGCCAAGCATTATTCTTTAATGTGAATACTATTTCAAAAGAAGAAGTTTTAAAGCAAGCTGATTTTATAACTTTACACGTTCCTGCACAAAAAGAATATGTGATTTCTACAAAAGAGTTTGAATTAATGAAAGATGGTGCATTTGTAATAAATGCTGCTCGTGGGGGTGTTATTGATGAAGTTGCTTTAGTAAAAGCAATTGAATCTGGTAAAATTGCAGGTGCTGCATTAGATGTTTACGAAAAAGAACCAACACCAGAAATTCAATTACTAATGAATGCTAACCTATCTTTAACTCCTCATATTGGTGCTGCAACTGCAGAAGCACAAGATAGAATTGGAACAGAATTAGCACAACAAATTATTGAAATTTTAAAATAGTTTTATTTTAAATATATATTTAAAAAGACTGTTAATTTAACGGTCTTTTTAGTTTTTAAAAAAACCAAAAAGTGTAACTTTGAAATTAAAATATTGAATAATAAATTTAAATCCTATGGCAATAATAAAACCATTTAAAGGACTTCGTCCACCAACAAATATTATAGAAGAAGTAGCTTGTTTACCTTATGATGTAATGAATTCTGAAGAAGCTGCAAAGATGGCTGAAGGCAAAAAAGCATCTTTATTACGTATTACACGTGCAGAAATTGAATTTGATAAAAATACAGATTCTCACGACAAAAAAGTGTATTTACATGCAAAATCTAACTTTGATGCTTTTCAAGAAAAAGGCTATTTAATACAAGATACAGAAGCTAAATATTACATTTACGCACAAACAATGAACAACAAAACTCAATATGGAATTGTTGGTGCAGCATCATGTCAAGATTATGTTGATGGAATAATTAAAAAACATGAATTAACTCGTCCAGATAAAGAGGAAGATCGTAAAGTACTTTCCAGAATTCTTGAAGCTAATATTGAACCTGTATTTTTTACATACAGAGCAGTTCCTGAAATTGATCAAATTGTTTCAGATATTACAACAAATAATGCTCCTGAATATGATTTTACAGCTGAAGATGGCTTTGGACATCATTTTTGGGTAATTAATAATGCTTCAATTAATAAAAAAATAGAACAACTTTTTAAAGAAAAAGTTCCTTTTACGTATGTAGCTGATGGCCATCACAGAACTGCTGCAGCGGCTGGAATGAGCGAAGAATTCAGTAAGAAAAATCCAAATCATACTGGTAATGAAGATTATAATTTCTTTATGGCGGTACATTTCCCAGATAATCAACTTCAAATTATTGATTATAACCGTGTTGTAAAAGATTTAAATGGTTTAAGTGCTGAAGATTTTATTGCTAAAGTTGGAGAAAATTTCATTATTAATGAAATTAGTGAAGCCATAGTAAAACCATCAAAATTACATGATTTGTCTATGTATGTGAATGGAAAATGGGTTGGTTTAACAGCTAAAGAGGGCACTTTTAATGATAACGATCCTATTGGTAGTTTAGATGTAAGTGTTTTATCAAAATACATTCTAGAACCAATTCTAAATATTAAAGATTTAAGAACCGATACTCGTATTGAGTTTGTTGGAGGTATTAGAGGTTTAGGTGAATTAAGTAAACGCGTTGATAGCGGCGAAATGGCAGTTGCTTTTGCAATGTTTCCTGTAAGCATGTATCAATTAATGAACATTGCAGATACTGGAAATATTATGCCTCCT
>Ga0208305_10000200_pt1 | contig 34668 bp, 31 predicted proteins | sample ColrivemetaGS741_FD_187605 | JGI IMG/M metagenome (GOLD analysis project Ga0208305, IMG submission 187605) | Estuarine microbial communities from the Columbia River estuary - Flood tide ETM metaG S.741 (SPAdes) (version 2) | ecosystem: Environmental > Aquatic > Marine > Intertidal zone >... | reverse complement strand
CTGAAGCGTCTTTATCTAATAACGTAGTTGTAAGTATTGAATCTGTAATTTTTTGAGCTTCTAAAGAAATAGCATACGCATTTTTTGCTTTAAATGGATGTAATAATACCCACGTTTTAATTGGAGTAGATTGTTTCCAAAAATGCTCCCAGTTAGATTGTGCACTCATAAAATTAATACCAACGAGCAAAAACAATAAAACTGGGAAAATTTTCATAATTTACTTAACTTCAAATGACTGTTTTTCTTCACCAATTTTTACAAAATATTTTCCTTTTGGCAAATAATAAACATCGTTTTTAGCTTTTTTATAGGTTGTCTCTTTTTTTGTTAATACTGTGATTCCCTTTTTTTCAACTACTGATAAATCGTATTCAACAAAATTAAAACCTTTTGTTGCTTTTACATCTAATTGGTTTAGCTCAATATTGTCTTCTGTACTAATAATTATTTTGTGACTTCCTTCATTTAACACATAAAATGGAATAGTTACGCTTGGTAAATTAATATCGTACCATTGGCTCCAAGAACTTCCCCATCGTGAAGAATAACGAACAGAAGGAATCTTAAAAATAGCATATTCCTGTTCTTTAACTTTATTAAACTGTTGTAATGGAGCAATATTTGCTTTATAAATGGAGCGCCCATGAGTTGCAACAACCAAATCTTTTGCTTCATTCTGAATTACCAAATCATGGATAGCAACCTTTGGAATTCCATTTGAGAAAAGTTGCCAGTTTTTACCTTTATCAAAAGTTACATATATCTCATTATCCGTTCCTAAATACAACATATTTTCATCTTCAGGGTCTTCTTTCACAACATTTATAGGATAATTTGGTAATTCATTATTAATATTCTTCCACGACTTTCCATTATTTTCACTTACAAAAATGTATGGTTTAAAATCGTCATTTCTATATCCATTTAAAGTTACATACACTCTATTTTTTTCATGCTGAGAAGCAATTACCCTAGAAACCCATAAATTTTGTGGTAAATCATCTGAAATTCTTGTCCAACTGCCACCTCCGTTAAAGGTCACATTTACATAGCCATCATCACTTCCTGTATACATAAATCCAAATTGAAATGGACTTTCTGAAATTGAAGTTAAAGTTCCATAAGGAATATTCCCTTTTTTACCACCAGTTGTTAAATCCTCAGAAATAGCAATAAAATTTTCACCTTTATCCATAGAGCGCAATAATTTATTAGCTCCCATATATAAAATATCTTGGTTGTGAGGTGATAACAAAATTGGCGTTTGCCAATTGTATCTATAAGGTGAATTACCCAATTCGTGTTCTGGGTGAATATCAACTCTTTCGTTTGTTTTTAAATTTACACGGTAATAATAACCAAACTGACTTCCAGCATATACAACGTTATTATCTCTGTTATCTATTTGAACTTGCATTCCATCTCCTCCTCCAATACTTTTAAAAGGATAATTACCGCTAGCTTCCCATCTTTTTGAATACTCATAATTACTTGGCCCATACCAAACACCATTATCTTGCAAGCCTCCATACACATTATATGGCTTTTGATTATCAACATTTATAGCATAAAATTGCCCAACTGCTGGTTGATTATTTTTTATCCAATTCTCACCATTGTCATATGTTATATTAATACCACCATCATTTCCATTTATTAAATGACCTTTTAATTTTGGATTTACCCAAATAAATTGATGGTCAGAATGTACATTTTCTTTACTGATAGAAGTAAATGTTTTTCCACTATCATCAGATTTTAATAATGGTACACCGCCAATGTATATTTCATTTTCGTTTGAAGTATTCACTGCAATTGTTCCAAAATAATATCCGTAAGAACTATACACATCATCCAAATATTTCTCATGAGTTTTTTTCCAATTTTTACCTCCATCTTCAGATTTATACAATTCAGCGCCGATAACTTCTGAATTTAATAGCACAAAATTGGCATCTTCTAAAAATGAAACTAAATCGTTTGGTTTTATTCTATCTTTTTGAACTTCGGATTTAATAAAATCAGCAGTATATTTTTCATCAAAATTATTCTCTTTTAAATAGGCGTTAATACTTTTATTTTCTAATTTTAAAAAATCAGTTTTACTAATATTCCTTAAATCGTCTTTTTGCAAGCCTTCTTTCTCTTTCTTTTTTTCTTCAGGTCTCATAAACTGATTATCTAACAATGCATAAATAACATCATTATTAAATACAGCTAAACCAATTCGCCCAATTCCTTCACCTGTTGGAAAACCACTTCCTTCAACCGTTAATTTATTCCAAGTTAAACCAGCATCACTACTTTTATAAATAGCTGAATTCTCTCCATCACCATCAAAACTCCAAGCTTTTCTGTTTCTTTCCCATGTTGCTGCATACAAAATAGCAGCATTTGTTGGAGAAGCACTTATATCAATTACACCCGTATTTTCATTTATAAACAAAACATTTTTCCAAGTTTTACCACCATCAGAAGTTTTAAAAATTCCGCGCTCAGTATTTGGAGTATATAAATTACCAATTACTCCAACCAACACTTCATTTGGGTTGTTTTTATTTATAATAATTCTTCCAATATGTTGCGAATTTTCAAGCCCAACAAGTTCCCACGTTTTTCCTTTATCTGTACTTTTTAAGATTCCAATACCAGCATAAGAGGAACGAGAAGAATTACTTTCACCAGTACCAATATAAATTGTTCCGTTTTCCCAATCTACAGCAACATCTCCCATATTTTGAGTTGGAGCATTCTCGGTAACTGATACAAATGAAGTCCCATTGTTATTTGTATACCATAACCCACCAGATGCATATGCGGCATAAAACTCAGTTGTATTATTAGGATTTATATCAATATCAACAATTCTACCACTCATTATTGAAGGTCCAATATTTGTAAAAGGAACATTTTTGACTAATGAATTTTGAGCAACTAATCCTGAAAAAAGCAAGAAGAAACTTGTATAAAAAAGTAAGTTTTTCATTATAAAAGAAAGTTTTGTTATTAAATTTTACTTTTATAAATATACAATTAATTGAAAATTAAAAAAGAATACTTGTTACATTATTCATGTGTAACTTAATGTAATATTAAAAAAGGTGTTTTAGAATAATATTTAATTGAAACCATTTTTGGTCTGAACAAGATTTGTTCAAATAAATTCAAGTTTTTAGCAGCCATTATTATTAAATCAATACCAAATTGATCAATTGCTTTTTGAATAGATAGCTCTAAGTTTTTATTTACTTCAGAATGAAATGAGTGCGTTTTATTTATAAAATAATCATGAATTGTTTCTTTATTCCATAATTGTTCCTTGTCTAAAACTTCATTGTTTTTGGCCAAATAAACAAATCGTAAGGTTGAACCATCATAACTAAATAAGTCATTTATATTTTGAAGTAATTTTGCTTCATAAAAATAAGTGTAATCTGTAGGAAATGCTATTTCTTTTAACCCTAAAAAACGAGCGTCTTTTGGCACAACTAAGGTTGAACATTTAACTTTTGTAATAATATCTTCAGTAATTGATCCAATATTTCTTTTTCCTTGTGTAGAAAGACCATTAGTCCCAATAATTATTAAGTCAATTTTGTTTGCTTTTATTTGGTTTTTAACCGCAATTAATAAGTTTGTTTTAACCGCAATTGAAGTAAATGTGTGTGCTCCTTTTAGTGGAGAATCCTCTATTTTTTTTAATAGACTTTTAAATTCCTTTTTGGAATCTATCGGTTTTTTAATTGTGGCTAACCCTACTTTCTCAACCGAATTGCTTTTGATTTCCTCATCTTGAATATCTGATGCATTTATCAAATAAAAACGATATGCTTTATTTTGAAAAAGTGATAATGAATACTCAATGGAATTCCAAGAATTTAAAGAAAAATCGGTTAAGATTAAAATATTTTTCATTGCTTTTATTAATAGTACAAAACTATATAAAGCAATTTTACTATTAAATGACATAAATCAGTGATTTATTATTGCTTCAATCAATTTATATCATAAACATTACAAAAAAGTTAATTAATTGACTCTAAAGCCTCCAAGTCTACAATTCGAATATTTCTACCTTCAATTTCTATTATTCCTTCTTTCTTTAAATCAGTTAAAGTTCTAATTAAACTTTCTGTTGCAATCCCGGCTACTCCAGCCAAATCTTTACGAGAAATATTTATATTATCTGAAGGCTTTCTGGTCATTTTTTGAGCAAACTTAAGAATGGTTTTAGCGGTTTTACGCCTCATTGAACCATATGCCATTTGTAATAATTGTTCTTTTACTTCGGTTAAATTATCATTTATCAGTTGAAAAATATCTAAAGATAATTTGTAGTTATTTTCAATTATTTTTTGAATTGTATTTTTGGTTAAACACATTAACTCTGAACTTTCCATAGCTATTGTAGTTTCAAAATAATGGGCATTTTCTATTATTGTTGAAAACCCAAAAAGATCATCATCTTTATGAATATTAATAATTAGTTCTTTGCCAAACTCATCAATTTTAGAGCTTTTTATAGAGCCTTTGTATACCAAATATACTGTATTGCAAAATTCTCCTTCTCTATAAATTACTTCACCTTTTCTTAATAATTTGGAAGTGCCAAAGTCACAAAAATAATTCTTTAACTCTTCTAGGTTTTCAATATGTTTAATTTCTGAATTTTCTTCATTTTTTTTAACCTCAATTTCTTCTTCTTGTAATAAAGATGCTTTTGCTAATCTACTTTCAATAGCACTAATTAATAATTCATCGTTTACAGGTTTCGTTAAATAATCATCTGCCCCTAAATCCATTCCTCTTCTAACATCTTTTATTTCTGTTTTTGCAGACATAAATATAAATGGAATCCTTTTGGTATTTTCATCTTCAGCTAATAATTTTAAAACCTCATACCCATCTAATTCAGGCATCATAATATCACAAACAACCAAGTCTGGCAATATTATTTTAGCTAGCTCGGCACCTCTTTTTCCATTGGCCGCAGTAACTACTTTATAATTTTCCAATTCTAATATTTCTGCAGTAGTTTCTCTTAAAACTATATCATCTTCAATAATTAATATTGTTTTCATTCTTCTATAATAATTGGTAATTTAACTTCAAATTTTGTTCCTTTATTTTCAATACTTTCAAAAGAAATTGTTCCGTTCAAGCTTTCCAAATGTCCTTTAATAATATTTAATCCTATACCTGTCCCTTGACTTGTTAATGCGTTTTCAGCTCTAAAATAGCGTTCAAAAATATGTTTTTGATCCTTCAAAGGAATTCCTATTCCGGCATCAATTATCTCAAAAATAAATTCATCTTTCTTTGCAACTATATTAAAGTCTATACTTGTATTTTCTGGTGAATATTTTATAGCATTATTTAATAAATTCCCTAATACTAAATCTAGTATTTTTTCATCATTATAAATACTAATATCGTCAATGTTTTTTGGGTAATTTATATGCTGTCCGCTTTTCAACATCATATTAGCATTATAAACAACCTCATTCACAACTTTACTTAATTTAAAATGAGAAAATTTGTATTTAACTTTCCCAGAATCCAATCTTTCAACAGATAAGAAATCGTTTAAAATACCATCTAAATATTGAACTTTGTTTTTTATTGTGCTTAAATGTTTATCCCTTTTATCTTGCGTTTCTGTTTCTGTATATCTTCCAATTAAAACGGCAGAATTTAATATTCCGCTTAATGGTGTTTTAAACTCATGAGATACCAGTGATAAAAATTTTGTTTTAAGCTCATTTAATTCAATTTCCTTTTTAAGAGCATTCCTCAATTCTAATTCAGCTTTAACCCTTTTGTCAATTTCACCTTTTAAGTTACCAACTGTTTTATTTAGTTCAATAGTTCTTTTTGAAACTTTAGACTCTAATTGGGTATTTAAATCTACTATTTTATCTTCTGCCTGTTTTCTTTCAGAAATATCTACAATTATAGACATCACATATTTTTTATTCTCAACAATAAAAGGGTTTAAGCCTACTTCAACAGGAAAATTTTCAGAATTTTTTCGTGTTCCAAAAAGCTGATGGTTTATTCCCATTTTTCTTTTTGAAGATTGGCTTTCATAAAAAGATTTAAAATGAACACCATGTTTATTATGGTGCTTTTCAGGAATTAATATATTTAAGTGCTGATTTAGAATCTCGCTTTTAACATATCCAAACATTTCTTCGGCAGCAGAATTAGAGGCAACAATAGTTTGATTTTCATCAACTACTATTACACCTTCAGAAACTGCTTCAAATAGAATATTAAAAACGGATTCGTTTTTTTGAAACAAACTTGGCAATACTGTTTTTTTAATTAGTTAATAGTTGGTTCGAAAATACAAAAAAAATAGAATTATTGAACTTTGCAACTGCAATTTTTAATATGTCTTTGTCATTGTAGATGGTACAACAATAATAAAATCAGCTTTAAATTTACTCTCTTCTTCCAATTTTAATATCTTATTTTGTTCAGCAATACTTACGGTTATAATTTTTAAAGTTGGATTTTCTTGTTTTAAATACCAATTTATACCTTCATAATTATCAGAGTGATAAGAACCGTTGTAATGCAAAAACAAACTATTCATTTCTCTATTTTTAAGAATAAAATAAGCCATAGTTGCATCTTTAATTGCTTGTGCTTTTGGTAAATTATCTCCTCCATGACCACCCATCATTGCTTTCATTTTAACATACCCCGGTAAATTTGGATCATATTTTATTGGTAATGGTGCAATCCATGATTTTTCTTCAACTGAAAGAGAATCTAAGGATTCAAAACCTCCTTTATAAACCATACTAGCATATGACCTTGGAATATTAGTTGCAATAAATTTTATTTTATTTGTTTTTGCAAAATCAACCAAAGGCTTGTAATCAGTTTTATAATTTTGCCATAATCTTGCCAAAGTATCTAATTCCTTTTGGTCTATTTCATTAGTTATGTATTGTGAAAGTTGAGATTGGTTATCTGCTTCAAACATTTCAGCTCCTAAAATTAATTTTCTTAAACCATTTAAATCTTGAGTTGTTTCAAGTTGTAACCAATGTACAATTGGGTTATCATGAAATTCTCCAAACATAACTATATCAGCTTTTGACATAGCTTTAACCATTTTCTTATAAGAAACCTTACTCCCATTTGCATTATAAAGTTTGTATGCAGGTTTGTTTTGAGAAAAAATAACTGTTGAAATAAATACAACTGCAATAAATAGTATTAGTTTTTGCATAAATAAAATTGATTAAATGAAGGTTGGTTTTGAACAAATTTATAACTTTGTTGTTAAATATTCCAATAAAATCTTAATAATGGAATAAGTAATACGTTATTTAAAGTATTATTATGATTTTTATAACAATTAAAAACATTTCAAAATGAAATACTTACCAATAAATAATCACCTTTTTATTAAAAACAGAACTAAATTTACAGCTCAAATGAAACCGAAATCTATAGCGGTTTTCAATTCAAATGATGTATTTACTACAGGAGCAGACAGTACACTTCCCTTTGAACAAAGCAGTGATTTATTTTATTTAAGTGGCGCTGATCAAGAAGAAAGTATTTTAGTACTTTTTCCTGATGCTATTGAAGAAAAACACCGTGAAATTTTGTTTTTAACTGAAACAAACAAACATATTGAAATTTGGTATGGTGCAAAATATTCTAAAAAAGAAGCAACAGAAGTTTCGGGAATAAAAACAATTTATTGGTTGTCAGAATTTAAGAAAATATTTTTTGAATTAATGACAGAAGCTGAATCCGTTTATTTTAATACAAATGAACATTACAGACAATCTGTAGAAATTGAAACTAGAGAAGATCGTTTTATAAAACAATGTAAAAATGATTTTCCGGCTCATAAATGGGAAAAGAGCAATCAAATTTTACAAGCTATTAGAGGCGTAAAAGAAACTGAGGAAGTTGACATTATGCAAACTGCTTGTGAAATTACCAATAAAGGTTTCAGAAGAATTTTACCTTTTGTTAAACCTGGCATTATGGAATTTGAAATTGAAGCAGAATTTATGCACGAATTTTTGAGAAACCGTTCAAGGGGTTTTGCATATACTCCAATTATAGCTTCCGGTTATAGTGCTTGTGTATTACATTATATTGAAAACAATAAAGAATGTAAAGATGGAGATATGTTGTTACTAGATGTTGGTGCAGAATATGCGAATTACTCAAGTGATATGACCAGAACTATTCCAGTAAACGGGAAGTTTACCGATAGACAAAAATCAATTTATAACGCAGTTTTAAGAGTGAAAAATGAAGCTACAAAAATGTTAGTTCCTGGAGCATTTTGGGCTGAATACCAAAAAGAAGTTGGAAAAATTATGTCTTCTGAATTATTAGGCTTAGGATTATTATCAAAAGCAGATATTCAAAATGAAGACGCTAACTGGCCGGCTTATAAAAAATATTTTATGCACGGAACTTCACATCACATGGGATTAGATACTCACGATTATGGTGCTTTAAAAAAACCTATACAAGCTGGAATGGTGTTTACCGTTGAACCAGGAATTTATATTCCTGAAGAAAATATGGGAATTAGAATTGAAGATGATGTAGTAGTTCAAAAAAGCGGTGAACCTTTTAATTTAATGAGAAACATACCTATTGAAGTTGAAGAAATTGAGGATTTGATGAATTCTTAAATTTTATTTCTCTTCTAGAATAATAAAAAACTCGAAATTTTCATTTCGAGTTTTTTTAGCAATTTCCTCTAAATTTTATATTTGAGGTTTCATATAATTTTAAAGTCCTTTTCATATTTTCAAAGACCTTGCAAAGTTAGTTATACTCTAATTGCATTAATAATATAATAAGTCTATATTCATAAATTTAGACTCCTTTTTGTTGTTTCTATTTTGTATTTTTGAATTGCTAAAAATGTAATAGAAAAAGATGAACCAATTTTTTATAATAAAACCCTATTTTCAAAAAAGAACAATACCTACATTCTGCATATTGTTTCTTTTAACTATTTCACATATTGCTTTATCACAAAATAGTAGTTTTAAATTATCTGATTCTTTAAAAAATAAAAGTTATGAAGAATATGCATCACTCTTTTATAAAAACCAAAATGATTCAATTATAGCTTTTAAATATGCTAGTTTATATTTAAGAAAAGCTAAAAATGAAAAAGACACAGTTAAAATTGCAAATGCGTACTCTTTAATTGCCACAACATGTATAAATCCAAAATATGGAATTATGTATAGTGATAGCATTATCAGCCTCACTAGATATATTAAAAACAATAGTTCCTATCCAGCATTAGGGTATATTCAAAAAGGAATATTAAATGAACAACTTGGAAATTATGACGATGCACTAAATTTTTATCTAACAGCAAATAAATTAGCATTAAAAGCCAAAAATTACGAACAACTATTCTATATCAAAAGTCAAATTGGGCAACTTAAATTATTTTGGGGAAATACAGATGAAGCATTAAACATTTTTAAATCTCAACTTTCTTTATTTATAAATAATAAAGAAAAATTTAAAGATAAAAATACTGGCTATTTTATAACATTATTTAATCTATCAAGTGCTTATGTTGTAAATAAAAAATTTGATTCTGCATTATATTACTCTAATAAAGGATTGATTCAAGGATTTATGAATAACGACAATTTTCAATATTATAGGTTCCTTTCACATACAGGTGAAATTTTATATTACAAAAACGAATTAACAAAAGCGCACGATAGTATTGTAAAAGCTTTCCCATTTGAGACATCACATAATGCACAATTTAACAATCATTTTATTTTAGGTAATATTTTTAAAAAACAAAGTAATGATATTAAAGCACTTTACCATTTTTCAAAAGCAGATTCCATTTACAATTTAACAATGGATGTTGTACCAGAAGTAAGAGAAATACAAGAGTATTTTATAAATTATTATAAATCAAAAGATGATATTAAAAATCAATTAAAATATATTGACAGACTTTTACATGTTGACAGTATTATACATAGTAACCATATAAATTTAAGTGAAACCATTTTTAAAAAGTACGATACTCCTTTGCTTCTTTCTGAGAAACAGGAATTAATTACACATTTAACAGAAAAAGAGAGAAAAAAGTCTTTTCTAATTTATGGATTAGTTGGTATTTTGTTAATTATAATTGTTTTTAGTTTTCGGTTTTTTAAAAACCAACGAACTTATAAACAGCGATTTAAAAAATTATTATTTGAACAGAAAAAAGAAATTGAAAATAATATTGAGAATAAATTAAATTCAAATGAATTATCTGAAATTTCAAAAGATATAATTGATCTAATACTTCTTAACTTGAAAAAGTTTGAAAGAAATAATGATTTTTTAAATAATCAAATTACGCTTGCTAATTTAGCAATTGATTTTAATACAAATTCTAGGTATTTATCAAAAATAATTAATGTGAATAAAGGGAAAAACTTTAGCACTTATATTTCCGATTTAAGAATTGATTATAGCATTGAAAAATTAAAAACAAATGAAAAATTTAGGAAATTAGCCATTAAAGGAATTGCCTTTGAAATAGGCTTCAATAACACAGAATCTTTTTCCAAAGCTTTTTATAGAAAAACAGGAATTTACCCATCCTATTTTATTAAAGAAATTGAAAAGCAACAGTTCTAAGCTAAAAAAACTCGAAACAAATGTTTCGAGTTTTTGTTAACCAAAAAATTTATCATAGTAATTTATGAGGTTGCAAATTCAAAAACGTAACTATTTAAACGTTTAAGTGCTGTTATTTTATCATCGGTATTTACCAAAAGAGAAATATTGTTGTTACTTCCTCCATAAGAAATCATTCTAACTGAAATATCTTGCAATACCTGAAATAAACGATGTGTTTCCTGATGTTTTACAACTGAATGCCCTACCAAACAAATAATTGTTTGATTTCTGTCAATTTCAACTGTTGAAAATTTCTCTAATTCTCCTTCTATAGAAGCTAAATTTCTATCATTGTCAATTGTTAATGAAACTGCAATTTCAGAAGTTGTAATCATATCAATAGAAGTTTCATACTTTTCAAAAACTTCAAATACTTTTTTCAAAAAACCATGAGCCAATAACATTCTGGCAGATTTTATTTTAATGGCAGTAATAGCGTCTTTTGCAGCAATTGCTTTTATCCCTTCACCTACGATATCACTTGTAATTAAAGTTCCATAACATCCTGGATCCATCGTGTTTTTTAAACGAACAGGAATGTTTGCTTCACGAGCAGGCATTACAGTTTGAGGATGTAAAATTTTTGCTCCAAAATAAGCTAACTCCGCAGCTTCATCAAAAGATAAATTTGATATTGCGTGTGTATTTTCTACAAATCTAGGGTCATTATTATGCATTCCATCAATATCTGTCCAAATTTGAACTTCATCAGCCTCAATAACAGCACCAATAATTGTTGCAGTATAATCACTTCCTCCACGTTGTAAGTTTGCAATATTCCCAAAAGCATCTAAGCAAATAAATCCTTGAGTAATATATATATCAGCTGGTAACGATTCATTTATAATTCTTTGTAAATTTTGTTTGATATAAAAATCATCGGGCTCATTTGCTTTGTCAATTCTCATAAATTCCAATGCAGGTAACAATCGCGCATTAACACCTTCCTGATTTAAATACTTTGTAAAAATAAATGTTGAAAGCAATTCGCCTTGAGCAACAATTTTATTGTACACTAATATCGAGTGTTTTTCAGAAGTAAGACCTCTCAATACATCAAATATTTCATTAATATAATTCCCTACATCTTGTTTAATAACCGATGATTCCAATAACTCATCTATAACATTATTGTATTTTACATGCAAGCTTTCAATCTTTTCTGAAGCTTGTTCAATTGCACCTTTCTTAATGAAGTCCGAAATTTCAACCAATGCATTTGTAGTCCCTGACATCGCAGAAAGCACTACAATTTTTTTATCATTATCCGTAATTAATTCCTTAACACGCATCATGTTATCAATTGAACCTACGGAAGTTCCTCCAAATTTTAAAACTTTCATTTTATTCCCTATTTAAGAGTACAAATTTAAAATGTTTTCCAAGTATTCGTGTTTATCTAAAAATAATGCACTAATTTTGCACAAACTGTTAACTATTTAACAAAATGAAAACTATTGCAACCTGTGTAGAAGAGATCTTAGTTTCTCAACCTTTTTTAGAAGACGCCTTAACAAGAAACATTTTAAATTTTAGTGCTTTATCTGAAGAATTAAGAGAGCCTATTTCAAAAATGTTACGTAAACCTGTAAAAGCTGGAGCTATTATGATGGCTTTAAGACGTTACAGTCCGCCAAAAGAAATGGCGAACAAAATTAAACTGAATAAGGTTTTACAAAATTTAGGAGACATTACTGTTCGCTCAGATATTTCTGATTATACCTTTAAAAACTCTCCTAGTTTAATTCACAGTCATCTAAAAATGTTAGAAGTTATTAAGGAAGACCCTCACATTTTTTACACTTTTACAAGAGGAGTTCACGAAAGTAATGTGCTTATTACAACTTCTTTACAAGAGCATATGGATGAAAGCTATAAAGATGAAATATGCACCACTGTTCAAGATAATTTATCAGCTATAACTATTGGTTTACCTAAAGAAAATACAAAAATTGCAGGTTTATATTATCAATTTTTTAAGAGATTGGCTTGGGAAGGAATTTCATTATATGAAGTTGTTTCAACAACAAATGAGTTTACTATTTTAGTTGAAGATGAAGTTGTGGATACTGCATTTTCAGCAATAAAAAGTTTAAAAAATTAGAACCCTTTTTTGTGAATTTAATATACAAAAATATTTCAATACATTACTCTTCAATTGGAAAAGGAAATGCTGTTGTTTTAATCCATGGCTTTTTAGAAAATAGCACCATGTGGCAAGGAATAATACCAGAAATTTCCAAAAAATATCGGGTGATTTGCATAGATTTATTAGGTCATGGAAAATCTGAAAGTATAGGTTATATCCATACAATGACTAAACAAGCTGAAATGGTTAAATTTGTTTTAAATCACTTAAAATTAAGAAAATATACTTTTATTGGTCATAGTATGGGTGGTTATATTGCTTTGGCTTTTGCTCAATTATATCCTACAAATTTAAGAGGCTTGTGTTTAATGAATTCTACTGCTTTACCTGATACTGAAGAAAAAAAAATAAATAGAGATAGAGGAATAGTTGCCGTAAAGCAAAATGCAAAAACATTTGTTAGAATTGCCATTCCAATGTTGTTTTCAGAAAAAAACAGAACATTTTTTACTTCTGAAATAAAACAAATTACCAACGAAGCTTTACAACTTTCACCTCAAGGAATAATTGCTGCTTTGGAAGGGATGAAAATAAGAAAAGACCTTACTTCAATCTTTACAAATTCTCAATATCCAATAACTATGATTATTGGAAAAGAAGACCCTGCTTTGGACTATAATTCATTAATTCAACAAACTAAAAATACAAAGGTTGAAGTTATAGAATTTCCTGATGGACATATGAGTCACATTGAAAACAGAGAAGAGTTAATTACAACCTTTTTAAAATTTTTAAAGAAGAATTAACTTAAAAAGTATATTCTAATCCGTAAACAATACCATTTACCTTTTCACTACCCAATTCAACATTTTGATAACCTGAATAAATAGCAGCTTTTTTTATGTGGTATTTTAAATGAATTTTAAATTCATCAATGCTTGTACTATTTATAAAGCTTTGTTTATAAGACACATGAAAACTAATTGGTTTAGCAGGAAATATTTCTGTTCCAATAGCATAGGCAAAACCCATTGAATCCACTTCATTTCCAACATGAGTAGCTCCCAATCCCCACCAAACAGAAATGTTTTTTTCCCTAACTCTATAATATTTCAATAGGAATGATGTCACATTTAAATAATCTTTCCCTTGCAAAGTGTTTTCAGAAAAATTTAGATGAGATACGTCAATTCCTAAAATTGGTATAACTCTATAATTAGCATTTAGCTCCAGTCCTTTAATTCCTTTGTTAAAATATTGACTTGCACCAATTTTAAACAAACTCCTTTTTGAATCTTCTAAATCTACTTTTAGATATTCTCCAGTTGAGGTATAATAATATGGATAAGGTGCTACATTTCTATATTCTGAACTTCCAACAACAACTCCATAAAACGCATAGTAACCCAATTCAATAAAAAAATCAGCAAAAAAACTATCGCGGTCCCTTCCTGATCCTAGTGAACGTGATGATCTTCTATTTTCTGAAGACTCTTCATTTGTTGACTCTTTTGATAAATTTTCCTTTGCTTTTTCTAATCTTCCTTGAGAAAATAAAAAAAATGGAGCTAAAAATAAGATGGTAAAAACAGTAGTTTTCATAGTTATATTATTTTTTATCTAACATCAATTATAATGCCTGATTGTTATTCTTATAACTAAACCTCATGAATACTATTATGAGTGTTTTTTAAATTATAAATTGCTTTTTAAAGCATTCCAACCTTGAGCTGTTAATTTTATTTGTTGACCAGCTCTTGTAACCAAGTTAGCTCCAACACTTTCATCTATCATATGACCAATAACGGTTAAATGTGGATTTCCTTTTATTTTTGGAAAATCTTCTTGAGAAATAGTAAATAACAACTCGTAATCTTCACCACCACTTAATGCAATAGTTGTGCTATTTAAATCAAACTCCTCACACGTTGAAATCACCTGTTGATCTAACGGAATTTTTTCTTCATACACATTACATCCCACTTTAGATTGTGTACAAATATGTAAAATTTCAGAAGAAAGACCGTCAGAAATATCAATCATTGAGGTTGGTTTTACCTCTAAATCTTTTAGTAGTTGAACAATATCTTTTCTTGCTTCCGGCTTTAATTGCCGCTCAATTAAATAAGAATAATTGGTTAAATCAGGTTGCGAATTTGGATTTACTTCAAAAACTCTTTTTTCTCTTTCCAATACTTGCAGTCCTAAATAAGCTGCGCCAATATCTCCAGTAACAATCAATAAATCGTTTGGTTTTGCAGTATTCCTATACACAACATCTTCCTTTTTAACTTCACCAATTGCCGTTATACTTATAAGCAACCCTTTTGTTGAAGTTGATGTATCTCCACCAACCAAATCAACATTATATGCTTTACAAGCTGTGTAAATTCCATTGTACAATTCTTCAATTGCTTCCAAAGGAAATCGATTAGAAACTGCAATAGATACAGTAATTTGTGTTGCATTACCATTCATTGCATACACATCAGATAAATTTACAACCACCGCTTTGTATCCTAAATGCTTTAACGGCATATAACTTAAATCAAAATGTACACCTTCAATCAATAAATCTGTAGTTACTAATATTTGATTGTCTTTATTTTCAATAACCGCAGCATCATCTCCAACACCTTTTATAGTTGATGAATTTTGAACTTTAAAGTTTTGAGTTAAATGGTTAATTAATCCGAATTCTCCTAATTCAGATAAACTAGTACGCGATTGGTTTTTATCTTCTATCATTTTGCAAAGATATAGCAATTCTTAAAATGAAATTGAAACAATTACTTTTTGAAATATTTAAACACTGGAAACTCCACTTTTTTTGAGTTTACTTGCTTCGACTCAAGATAGGTATCAAAAAAGTTCCAAGTCAACAATCCATCATCAGATTGTGGCTCTAACATATAAAATATTAGATTTGTAAGAGGTTGTGCCATATCAACATAAAAATCACCCTTTTTAAATGTTGCTCTTTTTGAAATAAATTTCCCTTCAACACTAGCCATAAAATGACCTTCAAATTCACGATCAGATTTTTTTAACGAATCAATCAAAAATACTTCTCCTTTTACAGTAATATTCTTTTGAAGTTGTTCCAATTTTACACCATGCTTTTTTAAATGGTCAGCTATAGCTTTCATAGATTTTGGTAAAAAATATCCGCTTGGCAATTTACTTTCAACAGTTGCTTCAAACTTTGCATAATTTTTAACTGAAGGCACTTCTATAATATTTCCTGAACGCACATATTGTTGTTTTCCGTCTTCATCTAAAAAAGGAATATAATTATAGGTTCTGTAATTTTTAATTTCATCCTCTAAAGCAACCATTTTAAACCGAACACCTTTAGTTATTCTCCCAGCATTCTTTTTAACATTTTCAATCGCGTTTTTTTCTGCTTCGGCATTAATTTCAACAATTTTTTGAGCATTTTTATTGGTGAATTCTAAGATTTCGGATACAAAAGCATAAGTTCCATTCATTCGTTTATAAAAACGATCGTGGGCAAAAGCTTCACTTAAAATGCCCATTTTATTTCGTAAACCTATTAAATTTACAATATACCTGGGATGATGATTATAGGTGTAAATTGCTTTTGGTGGCCAACTTTCTTGTAAATAATAATACCCATAATGTCCCATTTTTATATTGTAATTAGCGTCCACAGCTTTGGTGATTTCCGGCAACATGGTATTCCAAGTATAATTGTAAGTTTCAACTCCGCCTGCAGAATGATAACTTGGCGCATAGGTAATTCCGTATCCGTGCCACGTTCCATTGGTGGTGTGTAAATCCACCAACATTTCAGGATTCCATTTTACCAACACATTGGTAATTAAACTTTCAGTTTCCAACGCTTCCATTTTTATGCCATCTCTGTTTAAATCCAATCCTTGGCTGTTTTCTCGTATTCCAACTTCAATTGGGCTATCTTCTTGAGATGGTCTTCGTCCTTTTTCCATTTTATCATTAGAATCGGTATTATAAATGGGTACAAAAATCAAAATCTGATTTTTTAGCAAATGTTGTTTATCTCCCAATAAAATATCGCGCATTAATTGTTGCAATACTTCTTTCCCTTCCACTTCTCCAGCGTGAATATTTCCCTGAACATATAGTATCGGTTTTCCACTTAATGTTGCTTCTTCAGAAGTTGAAATTTTTGGATTTGCCAATACAACCAGTGGAATCTCCTTCCCTTCCTTACTTTTACCCATAAACTCAACATGTATTAAATCAGATTTTTTCTGAATTTCATTTATAAAATTGGTAACTTCAGCATACGTTGAAGTTTTTTCGTAATTGCTTTTTTCTGGAGTTGTTAATAAATTCCCATCAATTACTTGTTGGCTAGCTAACTGAAAATTTATAAAAAATAGGGAGAGATAGATTAATTTATTCATTTTTAATTTGTAACAAATTTTTAATTGATAAAAATAACTAAAATTAACTTTGAAATAATTTCAATTAAAAAAAGAATGATTTATTTAAATAAAAACTTCAATTTTAAGAAAGTAACTATTGATATTTCCAATAACACCATCAATATTATTCATATTAAAATGCTATTATAAATGGATATTTGTACCTATATTTGCACTTATTTAGAATTAATCTATTTAAGCAATATGATAAAAGTTTCAGAAATAGCAAAAAAGAAAGTTGTAGAGTTAATGCAAGAAGATGGCTTTAATCCTGAAGTTGACTTTGTAAGAGTTGGAGTTAAAAGCGGTGGATGCTCTGGGCTTTCGTATGAATTAAAGTTTGACAAAGAAAACCAAGAAGGTGATAAAGTTTTTGAAGATAATGGTGTGAAAATTATTATAGACAAAAAAAGCTTTTTGTATTTGGTAGGTACAACTTTAGAATATTCAGGCGGCTTAAACGGTACCGGATTTGTGTTTAACAATCCAAATGCACAACGTACTTGTGGTTGTGGAGAATCATTTTCTTTATAAAAAATGATTAAATAATTGAAAAATTAAAAGATTGAAAAATTAGATTTATGAAACGGTTTGAAGATTTAGAGGTTTATAAAAGAGCATTTGATTTTTCAGTTACCATTTATAAACTTACATCAACAACATCTTTTAATAACAATATTAAAAATCAAATTCAAAGGGCGGCACTTTCAATTCCACTAAATATTGCAGAAGGTTTTGAATTACAATCTAACAAACAGTTTGTTAAATTTTTGTACATTTCAAAAGGATCGAGTGGTGAAGTTAGAAGTTTACTTAAAATTTGTGAAGAATTAAATATATTAGACAAAAACAGCGTTTTTAATTTAATTAATGAGGTTGAGGATATTTCAAAACAATTATCTAAATTTATTAACTATCTTAAAAACAGTGATATTGAATAATTTTTAATCATTCAATATTTCAATCTTTAAATAAAAAATGAGCAAATTTACTGAAGACGATTTAAAAAAAGAACTTGAAACCAAAGAGTACGAATACGGTTTTTATACTGATATAGAAGCAGATAAGTTTCCTGTTGGTTTAAGTGAAGAAGTTGTTATTGCCATTTCTAAAAAGAAAAACGAACCTGAATGGATGACGTTATGGCGTTTGGAAGCTTTCAAAATTTGGAAGGAAATGGAAGAGCCAGATTGGGCAAATGTAAACTATGAAAAACCAAATTTTCAAGCTATAAGTTACTATTCTGCGCCAGTTCAAAAGAAAAAATTAGATAGTTTAGATGAAGTTGATCCTGAATTATTAAAAACTTTTGCGAAATTAGGAATTTCAATAGATGAACAAAAACGTTTATCTAATGTTGCTGTTGATATTGTAATTGATTCCGTTTCTGTTGCAACAACTTTCAAAAAAACATTGAATGAAAAAGGTATCATTTTTATGCCAATTTCTGAAGCAATACAAGAACATCCAGAATTAGTGAAAAAATATTTAGGAACCATTGTTCCTAAAACCGATAATTTTTATGCTGCCTTAAACTCAGCTGTATTTTCTGATGGGTCTTTTTGTTACATTCCAAAAGGAGTAACTTGCCCTATGGAACTTTCTACTTATTTTAGAATAAATGAAGGAGGAACAGGACAATTTGAACGCACTTTGGTAATTGCTGATCAAGGAAGTTATGTTAGTTATTTAGAAGGCTGTACAGCTCCTGCTCGAGATGAAAATCAATTACACGCAGCCGTTGTAGAATTAATAGCTTTAGATGATGCTGAAATAAAATATTCTACAGTTCAAAACTGGTTTCCTGGTGATAAAGCAGGAAAAGGTGGTGTTTATAATTTTGTAACCAAACGTGGTTTGTGTGAAAAAAATGCAAAAATTTCTTGGACACAAGTAGAAACTGGAAGTGCCGTGACATGGAAATATCCAAGTTGTGTATTGAAAGGAGATAACTCAGTAGGTGAATTTTATTCTATTGCTGTAACAAATAATTTCCAGCAAGCTGATACTGGTACAAAAATGATTCATTTAGGAAATAACACCAAAAGCACTATTATTTCAAAAGGAATTTCAGCCGGACATTCACAAAATTCCTACAGAGGATTAGTACAAATTGGAGCGCGTGCAAATAACGCTCGTAACTTTTCACAATGTGATTCTTTGCTTATGGGTAATAAATGTGGTGCACATACATTTCCATACATTGAGGCAAAAAACAAAACTGCTCAAATAGAACATGAAGCAACCACCAGTAAGATTGGTGAAGATCAGTTGTTTTATTGTAACCAAAGAGGTATTAATACTGAAAAAGCAATTGCATTAATTGTCAATGGTTTTAGTAAAGAAGTATTAAATAAATTACCAATGGAATTTGCGGTTGAAGCTCAAAAATTACTAGAAATTAGTTTAGAAGGAAGCGTTGGATAACATGGAAAATAAAAAAGTAATTATACAAGGTTCTTCTAGAAGCAACGGAAATACAGCAAATTCAATTACTGCTATTTCAGAAAAATATAACATTGATGTAATTGATTTAAATAATTACTCGTTTTCATATTACGATTATGATAGTAATAATTTAAATGATGATTTTTTGCCATTAATTACTTCAATTATTAAAAAATATGATACCCTCATTTTTGCAACACCAGTATATTGGTACAATATGAGTGGCATTATGAAAGTCTTTTTTGATAGATTTTCAGATTTAATTAGAGTAGAAAAAGAAACAGGAAGAAAATTAAGAGGTAAAAACATGTTTGTCATTTCTAATTCACATAGTGATGAAATAGATGCCAGTTTTTACATCCCATTTCAAAAATCAGCAGATTATTTAGGTATGAATTATACCGGAGAAATACATTTAAATGCTGATAAATTAAAAATTGAAAACAAAATAATATTAGATTTTATATAAAAAATTAAGATGTTACAGGTAAAAAATTTACACGCAAGTATCAACGATAAAGAGATTTTAAAAGGTATAAATCTTGAAATAAAAGCTGGAGAAGTACACGCTATAATGGGTCCAAATGGTTCAGGAAAAAGCACTTTGTCAGCTGTTATTGCAGGAAAAGAAGAATATGAAGTTACAGAAGGTTCTGTAATTTTAAACGGTGAAGATTTAGCAGATTTAGCGCCTGAAGAAAGGGCTCATAAAGGAGTATTTTTATCATTTCAATATCCAGTTGAAATTCCAGGTGTAACAGTTACAAATTTTATTAAAACTGCAATTAACGAAACTCGTAAAGCAAAAGGGCAAGAAGAATTACCTGCTAAAGATATGTTGAAGTTGATTCGTGAAAAAGCTGATTTATTAGAAATTGATAGAAAGTTTTTATCTCGATCTTTAAATGAAGGTTTTTCAGGTGGTGAGAAAAAAAGAAACGAAATTTTTCAAATGGCCATGTTAGAACCAAAATTAGCCATTTTAGATGAAACAGATTCTGGGTTAGATATTGACGCTTTAAAAGTGGTAGCAAATGGTGTAAACAAACTAAAAAGCAGCGAAAATGCTGTATTGGTAATTACGCACTACCAACGTTTGTTAGATTATATAGTTCCTGATTTTGTACACGTTCTATATAACGGAAAAATAGTAAAATCTGGTGGTAAAGAATTAGCTTTAGAACTAGAAGCAAAAGGATACGACTGGTTAAAATAAATGAGTTTAAAAGTTAAAGGTTAAAAGTTGTAAGTTTTTTTATAAGACTTTGATTTACTTTTTAACTCTAAAACTTTCAACTTTACAACACAAAAAAATGGATTTAAAAGAAAAATTAGTTTCTTCATTTTTAGCTTTTGAAAACAAAGGAATTCTTGACTTAGACTCAAGTGTACATACTATTAGAACAAAAGCTATTCAAAACTTCGAAACAGAAGGGTTTCCTTCTAAAAAAGATGAAGAATGGAAATACACCAGTTTAAAACCGTTACTAAAACACGATTTTAGCTTGTTTTCTTCCAAAGAAAAATCAATTGGTTTTAAAGACATTGAAAGCTACCTAATTAATGATATTGAGTCTTATACTTTAATATTTATTGATGGTGTTTTTAGTTCGTTTTTATCTGATACAACACATGAAGATTGTGATGTTTGTGTGCTTTCTTCAGCATTAACGCGTCCTAAATACAAAATGGTTGTAGATAATTATTTCAATACAATTGCCAAAAACAATAACAGTTTATCTGAATTAAATACAGCATTTACCAAAGAAGGTGCTTTTATTAATATTCCCAAAAATACTATTGTTGCAAAACCTATTCAAATTTTAAATTTTTCAACAGGTAGTGAAAGTGAAATTTTATTACAACCAAGAAATTTAGTGGTTGTAGGCGAAAATTCTCACGTTCAAATTATTGAACGTCATCAAAATTTATCAAAAAATACAACGCTTACAAATTCAGTTACTGAAATTTTTGTGCATAAAAGAGCTATTGTAGATTATTATAAAATTCAAAATGATACTGAAAATTCTTCTTTAATAGATAGTACTTTTGTTTCACAAAAACAACAAAGTGTAGCTTCGGTTCATACGTATTCTTTTGGCGGAAAAATTACAAGAAACAATTTAGAGTTTTACCATGAAGGCGAACACATAACTTCACATTTAAATGGTATTTCTATTTTAAACGGAAAGCAACACGTTGATAATCACACATTAGTAAACCATAAGTTTCCAAATTGTGAAAGTCACGAGTTATATAAAGGTATTTACGCTGATAAATCTGTTGGCGTATTTAACGGGAAGGTTATTGTGCAACAAGAAGCTCAAAAAACAAATGCTTTTCAACAAAATAATAATATTTTAATTGATGATGGAGCTACTATAAATGCAAAACCACAATTAGAAATTTTTGCTGATGATGTAAAATGTTCGCACGGCTGTACTATTGGACAGTTGGATGAAAGTGCTTTATTTTATATGCAATCAAGAGGGATTCCCAAAAAAGAAGCGAAAGCATTATTGCTGTTTGCCTTTGGAAATGATGTTGTTGAAAAAATTAAAATACCACAGTTAAAAACTAGAATTACTAAACTAATTGCTAAAAATTTAGGTGTTAATTTAGGCTTTGAATTATAAAAATATTTCAAAATATATAAATAGAAAAGCCACTAATTAGTGGCTTTTCTATTTATATATTTTTGTTTTTAATTTCTTGAAATTAGTCTAGTGAAGACAATAAACAACCTATTTAATTGCATTTAAGGTTTCAGATAAAAAAGTATCAATATCAAAATCGGGGTTTTCGGTTAAACCAAATCTAACTATAACCAACTCTTTTGAAGGAATGATAAACACATATTGTCCTTGGTAACCATTGCAGGAATATAAATCCTTAGGAACATTTGGATACACACCACCAGCATTTAACCAAAATTGTGCTCCATAGGTACCATTAGAACCATTGGTAGGTGTTTTTGAATAAGCAACCCATGATTTGTTAATGATTTGGGCTCCATTCCAGTTTCCATTATGAAGGTACAATAACCCAAATTTTGCCCAATCACGTGAAGTTGCCCAACCATATGATGAACCTGCATAATTTCCTGAAACATCTGTTTCTATAATCATAGAATTCATTCCAATTTTATCTATCAATTCCGCATACCAAAAATCTAAATAGTTTTGATGTGTTTTAAATTGATTTCTAATAAAACCAGATAACAAATTTGTGGTTCCAGATGAATAGTTCCAACTTTCATTTGGTACTCCTATTAAGGGTTTCTGAAGTTGTGTTTTAGTCATGTCTTTATCTATAAACAACATTTTAGTAACGTCAGAAATGGTATTGTAATCTTCAATCCATTCCAACCCACTATTCATTTGTAATAAATTATTCAAGGTAATTTTTGAACGTTTATCATTATTCCATTCAGGGAATAAATTTGTTTGATTCACATTTATTTTACCTTGTTTTTCTAAAACTCCTAAAACTGCACTTGTAATACTTTTAGTCATTGACCAGCCAAGTAGCTTTGTTTCTTTAGTAAAACCTTTTGCATATTTTTCAGCAATAATTTGATCTTTATATATCACCAAAACAGCTCTTGTTCTTTTTTCATCTTCACCTTCACAATCAAAAGCGCGTTCAATAGCAAAATCCAATAATTTATAGTTGATATTATTAAATAAGGTGTCTTTTTGAGGAAGATTTCCATACGGATATGGTAAATTGGTTTCAATACTATTTCTATTAGGCTGAAATGAAGTAGTTAATTTTAAATCTTCAGGAACCAGCACACAACCTATACCACTTTTGTATATAGCCACTCTTTTTTTAAGCCCAAACACAGTTGAAGTTACAGATTTCTCTTCAAAATTTATAACGTTTTTAGCTAAATAAATAGGATCAATATCGTTGTCATCAGCCTCAATAGATTGTTGGTCCCTTTCAGCTTCAAACGTACAAGAACATACACTTTTAGCAGCAAAACCAGTTATAATATTCAAACGAGGATAATTAAAAACTACAATAGCAATTAGTATAATAAGTACTATAAATACTCCAAATTTGATTATTTTTTTCATTTTATGATGATTATTGGTGTTAATAAATTAGCAACTCAAAAAATATATTCCTTCACTTCTTTGCGTTTAGTTTACAATGTCTTTACCAAAACGTCATTACGTGGAGCGATAGCGACAAAGTAATCTGTAAAAATAGAATTTCAAACAAACAGATTGCCACAGTTTTTATCAAAACTTCGCAATGACAATTTTATTATTTTTTTCATTAGAATTTCTATTTATGATTCCATAAAAGTAACATTTATTTTGTCAGTTTAAAAAAAGATTTTATTTTTGTTAACCATTTGGTTAAACTTTTTAGTTAATATAATGAGTAAAACAAAAGATACAAATACAGAAACAACCATTTTAAACGCTGCTGAAACTATTTTTCAACAAAAAGGAATGGATGGAGCGCGTATGCAAGAAATTGCTGACGAAGCCGGAATAAATAAAGCCTTGTTGCATTACTATTATAGAAGTAAACAATTGCTGTTTGAGGCTGTTTTTAAAAGTGCTTTTTCATTATTAGCACCTCAAATGAATAAAATATTGAACGACGATTCTTCGGTATTCGATAAAATTAAAAACTTTACCAGCAACTATATTTCTTTTGTAATGAAACATCCCTATTTGCCAAATTTCATTATTCAAGAATTAAATAAAAATCCGGAATTTGCTATCAATATTTTAGCTGAAAATAACTTTCCAAATATCGAAAAGTTTAAAAATCAAATCGCCGAAGAAGTCTTAAAAGAAACAATAAAACCCATAAAAGCGGATCAATTATTTATAAACATTCTATCCTTAAACATTTTCCCATTTATAGCTGCTCCTTTATTTAAAGGCTTTTTGAATTTAAGTAATGAAGAATATCAATTAATGCTTGAAAATCGAAAAACCGAGGTCGCTGAATTTATAATTAACGCTATAAAAGTTTAAATTATGAAAAAAACAATAACATATGTATTCCTTTTCTTTTCCATGTACTTAATTGGACAAGAAAAACTACAACTCAAGGATTGCTACAATTTATTGGATAAGAATTATCCGTTAGCACAACAATCTGCTTTATTAGAAAAGCAATATGAGTTTGATTTAGCAGTTATAAACACCGAAAATTTACCTAAATTAGATTTTGCAGCCCAAGCAACATACCAATCGGATGTTACACAAATACCAATTGTAATTCCAAATTCTACCATTGAACCGCCCAATAAAGATCAGTACAAAGCAACCATAAATGTAAATCAATTAATTTATGCAGGCGGAATTGTAAAGGCTTCTAGCGAAGCAAAAACAGCCGCTTTAAAAACTAATTTAAAACAGGTGGAAGTAAATTTATATCAGCTAAAAAAACAGGTAAATCAACTATATTTTTCCATTTTATTTCAACAAGAAAAAAAGCAATTACTAACCTCTAAAAAAGAATTGTTAGAAGCTAAATTAAAAGAAGTAAAAGCTGGTGTAAAATACGGTGTTTTATTACCTTCATCAGACAGTGTTTTGGAATCCGAATTGTTAAAAATTAATCAACAATTTATTGAAATTGAAGCCAATAAAAAAAGTTTATTTGAAACACTTTCTCACATAATTGGCACAGAAATAAACTCAAATAAAACGTTAGAAAATCCACAAACAATTACTTCTGAAAACAACCAAATTAACAGACCAGAACTAGCTTTATTTCAACTTAAAAAAGAACAAGTTGACACTTACGAAACTGTACTTTCTAAACAAAATGCCCCAAAGCTGTATAGTTTTGCAACTGGTGGTTACGGAAATCCAGGATTAAATGCATTGGACAACTCATTTCAAACATTTTATATGGTTGGTGTTAAATTAAACTGGAACGTTTTTGATTGGAACGCCAACAAAAAACAACGCGAATCTTTAAAAATAAACAAAGAAATTATTGACACAGAAGAAGCCGTTTTTAAACTAAATACAAACATTGAATTAGACCAAAATAAAAGTGAAATAGAAAAAATTTCAGCGTTTATACCTAATGACAATTCCATAATAGCTTTACAAAAAACCATTTTAAAAACAGCTGAATCGCAATTAAAAAATGGTGTCATCACTGCAGCTGCCTATATCACAGAATTAACCAATTTATACGAAGCAGAAAATAACTTAAGTACACATAAAATTCAATTGTTATTAGCACAAACAAATTACAATACTACTAAAGGGAATTGATATAGAATTAAAAAGATAGATAACAGATTAAAGACTCAAAAATATTAATTAGAAAGCAATGAAAATAACAAAAATAATAATAGGAATACTGGTAGTTACAAGCAGTTTAATTTCTTGCAAAAATAACGATAAAGCAAATGGTTACGGGAATTTTGAAGCTGTTGAAATAACAGTTTCTGCAGAAAATAATGGCAAACTAAATCAGTTTTCTGTGGAAGAAGGACAAACTATTACAAAAGGAGAAATTGTTGGTGTTATTGATACTATTCCTTTAGCGCTTAAAAAGCAGCAATTAATGGTTTCCAAAAATATTATTTCATCAAAATCAAGCGGTGTTTTATCACAAATTAATGTGTTGAAAGCGCAATTAAAAACTGCAAAAATATCTCAAAACAGAATTCAAAACTTATTAAAAGAAAATGCAGGAACACAACAACAATTAGATGCAATTAATGGACAAATTGATGTGATTCATCAACAAATTAGTAGTGTAGAAATTCAAAATGCACCCGTTATAAATGAACTAAAAAGTATTGATGTTCAAATAAGTCAATTAGAAGATCAACTGCAAAAAAGTTTAATTACCAATCCAATTGACGGAACGGTTTTAATGAAATATGCCGAGCCAAATGAAATTACTTCGTTTGGAAAACCGCTATATAAAATTGCAGATGTAAGTACCATGCAATTAAAGGTTTATATCAGTGAAAAACAATTAGCTTCCATTAAAATTGGACAAAAAGTAACTGTAAAGATTGACAGTAATAAGGATTTAAAAAATTACGAAGGAACTATTTCTTGGATTTCCTCAGAAGCAGAATTCACGCCGAAAATTATTCAAACAAAAGAAGAGCGCGTAAACCTAGTGTACGCAGTAAAAGTAGATGTGCAAAACGATGGAAGTTTAAAAATTGGAATGCCTGCTGAAATGTGGCTTTCAGAATAATTCTCTAAACAAACGTGAACATGAACTTGATTCAGGTTCTTATCAAGATTGAGAACGAAATAGTGAGATTCGGAATCCAGTTCAGAATGACGAAATTTAAAAATAAATATTGCGTATTTGCATGAAACATTTACATAAAATAGCAGCTATACTTGCCTTTTTTGTTGGAATTTTGTCCATAATTGCAGGCTCAAAAGTATTGTTAGGCCTTGCTACAAAAAACTATACAGTACTTAACGGGTTAGTTACTTACAACGTAATTTTTGGGTTTATATCCATTATTACTGCGTATTTAATTTGGACAAAACATATATTTACTAAAAAAGTTATTGCTTTTGTTCTAACATCTCATGTGCTGCTACTTATTTATCTCAATTTTTTAAATGAAACTGTAGCTTCAGAAAGCATTAATGCCATGGTTTTTAGAGTAAGTGTCTGGAGTATAATTGCTCTTATTGCTTTAAATTATAACACCGATAAAAAATGAGTATTTCTGTACAAAATATCAGCAAAACTTTTAAAGATAAAACCGCTTTAAAAAATATTTCTTTTGAAGTAAAAGAAGGTGAATTATTTGGATTAATTGGTCCAGATGGCGCCGGAAAAACAACACTTTTTAGAATTTTAACCACGCTTCTTTTTGCGGATAGCGGAACTGCAACTGTCGCCAATTTTGATGCCATTGATGATTATAAAAAAATTAGAAACAATGTTGGTTATATGCCAGGGAAATTCTCGTTGTATCAAGATTTAACCGTGGAAGAAAATTTGGAGTTTTTCGCAACTATTTTCGGGACAACCATAGAAGAAAACTACGATTTAATTAAAAATATTTATGTTCAAATTGAGCCTTTCAAAAACCGTAGAGCAGGAAAATTATCTGGCGGAATGAAACAAAAATTAGCCTTATGTTGTGCATTAATTCACAAACCAAAAGTGTTGTTTTTAGACGAACCGACAACCGGAGTTGATCCTGTTTCCCGTAAAGAATTTTGGGAAATGTTAAAACGTTTACAAACCAAAGGAATTACCATGTTAGTTTCTACGCCGTATATGGATGAAGCTGCTTTGTGCGACAGAATTGCGTTAATTCAGGATGGTAAAATTTTAGAAATTGACACACCTCAGCATATTGTAAAACATTATCCAAAAACTATTTATAATGTGAGTGCCAACAATATGTATCAGCTTATTGGAAGCTTAAAAAATTATGAACACAATTATAGCGTGTATCCGTTTGGTGAATTTGTGCATTATTCTGATAAAAGAACTGATTTTAATCCAACAGATTTGAAACTATACTTAGAAAAACAGCAGTTACAAAACATACAAATAAGTAAAACGGCAGCAACCATTGAAGATACTTTTATGGAATTGGCTAAATAAATAATACGTCACTTCGAGTGATTTTTGCAAAAATTTATATTGAGAAGTTCTCGATACTTCGGCTAAATCCTCAACTCGAACTGACGAAAAACATTAAAAATGAAAGAAGATACCGTAATAATAGTGGATAATTTAACCAAAATGTTTGGTGACTTTACGGCTGTAAATAATATTTCTTTTGAAGTTAAAAAAGGAGAGATTTTTGGATTTTTAGGTGCAAACGGCGCGGGAAAAACTACCGCTATGAAAATGCTAATCGGCATTTCAAATCCAACTTCCGGAAATGCACAAGTAGCAGGTTTTGATGTATATAAAAATCCAAACGAGATCAAAAAAAATATTGGCTATATGAGTCAAAAATTTGCCTTGTACGATGATTTAACTGTGAAAGAAAACATCACTTTTTTTGGTGGAATTTATGGTTTATCACGCAAACAAATTGACAAAAAAAGATGTCAACTAGTTGAAGAATTAGGGCTGCAAGAAATTGTAAATGAATTGGTGGGTTCATTACCGTTAGGTTGGAAACAAAAAATATCATTTTCTGTAGCATTATTACACAAGCCAAAAATAGTTTTTTTAGATGAACCAACTGGAGGAGTTGACCCAATTACACGCCGTCAATTTTGGGAAATGATTTATAAAACAGCACACGAAGGAACCACCATTTTTGTAACTACACATTATATGGACGAAGCGGAATATTGCGATCGGGTTTCCATCATGGTAAACGGTAAAATTGAAGCGTTAAACACTCCAAAAAAATTAAAAGAACAATTTAATGTTGCTAATATGAACGATGTGTTTTTAAAATTAGCCAGAGGTTAAAATAAATAATAATGAAAATAAAAAAATAACATATCCAAAAGTAAATATTACGTCAACCTGAACTTGTTTCAGGTTCACATATTGATTGATAATCAGCATGATGAGATTCTGAAATAAATTCAGAATGACGAATTTAAAAACTCAATGGGTGGCATATTAGAAAAAGCTTATGAAACGATTTATAGGATTTATTAAAAAAGAGTTTTATCATATTTTTAGAGATAGACGCTCGTTGTTTATCCTTTTTGGTATGCCAATTGCTCAAATTATGTTGTTTGGATTTGCCATTACTAATGAAATTAACAACGTAAATATTGCCATTTTAGACCATTCAAAAGATGAAACAACACAAGAAATTATTCATAAAATAGAATCTTCAAAGTATTTTACAATTACAGCATCTATTTTAAACGAAACAGAAATTGAAACCGCTTTTAAAAAAGGACATGTGAAAGCGGTACTTATTTTCGAAAAAGATTTTAGCAAAAATTTAGGCAAGGAAAACAACGCTACAGTTCAAGTAATTGCTGATGCAACAGATCCAAATACGGCAAATACCATTAGTAATTATGTAAGTGCCATTTTACAAAATTATCAACAGCAAATTAATGTAGCTGTAAAAACTCCATATCAAATAGCCCCAAAAACCCGAATGGTTTTTAACCCTGAACTTAAAAGTGTTTTTATGTTTGTGCCAGGAGTTATGACCATTATTTTAATGTTGGTTTCTGCCATGATGACTTCCATTTCAATAACTCGCGAAAAAGAATTAGGGACTATGGAAATTTTGTTGGTTTCGCCTTTAAAACCATTTCAAGTAATTATTGGTAAAGTTGTTCCATATATTTTTCTGTCTATTATAAATGCCATTGTAATTGTATTATTGGGGATTTTTGTTTTTAATATGCCGGTTCAGGGAAGTTATTTTTTACTAGCTGCGGAAAGTGTATTATTTATCATAACTTCATTATCCTTAGGAATCTTAATTTCAACGGTTTCAGCATCGCAACAAACTGCTATGATGATTTCATTAATGGCTTTAATGTTGCCAACAATATTACTTTCTGGGTTTATTTTTCCGGTTTCAAGTATGCCGCTTCCACTTCAAATAATTAGCAATATTGTACCTGCAAAATGGTTTATCATCATTTTAAAAGGAATTATGTTAAAGGGTGTTGGAATTCAATTTATTTGGAAATCGACATTAATTTTAGTGGGAATGACCTTGCTTTTTATAGGTTTAAGTGTTAAAAAATATAAAATACGATTAGAATAATGAATACAATTCTATTTATCATACAAAAAGAGTTCAAACAAATCTTTAGAAATAAAGGAATGTTACCTATTATTTTTGTACTACCAATCATTCAATTAGTCATACTTTCTAACGCGGCTACTTTTGAAATAAAAAATATTAAATTCTCCTATATTGATAATGATAAAACTTCCTTTTCAAGAGAATTAATTCAAAAATTTGATGCGTCCACGTATTTTAATGTTTTAACCGATTTTCCTTCCAATAAATTAGCAACCGCCGCCATGTTAAATGGCGAAGTTGATGTAATTTTAGAAATTCCTGAAAACTTTGAACGAAATTTAGTTAAGGAACAAACCACTGATTTATCTGTAATAATCAATGCTATTGATGGCGCTGCAGCTGGAGTAGAAAATGTGTATATCAATCAAATCATCAAAGATTTTAACAAAAATGCACAAATAACATTAGTGCAACCTTCCAACCAAATAAATAAACCTGTTAACATTACAAGTATTCCTTCTTTTTGGTATAATGAAACCTTGAATTATAAAACTTTTATGGTGCCTGGGATTTTGGTTCTGTTAGTTACTATGATTACGCTTTTCTTATCTGGAATGAACATTGTTCGCGAAAAAGAAATTGGAACTTTAGAGCAAATAAATGTAACTCCTATAAAAAAACATCAGTTTATCATTGGAAAATTATTCCCCTTTTGGATAATTGGATTTGGACTTTTAACAATTGGACTTATCATTGCAAAACTGCTGTTTAATGTGCCAATAGTTGGTAGTATTTTTCTGCTATATTCATTTACTTCCATATACTTATTAGTAATTTTAGGCATCGGGTTTTTCATCTCCAACTTTACCGATACGCAGCAGCAAGCTATGTTTATTTCTTGGTTTTTTACGGTAATTTTTATTTTAATGAGCGGCCTTTTTACGCCCATTGAAAGTATGCCAGTTTGGGCGCAATATATAACAGAATTCAACCCAATTAAATATTTTGTTGAAGTCATGCGTATGGTAATGTTAAAAGGATCAACCTTTACTGATATAATTCCACAATTTACAAAAACACTTGCGTATGCAATTATTATGAACGGCCTTGCGGTAATTAGTTATAAAAAGACAACATAGTTATTCTCAATTTTGTAATTTTGTATTTAGAATCATTCTAAAAAGTGAACATGATAGATATTGATAAAGTAAGAGCCGATTTTCCGATTTTAAAAGAAAAAGTAAACGGAAAACCATTAGTTTATTTTGATAATGCAGCAACAAGTCAAAAACCACAAGTGGTAATTGATAGCATTGTAAACTATTATACCACTATAAACTCAAATATTCATAGAGGTGTTCATACTTTAAGTCAAAAAGCTACCGATGCTTATGAAGCAGCTCGGTTAAAAATTCAACAGCATTTTAATGCAAAAAATAGCTACGAAATTATTTTAACAGCTGGCACAACACATAGTATTAATATTGTTGCTACTGGTTTTACTTCGCTTTTAAATAAAGGTGATGAAATTATTGTTTCAGCGCTTGAACATCATTCAAATATTGTTCCTTGGCAAATGTTATGCGAGCGAACTCAAGCTATTTTAAAAGTAATTCCTATGAATTTGGATGGCGAATTGGTAATGAGTGAATACGATAACTTATTATCAAACAAAACAAAATTAGTTTTTGTAAATCACGTTTCAAATGCTTTGGGAACCATAAATCCTATTGAAGATATAATAGAAAAAGCACATAATGTTGGCGCCGCTGTTTTAATTGATGGCGCACAAAGTTGTCCACATATTAAGCCAGACGTTCAAGCGTTAAATGTTGATTTTTATGTGGCATCAGCACATAAATTATGTGGGCCAACAGGTGTTGGTGTTTTATATGGAAAAGAAGAGTGGTTGAATAAACTCCCTCCTTATCAAGGCGGTGGAGAAATGATTAAAAAAGTTACTTTTGAAAAAACTACCTATGCAGATTTACCTCATAAATTTGAGGCTGGAACTCCAAATATTTGTGGAGGAATTGCCTTTGGAACGGCATTAGATTATATGAATTCCATTGGATTTGACAACATTGCAGCTTATGAACACGAATTGTTGGAATACGCTACAAAACGTTTGTTAGAGATAGAAGATTTAAAAATTTATGGCACTTCCAAAAACAAAACTGCAGTAATTTCATTTAATATTGGTAACATTCATCCTTTTGATATCGGTTCTATTATTGATAAATTAGGAATTGCGGTTAGAACTGGGCACCATTGTGCACAACCCATCATGGATTTTTACAAAATACCTGGCACAATAAGAGCTTCTTTCTCTTTTTACAATACTTTCGAAGAAATTGACGCTTTAATTGCTGCATTATTGAAGGCAAAAATGATGTTAAGCTAATTCTTTCACGTTTTTTGATTTATCTCTAATTAGCTTTATTTTATTGCGTTTTATATAACTTATTTAATATTTTATTACACACTTATTTGGTTGTTAACATTTTTTTAATATATTCGACAATCTTTAAATTAAAGATTTCGTCCTAATTATTAACTAAAATCAAACCCAAAAAATGAGAAAAATTATTCTATCCTTTGCCATCCTAGCATTGGCAATTGTTGCTTGTCAAGACAATTCGGATGAAGCAACCCCAAATCAAGAAATAGCATCAATTGATATGAGCGACTTTTATGTGTATACTGATGATGATTTATCATCTAGAGGAACAGAAAATTCAGCTGGAGACAAGTGCTATTCTATGAAAGTTTTAAATGAGCAGTTAAAAAACAATCCAGGATTGGAAAAAAGAATGTACAATATTGAAAAACATACCCGAACTGTAATTTCTTTTAAAGGCAAACCTACTAACCCTGGTGGTGGTGGAGGAACTACTCCAACACCATATACAGGAACAATTACTATCCCAGTTATTGTTAATATTATAGAAGATTCTGCTCACCCTGTATCAACAGCCCATATAAATTCTCAAATTGCTATTTTAAATGCAGATTTCAACAACAACAATTCAAACACAAGCAGTGTTCCAGCAGAATTTGCAAGTCTTGTAGCTAATGCTAACATAACTTTTACACTTGCTGGAGTAAATAGAAAAACTTCAACAAAAACTACTTGGGGAACAAATGACGCAATGAAATATGCAAGTCAAGGCGGTATTGACGCAACGGACCCGGCAAATTACTTAAACCTTTGGGTGTGTGAAATTGGTGGTGGAATATTAGGCTATGCACAATTCCCTGGAGGAACAACTGCAACTGACGGTGTTGTAATTGGTTCAGATTATTTTGGGGAAAATACTGCTGGTGGTGTATATGGTCACGGAAGAACTGCAACTCACGAAGTTGGTCACTGGCTAAACTTACGCCATATTTGGGGAGATGGTAGATGCAAACAAGATGATTTTGTTGCTGATACGCCAAGTTCTGACGGACCAAATTATAAATGTCCTTCATATCCTACTGTAAATTGTCAATCAAATGATATGACTATGAATTACATGGATTATGTATATGATGATTGCATGTATATGTTCAGCTTAGGTCAAAATGATAGAATGAGAGCAATATTTGCTACTGGAGGCGCAAGAGAAAGCTTTGTACAATAAAAGATATTGAATAATACTATTAAAAAGGAGCTTTAAAAGCTCCTTTTTTGTATTTTTAAATTTCAAATTTTAACTAAATGAAATCGTTACTACATTTAATTCTAGTTTTTATCACCATATCTTCTTCTTGTCAAAATCAAGAAACTATTAAGCAATTCTCGCTATCGTACAAGGCGCAAACAAGAGGTTTTATATATAAAATAAACATACATAAAGATACTTTAGAAATTAACAATAACGGTATTATTAAAAATAGTGTTCTTAACAATCAACAACTATCAGAAATTGAAAAATTAGTGTCCAATTTAAATTTTGATGAGATTAAAAGCAATATTTCAATAGCTGATTTAGCGGTTGATAAGGCAATTGAAGGTGTTTTTACAACATATATTAATGATAACGAACAATTGATTAAAATAGACCATAACAATCGCCCAATCCAACTTAGCGAATTATTTAATAAATTAGAAGAATATGTAGAATAGTTTTATTTTCTACCAAAATCAGCAGGGATTTCACCCCAAGCTTTGGTTTCCCATTTTAAAATTTGGGTAGCATATTTATTTTCTTTCAACCATTTTTCAGCGCGTTTCACTAAATCAAACAATTGTTGATTTTCAGCTGAAATAGGCAAATTGGTTCTGCATTGCCCCGCTTTCACCCAACTCATAG
>Ga0208305_10000194_pt1 | contig 35527 bp, 38 predicted proteins | sample ColrivemetaGS741_FD_187605 | JGI IMG/M metagenome (GOLD analysis project Ga0208305, IMG submission 187605) | Estuarine microbial communities from the Columbia River estuary - Flood tide ETM metaG S.741 (SPAdes) (version 2) | ecosystem: Environmental > Aquatic > Marine > Intertidal zone >... | reverse complement strand
CGGAATTTTTAAACCACTAGGGGTGTCAACATATAAATTTTGAAGATTTTCAATATTCGTTCTATGTGCTTCGTCCAATCGAATTACCATATCAAAGCGTTTTTCGCCTTCAAATATGTTTCCAACGGTAGCACCTGCAAATCCCATAGATATTAATTGATTAATATCTGAAATATTTAAGCCATAGCGCGCAATTTTACTTCTGTTGTAGGTGACACTCATTTGTGGTAAACCCTCCACTTTTTCTATGATGATATCAGCGGCGCCTTCAACATGTTGGATTAAGTTTTTAATCTCATTTGCTTTATTTGCTAAAACCGATAAATCTTCTCCAAAAATTTTAATGGCTACATCGGCACGAACTCCCGTAATTAATTCATTAAAGCGCATTTCAATGGGTTGAGTAAATTCAACTTCCATTCCTGGAATAACTAAGAGAGCTTCCTTAAATTTATCTGCTAATTCATCTTTACTTGTAGCCGAAACCCATTCGCTTTTTGGTTTTAATTTAATAATGACGTCGCTTTCTTCCATACTCATAGGGTCGGTAGGTACTTCGGCGGCTCCAATTCTGCTAACAACCTGATCGACTTCAGGAAAATTTTTCAACAGAATTTGTTCGATTTTAGTGGTGATTTCTATGGTCTTACCTAAGGACGTTCCAGTTTTTAATACTGGTTGAATTACAAAATCGCCTTCATCTAAAGTGGGTACAAATTCGCCACCCATGGTGCTGAATAACCAAAAGCTTGAAACCAAAAGTAATCCGGCAAGCGATACAACTACTTTTTTATTTTCTAATGCCCAATGTATAGTAGGTTGGTACATTTTGGTTAACCATGTCATTAATCTTACCGATATGTTTTTCTTACTTTGTTTATCGGGTTTTAAAAATATGGAAGAAATCATCGGAACATAGGTTAAGCAAAAAATCATGGCGCCTATTAATGCAAAACTAAACGTTAATGCCATAGGTTTGAACATTTTACCCTCAACACCACTCAATGACAGAATGGGAATAAACACAATAAGAATAATAAATTGACCAAAAATGGCTGAATTCATCATCTTGCTAGCACTTTTAAATGTAATATTATCAATGGCGATTTGCTGTTCGTCTTTAGTAAGTGACTTAATTGTTGACCTTTGTGTTGTAATTTGAAAAGCTATAAATTCAACAATAATTACAGCTCCGTCAATTATAATTCCGAAATCGATAGCCCCTAAACTCATTAAATTGGCATCAATTCCAAAAATGTTCATTAAAGAAATGGCGAACAATAAACTTAAAGGAATTACGGATGCTACTACCAAACCAGACCTTAAATTGCCTAATAGTAAAACCACAACAAAAATCACGATTAGCGATCCTAAAATCAAGTTTTCGGCTACTGTAAATGTTGTTTTACCAATAAGTTCACTTCGTTCTAAAAAGCCATTAATATAAACGCCTTCTGGCAACGAATTTTGAATGGAAGCAACACGTTCTTTAACGGCATCAATAACTTGTTTTGAATTTCCGTCTTTCAGCATCATAACTTGTCCCAGTACTTTTTCGCCTTCGCCATTGCCTGTTATTGCTCCAAAACGTGTAGCGCTGCCAAATCTAGCGGTAGCAATGTCCTTAATGTAAACAGGTAAGCCTTCGTTTTTTACAACAATATTTTCTATATCTTTTAACGACGTTACTAAACCTTCACCTCGAATAAAGAATGCTTTGTTTGTCTTTTCAATATATCCACCACCGGCAATACTGTTATTTTTTTCAAGAGCATTAAAAATATCGCTGTAGGCTATATTCATAGCTTTAAGCTTTTGCGGATTTAAGGCAATTTCATATTGTTTTAAATAGCCTCCCCATGTATTTACTTCTACAACTCCGGAAATTCCAGAAAGTTGGCGTTTAACAATCCAATCTTGAATGGTTCGTAATTCGGTAGCGGAATATTGGCCTTTAAATTCTGGTTTTACGTCTAAAATATATTGATAAATTTCACCCAAACCCGTTGTTATTGGACCCATTTCGGGAGTTCCAAATCCTTGTGGAATTTTTTCTGAAGCCGATTTTATTTTTTCCGCAATTAATTGGCGGGGTAAATAAGTGCCTAATTTGTCTTCAAATACAATAGTTACTACCGATAATCCAAATTTTGAAACCGAGCGTATTTCTTCAACTCCCGGAAGATTAGCCATTTCAAGCTCTATCGGATAAGTAATAAATTGTTCTACATCTTGTGTTGATAAATTTCTTGAAGTTGTTATTACCTGAACCTGATTGTTAGTAATATCGGGTACTGCGCCAATTGGAATTTGGGTTAAAGAATAAAGCCCAAAACCAACAATGGAAATTGTAAAAAGGATAATAATCAGCTTATTTTTTAGACTGAATTTTATTATGTTTTCTAGCATAATTAATATATAAAACATTGTAAGCTATTAAAAAAGAGCTTATTAAAAAATGATTTAAATCACTAATGAATTATGCTAATTTGGGTGGTTGAAAAACAGAGCGTTTTTCGAATAGCGAAGAAAATTCCTTGTAGAAAAAGTTTAAGGGAATTTGTATAAAACCACATTGAATTTTATCTAAATAAAAAGAATGAGTTGCTGTAAAATCATGAGAGATATGAGTACAATCCTGATGATGCTTAAAAGGTAAGTTTTTATGTTCTTTATGATCAAATCCGTTTTCAAATACACTTTCATCATAATGTTGTGCCAGAAAATCAATAAAACTATCACCATAAGTTGCTTTGTGATACTCAGCATGTTCTAATAACACATTTAATTTTGAAAGATCATCAAAACTAATATTAGAACTTTGAACTAATATCAAAGTAGAAAATAATATGGCAGCTAGTTTACTCATAAGGCATCTAAATTAATAAAAAATAGATGTAACTATGTAATAATAGTTACAAGTCCTTTAAAAATAAGCTTTCAATTGCACTGTTCCTGTGTGAATGGTTTTGCTGGTTTCGGTTTTTCTTCCAAAGTAACTTAGGTTTAAATCTAGGAAAGCTGTCAATTTTTTCTGTGCCAGTAAACTCCATGTAAAATTTTTACCAGACTGTAAACCTTCTAACATTTGGTAAGAAACTGGCGTATTAGAATTGCCGTTAAACGTATTCGAAATAAAATTAAACTCACCTATAACAGAATTTTTTTGACTGTTTGAAAAGGTAAAAGAAGTCCCGTATTTTTGCTGTTTTAATGTTTCTAAACCACCAATAGTATTTTCTTTGCTTGCATATTGGTAGAAGATGTCGAAACGCGAATTATCATTAAACAAATATGATAATTTTGGGTTCAAACGCAATTCATCAAACTTGTAGTTTTTACTAGCGAAATTTTCACTTAAACTTTCATTGTTTTCAAAATAAGACTGAAGGGTTATTAACCAACTTTCGGCAATTTTATGGTTGAAATTGAACTGATGACTATTCAATCCATTTTCAATAAATCCAATCGATAAAATATTCCGTGTTTTGTTTGAAAGGTAAGTGTATGAGGTTGTGTAGTGTTGCTTGCCACGGTTATAAAATAATACATTCCGAAAGTTTAGCTGAAGACCTAATTGGTTTTCTGATCCACTTTCAAAAGGATTTAAGTTAAAACTACCGCCATCACGTTTTAATTTTCTATCAACCAAATAACTTGTTTGATTATAAAAATGCGACCAGAATTTTTGTGATTTATTTTCACTCACTGCCCATTTTGAAGGATTGATGGTGAGTGTTTGACTAAGTCTGTTTTGATGTGTTTTTATAAAAACCCGATTGGGTAACAGCACCCGAATATATTTCCCTTGGTCCTGAAATTGAGCAATTTCAAATTCTTCTAATTCCTGAATGACGTTTGTATTATAATCGATCCACGTATAAGTGCCTTGTCCGGGCTCAACTTCAACATAGGTAAAATCTTGTTGCGGCAGGCTTCCTGAGTTAGTTTCAAACAAGGTATTCCATTGCACCAATTGATTGAAAAGTTTTTGATTGAATTGCAGTCTGGAGTTGATGGATTGCTCATCATTAATAGCTTCATCTGCACTTTTTAAAGTTCTGTAATTGGCAAATAATGATAAATTAGTGTTGGTGTTTTGAATGAGTCGGGTTTTTAAATAATAGGTGTTCGAGGTATTTACTTTTTGTAATTGATTGTTTCTAATACTATCATTTACACGATTTTTATAACCTATTTCTGTAAAAACTTTAGTGCTGTCTCCAACGCCAAAAAATAACTCATACGATTTGAATTTCTGACTTAAAGGTGTTAGTTCTTGTGTAGAAATAGCTTTTTGTTCGTTATCTTCTATAGCTAATTTAGTGCCCAACCAACTTTTATTCATGCTGTAAGTAATTCTGTTGGAAGACCTTAAGAATGTTGAGCTATTGGTGTTTGAAGTGGCATTTAAATAACTGGAATAGGATGCAATTCTAAATTTATTAAGCATCAAATTGGTATTTAAAACATGTCTGTTTCCATTAAAATTTTCAGAATATCCTAAATGTTCAATTTGATAAGTAGCCGTACCTTTTTTAGGGTGATTCAAACTTAAACCCGAAGCAATCAAAGTTTGATTACCAAAATTAATGGTTGAAGGATTTACCGAACCATCATCTAAATTCCAATCTCTATTAAATTCAGCGTTATACAGACGTTCGATGGTTTTGAAATTTTTCTGTATAAAATCGGCATCTGCAAAAACCTTCAAACTCCATAAACTATCATTTTTAATCAGGTTTTGAGAAACTTTAAGCTTTCCGGCGAAACCATTATTATTAGAGTCGTCCAAATTTGAAAACAAATTCAAATCGTTTTTACTTGCTGCTATTTCAAATCCTAAATCCGTTTTTTCAGTCGGCGTATAATTACCATTAACTACCGCTATTTGAAGTTTTGTAGGCGCAATCAGTTGGACTATTGGGGCATAATTACCTTGCAACACACCCGCAAATTCATAAATATTATTAATGGCACTTGTGCTGCCTAAAATATAATCGCCTTGGTTGGCGCCCACTTGTGAAAATGTAACTCGGTACAAGGTGTCATCAGGGTTATTTGAAAATAAAAAAGCTTCAACACCGTTAATAAGTTCTTTTTTATATAAAATTCTGTTTTCATTGATGCTTTCTTCTACTTCTGATGGTGCGACCATTTGCGTTCTGTCGTCACCAGCATCTGAAAGTAATTGCACCTGTGCGTCTGATAAATTTTGTTGTAAAGGTTGATTTTTGGCATCATTTTCAGAAAAGACAGAAACTCCAATATTTAGTTTTTTGCTTTCAAAGCGACTGCCTCCATATGCCATTAAACGGGAATAGTTGCGTTCGCTGTATTGATAATCGACTGTAATACGCATTTCGGAAGTTATCGGAAATGTCGAATTAAAAATTATTTCACCTGCATTATAATCTATTATATAATCTTTATCCTCGCCTCGTTGTGCGGTAACACCATTCACATAAACGGTTTCACTTCCAGAAACGATTAGTACAAATAGTTCGCCATTTTGCCCCTGTAATTTATATGGACCCTGATTGCCTTCCTGTGCTGTAAACTGACTTCGTGTAAACTGCCCACGTACCAAAGCGCCCGCAGCAAATAAATCGGTTTGAGCATCTTCATCGCCAAGTTTCGCGTTAATAGACAATCCTTGAACTCGTTTGGAAAAGTTAGCGAAATAGGAGTCGTTGTTTTGTAAGTCGATATCGCCTGCTCGAATGTTCCATCGGTCGCTGTACAATTCAATAAAAACCTGATCGAATTCATCTAGGCGTTGACTATAGCCGCTTTCTTGCAATGGAATATTAGCATCTTGAATGGAAGCTCTAAGAGATACTTTATCACTCAGTTTTCCTGAAATTTGAAGATCTAATTCACTGTTTAAAACCGAGTTTTGATTATTTCCCACGGTAACACCACGTGAAATACTACCAGAGGTTGTTAAGCCATCAAAAGGAATGTAATCTTTGGTATCGTTAGATTGAGAAAGTTGGTAAAGTTTTTGGATATTATCGGTGTTTTCAACAATAATGGTGTCATCTAATTGCTTGTAAGTTTTAGTTAAAAACTCAGGAAATTTCAAATAGTTGATGATTATAGAATCAGTTTCAATAGGCTTTATAAATCTTAAAGTAGCTTTTCCAAAATCAACTTTATAAAAGGTAGAATCAATAACGGTATTAGCTTTTGTTTTAATTGAAAAGTAGTTGGAATTAATACTTACACTATCAATTATAATAGAATCGTTTACAGCAACTTTTTTAGTTCTATAAGTAGAATTTTGGCCTTGAGCCAAAGCACAAAACCCAATAAAAAAGAGAATAAGAAAGGTTATAAACTTCATCTGATACTTAAACTGAAAATAGTTTAAAATATTTTGTTAATACTTTTCGTTAAAAGTGCCATAAAATAATAGTGTAAAAGTAACGCATTATTTATTTTAGCTAAAATTTGAATTGTTTTCAATAAAAAACAATTCAATCTTGACGAAGATCAGGATCTATTTAATCTTAACTGTGAATTAATGAAGATAATCTCGTATAATGTAAATGGCATAAGAGCGGCAATAAATAAAGGATTTATAGAGTGGTTAAAAAGTGCCAATCCAGATGTTATTTGTTTACAAGAAATTAAAGCAATGGAAGAACAATTAGATTTAGATCTTTTTATTGAAGCTGGTTATAAATATAACTATTGGTATAGTGCACAAAAAAAAGGTTATAGCGGTGTTGCTATTTTAAGTAAAATAGAGCCAATTCATGTTGAATATGGCACAGGAATAGCTTCGATGGATTTTGAAGGTCGCAACCTGAGAGCAGATTTTCCTGCCCGTTCCGCAGGTGGGGATGGTGTTTCAGTAATGAGTTTGTATTTGCCCTCTGGAACCAACGACGCTAGGTTAGAGCACAAATTTGAATACATGGACATGTTTCAGGATTATATAAATAAACTAAAACAAGACATCCCTAATTTAATTATTTGTGGCGATTATAATATTTGTCACGAAGAAATTGATATTCATAATCCAAAAGGACTCAGTAAGACTTCAGGCTTTTTACCATCGGAGCGTAAATGGATAGGAGGATTTATTAATAACGGATTTACAGATTCATTCAGACATTTAAATAAGGAACCAGACAACTATACTTGGTGGAGTTACCGTGCCAATTCACGTAATAATAACAAAGGTTGGCGATTAGATTACGCAATGGTTTCGAACCCTATACAAGAAAAGATAAAAAGAGCCGTTATATTGTCGGATGCGGTGCATAGCGACCATTGCCCTATTTTATTAGAAATTGAAAATTAAACACAATTATTAAAAACCAAAACCCTAAATACATTTAAAAAATGATTAAAAGAATCACTTTAGTTACCTTAATATTAGTCCTTATTTCTTCTTGTGTATCTCCTAAAATCTATAAAGATTTAGAAGCAAAATACGCCAATTTAAAACAGGCAAACCGAAAACTTGTGGACGAAAATGAAGACTTGCTTTTCGATAAAACAAAGGCTGAAAACGAGCTGAAACAACTTAAAACAGATTATGCACAAGTACTCGCTCAGCGTAACAAACTTCAGGGCGATTACGATGCAAACAAAGCAAATTTTGACGCGTTAAAATCGTCTTACGATGCTTTAGAGAAAAATAGTTCTGCTTCAATCGCTGCAAATTCAGAAAAAAACAGAGAATTATTAGCGCAGTTAGAAGCTAAAGAACAAGCATTGGCAGATGAGAACCAGCGTTTAGAAAAACTTAAAATGGAATTGCAAAATCGTTCAAATCGAGTTGCCGAACTTGAAAAAGTTATTTCAGATAAGGATGCTGCAATGACTGCTTTAAAAGATGCGATTTCTAAGGCTTTAACTGATTTTGAAGGCAAAGGATTAACGATAGAGCAACGCGATGGTAAAGTATATGTTTCTATGGAAAACAAATTATTATTCAGTTCAGGAAGTTGGGCGGTGGGAACCGAAGGTAGAAGAGCGGTTCAACAATTAGGTACTGTATTGGGCAAAAATCCGGATATTGCTGTTTTAATTGAAGGTCATACCGATAATGTACCATATCAAGGCAATGGGCAAATTGCGGGTAACTGGGATTTATCAACCAAGCGTGCTACGGCAATTGTTACTATTTTGAGAGAAAACGCATCTATTAATGCCGAAAATTTAACTGCCGCAGGTCGTGGTGAGTTTGCACCAGTTGCAACCAACGACACTCCAGAAGGAAAAGCAAAAAACAGACGAATAGAAGTTATTTTAACACCTAAGTTAGACGAACTTTCTAGGTTGTTAAAAGATAATTAGTATTTGGGCGCCTGCCTGCCGGCAGGCAGGTTACCACAAGGGTCGCGCTTTACGTTACAATCTTTTGCAAAGGCAAAAGGATTTTCATTGCAATCGCTAACGCATTTAAAAACCTTTCAAAGTTATTATAGCTTTGAAAGGTTTTTTATCTTTAACATCTTATCAAAAAAACTAACCGATAACGGTCTAATAATCTAAATATCTAAGAGCGAAGCGTTCTAATAATCTAAAATGAAGTACACAACATTACCGAACACCAATATAAAAGTAAGTAAAATTTGTCTAGGTTCTATGACATGGGGAAACCAAAATACCGAAGCAGAAGGACATGCGCAACTAGATTATGCCTTCGAGCAAGGAATAAATTTTATTGATACAGCAGAGGCTTATCCAGTTCCTGCCACGGCAGAAACACAAGGCAGAACCAGTAAAATTATCGGTACTTGGTTACAAAAAACAGGAAACAGAGATAAAGTAGTTTTAGCTTCTAAAATTGCCGGACCTGGAGATTATACAGCACACATTCGTACCACAGGGTTTAGTAAAAGTTCTATAATTGATGCTGTAAACAACGAATTAAAGCGTTTGCAAACCGATTATATTGATGTTTATCAATTACATTGGCCAGAGCGCGACACTAATAGATTTGGAGCAAGAGATTTTAAGCTTGATACTAAATGGCAAGATAATTTTAATGACATACTTCATAGTTTAGATGGGCAAATTAAAGCAGGCAAAATAAGAAACATAGGAATCTCAAATGAGAATTCATGGGGAACCATGCGTTATTTAGAAGAATCTAAACACCATGATTTACCTAGAATGAGAACCATACAAAATGCCTATTCGTTATTAAACAGAGTTTTCGAAACCGATTTAGCAGAAGTATCATTACGTGAAAACATTGGGTTGTTGGCATACTCACCTATGGCATTTGGAGTGCTTTCAGGAAAATATATTAAAGGAATAGCTGGCGATAATAGTAGACTAAAATTATTTCCAAGATTTTCAAGATACAGTGGAGAACAATGTACCGAAGCAGCTAAAAAATATTTAAAAATAGCAGAAGATAATGGCATGACATTGGCACAAATGAGTTTAGCCTTTGTGACTCAGCAACCTTTTGTAACCAGTAATATTATTGGCGCTACCAATTTAGTGCAACTTAAAGAAAATATAGGAAGTGTTGATATTACTTTAAGTGATGAGGCGTTAGAGCAAATTAATGCGGTACATCATGTAATTCCTAATCCAGCGACTTAATTTATAAATTAAGCATTACTAATTTTATTGTAAAACATTATGTCCGGTCTAAAAATAATACTTTCTATTTTAATTCTTCTAAATATGAGTCATGTTAATTCACAGCATATAGCTTCTTATAAATGGAAAAACAGGATACTTTTAGTTTTAACGGATGATATAAATAGCGCCATTTACAAAAAGCAGATAAAAGAATTACAAGTTCAAGAAAACGGACTTAAAGAACGGAAATTGATAGTCTATCAAATTAGTAAAGATGAATTTAAGCTAGGCTTAACTGAAACCAAAGATTGGCAAAAATCAACACGATTATATAAAAGTTATAAAAAAACTAAAGATGCTTTTGAAGTAATACTAATCGGATTGGATGGTGGCATAAAACTTAGAGAAACAGATTTAATTTCCTGTAAAGCCTTGTTTAGTGTTATTGATGTCATGCCCATGCGAAAATATGAATTGAATAATAAATAAAATCAAAGTCTGAACTCTTTTTATGTTAGTGTCAATATTTAAACAAAAATTAATTCAAAACATTGAAATTATATGTAAATTAAAACATTAAAAAGCATAAGTAATAAATTATATAATATGAAATGGCAAGGTAGAAGGAAAAGTTCGAATGTTGAAGATCGCAGGGGACAAGGTGGTTCTGGACAAGGAATAGGCGGTTTTAATCCTATGTTATTAGGGTCTTTGGTTAAAATACTTTTTTCAAAAGTGGGCCTGTTTATTGTGGGTGCATTTTTGGTTATTTCTTTAATAATGGGTAAAAACCCTTTAAGTTTAATAACCCAACTTTTAAGTGGTGGTGGAGTACAGACTGAATCGTCTGCGCCTTATAAACCTAGTGCAAAAGATGAAGAGTTAGCCCAATTTAGTGCTACTATTTTGGCCAACACCGAAGATGTGTGGAATAAACTTTTAGATAATTATAGAGAGCCAACCCTAGTGCTATTTACTGGTTCGGTGTCTTCGGCTTGTGGTTACGCTTCTAGTGCTACAGGGCCTTTTTATTGCCCAGGTGATGAAAAATTGTATTTAGATTTAAGTTTTTTTGATGATATGGAACGCCGTATGAATGCGCCAGGAGATTTTGCGCAAGCCTATGTAATTGCGCATGAAGTTGGGCACCATATCCAGCGAATCACGGGTGTTACAGATAAGATGAACCGCTTAAGAGGGCAAGTAAGTGAGGTGGAATACAATAAATATTCTGTGATGTTAGAGCTTCAAGCGGATTTTTTAGCAGGTGTTTGGGCACACCATTCGCAAACTATGACTCGTATGATGGAGACTGGCGATCTTGAAGAAGCGTTAAATGCTGCCAATGCTATTGGCGATGATAGACTGCAAAAGCAATCGAGTGGCAGGGTGGTTCCAGATTCGTTTACGCATGGTACGTCTGCTCAACGTATGCGATGGTTTAAAAAAGGATTTGAAACGGGCGATTTATCGCAAGGGGATACTTTTAGTGCGACTTCTTTATAGAGATAATTCCTAAAAATTTGTTGATTGATTATGCTTGATTTTTGGGTTGAGTAAGCATAAAGTAATTTAATTCTATATTTTGTGCTAGGACTATACATCGCAATAGCGATTGCAACGGCATCCTTATTAAAAAAGAAAAGGGCTATAAATTTTGGATAGAGATAAATATTATCAGATTGCTTCGTCGTTCCTCTTCCAATGTCGTTTTAAAAAGATATAGCGGAAAGCCTGCCTGCCGGCAGGCAGGTGCGGTGCTTTAGCAATTGCCCAACTTCTCGAAAAATTTTGATAAAAATCAAAATAACTCGAAGTGACATAAAACAAAAACCCCTTACTAAACAAATAGCAAGGGGTTTTTTAATTATTTAATTTGTTTACCATCTTTATCGAAAAAATGATATTCTAAATACGTGTAAGCATCTCTTGGTAAAACTTTAACCCATTTTTTGTGTTCTAAAAACCATTTAGAACGTGTTGATGGAAAACCTTTTGTTAAAAAGGCTGCTATAAAAGGATGTGTGTTTAAGGTCATCTTTTTATAGTCTTTTTTAATTAATTGTTCTAGGTCGTGGTTTATTTTTTGCACGATTCCTATTGGTGCTTCAACCTCAGAGCCATTATTTACTTCGTCAGGATTTTCTTCCTTAGTTTTAATGTTCATTTCTGGGCGAACGCGTTGTCTTGTAATTTGTATCAAACCAAATTTACTTGGTGGCAATATTTTGTGTTTAGCTCTATCATCGCTCATTTCATCGCGAAGGTGGTTAAACAGTTGTTGCCTATGGTCAGCACTTTTCATGTCAATAAAATCTACTACGATAATGCCGCCCATATCACGTAATCGTAATTGGCGAGCCATTTCGGCAGCAGCTATTAAATTAACTTCTAATGCTGTATCCTCTTGGTTATTGGCTTTATTAGACCGGTTTCCGCTATTTACGTCTATAACGTGAAGTGCTTCGGTGTGTTCTATAATTAGATACGCACCTTTTGACATAGAAACGGTTTTACCAAAGGAGGTTTTAATTTGTCTTTCAATACCGAATTTTTCAAAAATCGGAACATTAGACTGATACAATTTAACTATTGATTCTTTGTTTGGTGCAATTTCTTGCACGTAATCTTTAATTTGAATGTAAAGCGCTTCATCATCTACATGAATACTAGTAAAGGTGTCGTTAAATATGTCTCGTAAAATTGACGAGGCTTTATTCATTTCTCCTAATACTTTACTGGGATGATGTGCTTTGTGTAGCTTTTTACACATTGCCGTCCAACGACTAAGCAAATTTTGTAAATCTCTATCTAGTTCTGCTACTTTTTTGCCTTGTGCTACAGTGCGTACAATAATGCCAAACCCCGGTGGCGTAATGCTTTTTACCAATCGTTTTAGTCGGTCTTTTTCTTCTTTGTCTTCTATTTTTTGAGAAATAGAAATACGGCTAGAAAAAGGTACTAAAACAATATATCTACCAGCAATAGAAAGCTCAGAGCTTATTCTAGGGCCTTTGGTTGATATGGGTTCTTTTACTATTTGTACCAATAGCGATTGATTTGATTTTAAGGCGTCAGAAATTTTGCCGTCTTTATCAATATCTTTTTCAAATGGGAAATTTTTTAAAGAAAAATCTTTTAGTTTACCTGTGCTTACACTTTTTGTGAATTTTAAAAGCGAAGGTAGTTTTGGTCCTAAATCTTGATAATGCAAAAATGCATCTTTTTCATAACCTACATTAACAAATGCAGCATTTAGTCCAGGAACGGCTTTTCTTATTTTGGCTATAAACACATCGCCAACCGAAAAGTCATTACTATCTTCATCTTTCTGTAATTCAATAAGTTTTCCATCTTTTAATAAGGCAAAATCAACGTGCTCGGAACCAGATCGAATGATCAATTCTTTATCCATTTAGTTAATTTTTATCCATACAATTAAGTACAGATGGATTATACATTATTTTTCACAGGATTTTTAAATCCGTGGAGTTCATAAAACACCAAAAGTGTCTAAAAATTTAATGAACTCATTTCAAAGAACGTTTTTGTTTTAAACCGAAAAAAGTAGCTTATAAAACTACTTTTAGGGTTTATTTTTTCTTTTTGTGACGATTAGCGCGTCTACGTTTTTTACGCTTGTGCGTTGCAACCTTATGTCTCTTACGTTTTTTACCACTTGGCATAAATAGTGTCTTTTAAATTAATAATTTATTTTAATGTTTTATTTAACGTCTACATTTGTTTTAACGCCTTCAACAAAAACTTTTGCTGGCTTAAATGCAGGGATATTATGAGATGGTATTTTAATGGTAGTGTTTTTTGAAATGTTTCTACCAGTTTTTTCAGCTCTTGTTTTAATGATAAAGCTACCAAATCCTCTAAGGTATACATTATCACCACTTTCTAATGAAGATTTCACTTCTTCCATGAATGTCTCAACAGTTGCTTGAACATCACCTTTTTCAATTCCTAATTTATCAGAAATTTTTGCTACTATATCAGCCTTCGTCATTTTTAATATATTGTTTTAAGTTACTATAAATTCTAAAAGGGATGCAAATATAGGAATTTAAAATTCAATATTTCAAACCTAATTCATTAAAATTTAAGATTATAAACGTTTATTTTTACATCGTCTATTAAATTGATTCATGTTATTCTCAAAAAAACTAAAACACTGGTACTCAAACAATAAACGCGAACTTCCTTGGAGGCAAACTAAAGAACCATATTTTATTTGGCTATCAGAAATTATTTTGCAGCAAACACAAGTGAATCAAGGCTTACCATATTACGTCAGATTCACCGAAAAATTTCCAACTATTTATCATTTAGCAAGTGCCGAAGAAAGTGATGTTTTAAAATTATGGCAAGGATTAGGGTATTATTCCAGAGCCAGAAATTTACATGCCACAGCAAAATATATTGTTTATGAACTAGATGGCAAATTCCCCGACAACTATAAAGACCTGTTAAGACTCAAAGGAATTGGTGATTATACAGCCAGTGCCATTGCTTCTATTTGTTTTAACGAAGCAGCAGCAGTGGTTGATGGTAATGTTTATAGAGTTTTGTCACGCTATTTTGGCATAGAGACTCCAATTAATTCATCAAAAGGCGCAAAAGAGTTTAAACAATTGGCGCAAGAGCTAATTGATTTAAAAGATCCAGCTACCTTTAATCAGGCCATTATGGAGTTTGGAGCTACACAATGTAAGCCCCAAAGTCCTGATTGTAAATCTTGTCCTTTTAATGATAGTTGTATAGCAATTGCTGAAAACAGAATCAATGAATTGCCTATTAAAATAAAATCTGCGAAAGCGAAAAAAAAGCATTTCAATTTTTTGGTATTTATTTCTTCAGATGAAAAAACAGTTTTGGAAAAACGAGAAGGTAAAGGCATATGGCAGAACTTATATCAGTTTCCTTTAATTGAAACAAATAAAGGATTAGCTTTTAAAGCTTTTAAAGCCCTTGCAGAAAATCATCTATTATTAAAAGATAAGTCATTTGAATTGTCCTTATATAATGAAACAGAAATCGTTCATAAATTATCTCACCAACATTTACATACTAAATTTTGGATTGTAAAAGTTGATGGTTTTGTGGAAAAAGGGATTCCAATTTATAAGATTAAAAAGTATGCAGTGCCTATATTAATTGGTAATTTTATTGAAAGTTTTAATTTTAATTAGTTTAACGTGAGCAATCGAAATTTTTATTAATTTTAAAAAAACAGAAAGCAAGTCTTTAAAATGCAAAGCAATTCTGTAATTTTGCTAATCGATAAAAACAAATATCATGTCTGGAACGTTAAATAAAGTGATGCTAATTGGGCATTTGGGTGATGAAGTTAAAATGCATTATTTTGAAGGTGGCGGTTGTATAGGGCGTTTTCCTTTGGCAACAAACGAAACTTATACCAGTAAGCAGACTAATGAGCGTGTTACTAATACCGAATGGCATAATATAGTTGTTAGAAATAAAGGTGCCGAAATTTGCGAAAAGTATTTAAGTAAAGGCGATAAAGTATATATTGAAGGCCGATTAAAAACAAGAAAATGGCAAGATGAAGCTGGAAATGAGCGTTATTCAACCGAAATTCAATGTACCGATTTTACATTTTTAAGTACTAAAAAGGAAAGTGAAAGCAATGCCTCAAACACGGCCGTAACACAAAAACCGGTAGCAAAACAATCAGAAGCTCCAGAACCTATTGGAGAAGAGGATGACGATTTACCATTTTAATCATAATGTTCTCAAAAATAATGCGAATTCTAAGTGTAACTAAAACAAACATATTTGGATCCTGACCCCACGAGTTTTAAAAGTTTAATTATGGCAATTGATGTTTCAGTTGTTTTTGGTATTGTCTTATTGTTTTTTCTTTTGCTGTGTTCAGCTCTTATTTCTGGTTCTGAAGTAGCTTTATTTTCACTTACAAGAACAGATATTGAAAAAAGATTAGACGCCAAATCTAAACGTATACTTATCATATTAAGCTTGTTGGAACGCCCTAAAAAATTATTAGCAACCATATTAGTGGCTAATAATTTTATAAACATTGGCATTGTTATTTTGTTTGCCTATTTAAGTAGCGATTTATTTACGGGAGTCAAGTCACCCGTTCTAAAATTTACAATAGAAGTAGTCATTGTAACCTTCTTGATATTATTATTTGGCGAAATTCTTCCAAAAATTTATGCCAGCAGAAACAATTTAAAATTTGCCACACTCATGGCATATCCAATAAAGGTTTTGGATGTTTTGTTGTCGCCCATAAGTTTACCAATGCGAAGTATAACAATTGGGATTCACAATAAACTAGGAAGGCAGAAATCTAATTTAAATGTAGATTATCTTTCGCAAGCACTGGAGCTTACAAGCGAAGAAGATACCACGAGAGAAGAACATAAAATCTTGCAAGGTATTGTCTCCTTTGGAAACACGGATACCAAACAGGTAATGCGTCCTCGAATAGATATTTTTGCATTAAATATAGAACTAAAATATGCTGAAATTTTACCAGAAATTGTAAAGAATGGTTATTCCAGAATTCCTGTTTATAAAGACAATATAGACAGTATTCAAGGTATTCTGTATGCAAAAGATTTATTACCTTATTTAGAAAGAAAACAATTCGATTGGACTAGTTTAATAAGAGAGCCTTTTTTCGTTCCAGAGAACAAAAAGTTGGACGATTTAATGTTAGAATTTCAAGATAAGAAAGTGCATCTGGCGGTGGTTGTTGACGAATATGGAGGTACTTCTGGGCTTATTTCTCTAGAAGACATTATTGAAGAAATTGTAGGTGATATAAGTGATGAGTTTGATGATGAAGATTTAACCTATTCTAAACTTGACGACCATAATTTTGTGTTTGAAGGTAAAACAGCCTTAAAAGATTTTTATAAAATTATTAAAGTTGAGGATGAGGCTTCTTTTGAAGAAAGTAAGGGGGAAGCCGAAACTGTTGCGGGTTTTGTTTTAGAAATTTCGCGAAGTTTTCCAAAGTTAAACAGCAATATAAATTTTAAAAATTACGTTTTTAAAATTGAAGCTTTAGATAAAAAACGTATCAAACTTGTAAAATTTACAATCACCTAATGAAGTATCATTTTTTATTTATAGCTGTTGTAATCATGTGTTTTTCTTGTAATCAGGACTACACACCAAAGCCGAAAGCCTATTTAAGCCTTAATTATCCACAGGCAGAATATACAAATTTAGTTTCTGAAGCTCCATTTACTTTTGAAACCAATGTATTGGTATCTAAAATAAAGTTGAGAAAACTTAACGCTACAACTGAAAGTTATGGTGTAAACATAGAATATCCAACATTAAAAGGCACTATTTTTTTAACTTATAAGGCTATTAATGGCGATCAAAAGAATCTTACAGATTTTTTGCGAGATGCTCAAAAATTCACATTAGAGCATACTGTAAAAGCTGACGAAATTCCCTTTTTCCCTTACGAAAATAAAGAAAGAAAAGTGTATGGTGTGTTTTCTGAAGTAAAAGGAAATGTAGCTTCACCGGCTCAGTTTTACGTAACTGATAGTGTTGAACATTTTTTAACTGGGTCTCTTTATTTTAATATAAAGCCTAATTACGATTCAATTTTACCAGCAGCAAATTATTTACAAAAGGACATTATACATATTATGGAGTCGCTTCACTGGAAATAAAAAAGCTTCTTAATTTTAAATTAAGAAGCTTTTTTAAAAGGTATTGAGTTGTTTTATGCTTTTGCTTTATTAGCGCAACAAGATTTTTGCATGTCGTTTGAAGCCGTTGTAGCAGTGCAAGCCTTTTGACAAGCAGCTTTTTCAGCATCAGTTTTACCTTCACACCCGGTTTTATCACACTCTTTTTTACAAGATGTAGAATTACTCATGGTTTTCATGTTGCTTACTGTGTATGAATCTCCTACTTTAGCAACAGTTTCTACCAAGCTGTTTGGAGTTACTTTAGCCTCATTATATTCAACCATAGCCAACTTTCTGTCGAAATCTACTTTAGCAGATTTTACGCCTTCCATTTTCCCTAATTTGCTTTCAATAGTTTTTGCACATCCAACAGCACATGTCATGCCATCAATTGTAAATTCAGCTTTGGCATAAGTTGCATTCGCATCAATTGCTTTTTCAGTATTTGCTTCAAAATCAACTGTTTTTACCTCTGGTTTAGCTTCGTTTTTGCAGTTCAAAGCAAAAATAGTTATGGCTAAAACAAACAATATGTTTTTTATTATTTTCATTTTTTTATAAGTATTTAAATTTTAGCAAAATTACTAATTAAAGTGGTTTAATTAAAATATAGGGAAGCGATGTTTTTAAATTATTATAATAACTGTCATTTAAACGAAAGTATTAATAAATAGAACTATTAAATTATTTTTATACCTAATTTTTTATGAAATTTAAATACGGTCTATATTTTATCACGCAACAAATAGGCTAAATTTTTTAAAATGTAAGATATTGATTATAAGTATTGTACATTTACAATGATACTAACAAAAAAATAAAGACATATGAAAAGCTTATCACTTCCAATTAGGTATGGACTAGTTACAAGTGCTGTATTAATTGCATATTTTTTGGTTTTAGCATTATTTAATAATCATATTCACCCAGTCTTTAGTTTTTTTAATGCCGTAATAGCGGCCTGTGGAATATTCGAAGCTATTCGGTTAAATAAGCTTGAAAACCCAGAAGCTTTTTCGTATGGTGAAGGTTTTAAAACAGGAATCATTACAGGATTTGTGGCTACATTATTGTTTACCATTTTTTTCTTGTTCTATGCCACCGAATTCAACAAAGAATTTTTACCAGAATTACTTAAAGCAATACGAGGTGGTTTAGATGCAGATGTAGGGATGATAACGTTTGTTGTATTTATTATGGGTGTTGCTACAACTGTTATTTCTACGCTAACAATCATGCAACTATTTAAAAAATAAAATAAATATTTCCCAAATTAAATAAAACGTTTGTAGATTAATTAATTAGCAGTATATTTGCACTCATTTTTGAACAAAATTAATTAATAAAAACGTTACGCTATGTACGCAATTGTAGAGATAGCAGGGCAACAATTTAAAGTTGTTAAAGATCAAAAGGTCTTTGTACACCGTTTACAAACAGAAGAAGGAAAGCAAGTTGCTTTCGATAATGTTCTTCTAATTGGTGATGGTGACAAAGTTACTGTTGGCGCCCCAGCTATAGACGGAGCTCAAGTAGGAGCAAAAGTCTTAAAGCACCTTAAAGGTGATAAAGTTATAGTTTTCAAAAAGAAAAGACGTAAAGGTTATCGTAAGAAAAACGGTCATCGTCAATCTCTAACTGAAATTATAATAGAAAGTATTGCTGCTTCTGGAGCTAAAAAAGCTGCCCCAGTTAAAGCAGAGAAAAAAGCAGAACCTAAAGTTGAAGTTGCAGCTCCAAAGGCTAAAAAAGCAGCGCCAGCTAAAGCAGAAGTTACTGCTCCAAAAGCTAAAGCTACTCAAGATTTAAGCAGTTTAACTGTTGCTGAATTAAGAGAAATGGCAAAAGCAAAAGGAATTGAAGGAATTTCTTCATTGAAGAAAGCTGAATTAATAGCTGCTTTAAGTTAATTATAAAATTTAAAATCGAAATAAAATGGCACATAAAAAAGGAGTCGGAAGTTCGAAGAATGGTAGAGAATCAGAATCAAAACGTTTAGGTGTTAAGATTTTTGGTGGTCAAGCAGCAATAGCTGGAAACATTATCGTTAGACAAAGAGGAAACACACATCACCCAGGTGAAAATGTGTATTCTTCAAAAGATCATACATTACACGCCTATGTTGATGGTGTTGTAAAATTCACAAAGAAAAAAGATAATAAATCTTACGTTTCTATTGAGCCTTTTGAGGTTTAGTAAACATTTTTCTTTTAAAATCATTAAACCCTTTCTGGTAACAGAGAGGGTTTTTTTATTGACTTTATTGAAATTATTTAGTAACTTATGCTATCGCTTTTACTATTAAGCTATTGTTTCACTAAATAATACAGATTATGATACCTCCTTTTAGATCTGAAATTAGAAATTCTCCAAATGAACAGACCATTAAAATTTATTTAAGTGATGAATCTTTAGATAATAAAATTAAAAAGCATCTGGAAAATTTTACTGAGATTGACCTTATTGAAATAAATGAAACCGTTGAACAAGATCGTGCAGATGAAAGTCTTACTGTTTTTATAAAACAAGTTGTTGATATTAATAGGATTAAGGCCACTATTGATTCTAGTTTATGGTGGTATTTTGAAGATGAATTGGTTGATTGATTTATAAATATGAAATTGAACACATAGTGCAATAGCGATTGAAGTGGATAGCTTTTGTAAAACTTCCATTTAAGGTTTTACAAAACTTGAAACGTAAAGCCTGCCGGCAGGCAGGCGCGGTGCCTTAGCAATTGCACAGAAAGAAAAAATCCCAAACAATATTTGCTTGGGATTTAATTTATTATGAGATACTGAATCAAGTCAGCATGCAGTATTAATATCTGTAATATTCTGGTTTAAATGGACCTTCAACAGCGACACCTATATAATCTGCCTGGTCTTTTCTTAATTCGGTAAGCTCTACACCAATTTTTGCCAGGTGTAATTGTGCTACTTTTTCATCTAAATGTTTTGGCAGCATATACACCTCGTTTTGGTAAGCATCTCTATTAGTCCAAAGTTCAAGTTGAGCCAAAGTTTGGTTAGTAAACGAGTTACTCATAACAAAACTTGGGTGACCTGTCGCGCAGCCTAAATTTACTAAACGACCTTCGGCAAGAATGATAATATCTTTTCCGTTAATCGTATATTTATCTACTTGAGGTTTGATTGTGTTTTTGGTATGTCCGTGGTTTTTGTTTAACCAAGCCATGTCAATTTCGTTATCAAAATGCCCGATGTTGCAAATAATAGTTTTGTCTTTTACAGCTTCGAAATGATGTGCTTGTACAATATCTTTATTTCCTGTAGTGGTAATAATAATATCGGCAGTTGCGATAGCGGTTTCTAGTTTTTTAACTTCAAAACCATCCATAGCGGCTTGTAGCGCACAGATAGGATCTATTTCTGTAACCGTTACAATACTACCAGCACCTTTAAAAGACGCAGCAGTACCTTTACCAACATCGCCATAACCACATACGATTACACGTTTACCAGCAAGCATTAAATCAGTAGCACGACGAATCGCATCTACAGCAGATTCTTTACATCCGTATTTATTATCGAATTTCGATTTTGTAACCGAGTCGTTAACGTTTATTGCGGGCATTGGTAATGTGCCATTTTTTACACGCTCGTAAAGTCTGTGAACACCCGTGGTAGTTTCTTCACTTAAACCTTTTATTCCAGAAACTAATTCCGGGTAACGGTCTAAAACCATATTTGTTAAATCGCCACCATCATCAAGAATCATGTTAAGTGGTTTTCTATCTTCACCAAAGAAAAGAGTTTGCTCAATACACCAGTCAAAAGCTTCTTCGGTCATATCTTTCCATGCATAAACCGATGTTCCTGCAGCAGCAATAGCAGCAGCAGCTTGGTCTTGCGTTGAGAAAATATTACATGAACTCCAAGTAACTTCAGCTCCTAAAGCTTGTAAGGTTTCGATTAAAACCGCGGTTTGAATCGTCATGTGTAAACATCCTGCAATTCTGGCGCCTTTAAGAGGTTGAGAATTTCCGTATTCTTCACGTAAACTCATTAGTCCCGGCATTTCTGCTTCGGCTAATTCTATTTCTTTTCGTCCCCAAGCTGCAAGCGATATATCTTTCACTTTATTAGCCACGTAAGGAATTGTTTTTGTACTCATATCAATTTTTCTTTTTGTTTTTAAAACCAAACACTCTTGAGATTTGAACTTAAATAGTTAAATTCGCTTGTCAAAAAAATGTTTTCAGTTTAAGCTGTGCAAAGATAACAAATAACTTTCAGAATATTAAATGCCTCTTTACAAAACCATTACTCCGAATTCACAAACTACTGTTAAAATCTGGAAAATTTCAGAATCTTTTGAAGAGTTAATGCAGCCAGTGTCACTAAAACCTGAAAGCATGGAACGTGTTTTAGGCATGAAAAGCGACATGCATCAACGAGGGTTTTTAAGTGTTCGCCATTTGTTACAAGAGTTTGGTTATCAAGATGACGATTTGTTTTATGATGAAAACGGAAAACCTCATTTAAAAGATGGTAAACATATTTCTGTAACTCATTCTTTTAATTTTTCGGCAGTTATTGTGAGTGATTACATTATTGGGATTGACATAGAAAAACAACGCGACAAAATAACCATTATTGCGCATAAATTTATTGGTTATGAATTGGATTATTTGCATGAAATCGAGCCTGATTATGTTAAAAAACTAACGGCTATTTGGTGTGTAAAAGAATCATTGTATAAGCTTTTTGCAACACCGGGTTTGAGTTTTAAAAAGCATTGTTTAGTGATTCCTTTTTCTGATAATGATGATGAAACTATAGCATGGATAGACTATAAGAATAAAAAATGCCGCTACAATATTCACTTTCTGGAGTTTGAAGGATTTACGTGTGCTTATGCTATAGCCTAAATGAAAGATATTTATAGCAACATACAGTCATCTGTTTTAAAAGGCAAAAAACTTTTGGCAGTATTGATTGATCCTGATAAAACCAAACCTGAAAGGTTAACAAAAATTATAGATAATATAAATCAATCTATAGCAACTCATATTTTTGTTGGAGGTAGTATTGTTGAAAAAAATGTTACTGATGTTTTGGTTGCAGAAATAAAAAAATTAACAAAACTTCCAGTAGTATTGTTCCCAGGAGATATTATTCAAATAAGTAATAAAGCAGATGGAATATTGTTTTTGTCTTTAATATCTGGGAGAAACCCAGACTATTTAATAGGGAAACATGTGGAGTCTATTTCAACATTAAAAATCACAAACTTAGAAGTGATTTCAACAGGATATATTTTAATTGAAAGCGGGAAGAAAACAGCAGTTGAAAATGTAACTGCTACTCAACCAATGTGTAGAGAAAATGTTCAAAAAATAGTTGATACAGCAAAAGCGGGAGAGCTATTGGGAATGAAACTTATGTATTTAGAAGCGGGTAGCGGTGCCAAGGAGCCTGTTTCAAAAGACATTATAAGTTTAGTCAAACAGGAATTACAAATTCCATTGATTGTTGGTGGTGGTATTAGAAATAAACAACAATTAGAAAATGCCTATCAATCAGGAGCAGATATGGTAGTAATCGGAACAGCGTTTGAAGAAAATGAATTGTTTTTTGAAGACATAAAAAAATAAAATGAAAGTATCAATAGACCTAACATTATCACCATTGCAAAACGATTACGAAACACACGTAATTAATTTCATTAAAGCATTAAGAAATTCAGATTTCACTGTTTTAGAAAACCCTTTAAGCACTCAGATTTATGGCGATTATGATACTTTGATGCCTTTTTTAAACGAGCAAATAAAAGCGTCTTTTGAAAATCAAAATATTTGTGTTTTAACCATGAAGATTGTAAAAACAGACAGAAGCGATTATGAACCACATTTTTGATTTCTTTTTAGAAGCCTATCACCAAACGCCAACCCATCAAATAGTATTAGAAGCTATAGCTTTTGTGTTCGGTATTTTTAGTGTTTGGTATGCCAAAAACGAAAACATTTTAGTATATCCAACAGGAATAATTTGTACTGTAATAACTGTTTATTTACTATATGTAAATCAGTATTTTGGGGATATGATGATGAATTTTTATTATTCCATAATGAGTGTTTATGGGTGGTGGAATTGGTCTAGGAAAAAGGAAAATAAATCTATAGTTCCAATTTCAAGAACAACCTTAAGAGAAAAACAAATAGGAGTATTACTTTTTGTATTAACCATGATACTTACGTATTTTGTTTATAAAGGATTTAATTACACGTTAGAAATACCTAATTATATTGATATAGTAACGTCCGGTATTTTCTTTACCGCCATGTGGTATATGGCAATTAAAAAACTAGAAAACTGGACCCTCTGGATTATTGGCGATTTAATTACTATTCCACTTTATGCATATAGAGGGTTGGGAATGTTATCGCTTCAGTATATAATCTTTACTATATTAGCAATTCAAGGATATATGGCATGGAAGAAAAGTATAAACAAAAACCATCAAACTGTGTAAAAGTAGTTTTATTTGGTCCGGAATCTACCGGAAAAACAACCTTGTCAAGACATTTGGCAAGACACTACAATTCGGTTTGGGTGCCAGAATACGCACGTGAATATCTTCAAAATAAATGGAATAATGAACGGAAAACTTGCGAACCTGACGATTTATTGCCAATTGCCAGAGGACAAATTAAATTGGAAAACAAACTCGCGCAAAAAACAGATACTGTTTTAATTTGCGATACCGATTTGTTGGAAACTAAAGTGTATTCTGAAACATATTATTTAGGAACCTGCGATCCAATTCTTGAAAAACATGCTCAAGAAAATACTTACGATTTGTATTTTTTAACTTATATTGATACACCTTGGGAAGCAGACGATTTACGCGACAAACCAGAGGAGAGGGAAGCTATGTTTAAAGCTTTTGAGAAAGCATTAATTACAAACAAGCGCCCTTATGTTTTACTTAAAGGAGATAAAAAAACACGCTTAGAAACGGCAGTAATACATATTGACAGACTATTAAATAACAGGAAATAATGTTTACAGAGAAAGATATTCAGCAAATAAACGATTGTGGGTTAACCGTGCAAAAAGTACAATCACAAATTGAACTTATTAAATCTGGAATGTCCTATTCTAATTTAGTGGAAGCTGCAATTATAGGAAATGGAATTCTTAAAATTGATGATGAACAACAACAAGAATACATTAATTTATTCGATAACAAACGTAACGACTTATCAATTGTGAAATTTGTTCCGGCGTCTGGTGCGGCCACGCGAATGTTTAAATTCTTGTTTCAGTTTTTAAAGGATTTCGATTCGGAAAAGGAAAGTGTCGAATTATTAATCAATAAAAATAAAAACATAAAGGAGTTTGTCAGCGGGTTGGAAAAGTTTCCGTTTTTTGAAGATGTAGTTTTTAAAACGCGTAAAGTTATTTCCAACTATAATGATTTGCCATTAAGTGACCGAAGTCTTGAGTTTGTTAAAACCATGCTCGACGAGAACAGATTGAATTATAGTTTTTACCCTAAAGGATTATTGCCGTTTCATAAATACCCAACACAAGTTTCTACAGCTTTTGAGGAACATTTAATGGAGGCAAGTTTATACGCTTCATCTAAAAATACAGCGAGTTTGCATTTTACGATTTCAGATAATCATGCTAAAATGTTTAATGATGAACTGAGGCAAATTAAGAAAGATGTAGAAGAAAAAACGAACACTAATTTTGATGTGTCATTTTCTTTTCAAAGTCAGTCAACAAATACTATTGCCATTACTTCAAAAGATGAATTATATAGAGATGAAACTGGCAATTTATTATTTAGACCATCAGGTCACGGCGCGTTAATTAAAAATTTAAACGCTTTAGATTTCGATCTTATTTTTATAAAAAACATTGATAACATTGTAATTTTTGAACAAAACAAGAAGGCTTCAGAATATAAAAAACTGTTAGCTGGTGTGCTGTTGAAAATTCAACAACAGATTTTCAAATATTTACAAAGACTGGAAGAGGACTCTATTTTAGAGGATGAGATTAGTAATATCGAATTGTTTGCTGTAAACAGAATAAACATAGAATTAAACGAAGCTTATCGCCATTTTAATTTAGGCGAAAAGGCAATCTATTTGCAAAATAAACTCAACAGGCCCATTAGAGTTTGCGGAATGGTTAAAAATGAAGGAGAACCTGGAGGCGGACCATTTTGGGTAAAAGACGAAAACGGACAAGTTTCATTACAAATTATTGAGTTTGCTCAAATTGATTTTGAAAATGAACAACAAAAGGAAATTGCGAAGAATGCTTCACATTTTAATCCAACCGATTTGGTTTGTGGCGTTAAAGACTACAAAGGAGAAAAGTTTGATTTAACGCAATTTGTGGACCCTAAAGCAGCTTTTATAACCATGAAATCACAAAATGGTGTCGCTGTAAAAGCTTTAGAACTTCCGGGATTATGGAATGGAAGTATGGCACATTGGAACTCTATTTTTGTTGAAATTCCTGTTTCTACTTTCAATCCTGTAAAAACGGTAAACGATTTATTAAAACCAGCTCATCAAGTATAGTTATGTTTGATAAACACGCGTTAACCTTAGAATTAACTTTTAAAGCTGTTAGAAGCTCGGGTGCTGGTGGGCAGCATGTAAATAAAGTATCTTCAAAAATTGAACTCACTTTTAATATTCATGAATCTTTGGTTTTTGATGATATACAAAAGGAACGCCTTTTAAAAAAACTTAAAACTAAATTCACAAATGAAGGTGTTCTAATCATGCAATGTGATCAATCCAGAAGCCAGCATAAAAACAAAGAAATAGTAACGAAACGTTTTTTCGAACTTTTAGAAACTGGATTGTTTATTCCCAAAAGGAGAATTCCAACAAAAAAACCTAAATCGGCTGTGAGAAAACGATTAAAAAAGAAACAAAATATTTCAGAGAAAAAGGTCAATAGACAAAAACCAGATTTAGAATAAAAAAAATCTCGATTGATTATTGATTATTGACAATTGATAATTATATTTGCAATGTTCTCAAAAAAGGGGTGCCTATAATCGGCTGAGATCATACCCATTGAACCTGAGCAGGTAATGCTGCTAAGGAAGGCGATAGTCGCCGTTTTAATTAATACTAACAAGAATAATTACCTCTTTTTATTCGATTATAACATCATAATCGTATGAAAAATTTATTCGCATTTTTAGCACTTTTTGTGTTGTCCAATCTTGCTAATGCACAAGAAAATCAAATTCAAAAAGATTCAACGAAAGTAGAAGCCTTAAACGAAGTTTTGGTAAATGCTATTCGTGTAAATGCAACTTCACCTATCACACATTCTAACATTACTAAAAAAGACTTAGAGAAACGTAATTTAGGTCAGGATTTGCCGATTTTATTAAATTATTTACCTTCGGTCGTTACTACAAGTGATGCTGGATCTGGAGTAGGTTATACAGGTATTAGAGTGCGCGGTGTAAGTGCACAATCTACCAATATAACCATTAATGGAATTCCTTATAACGATACTGAATCACTTGGGACTTATTGGGTAGATTTACCTGATTTTTCTTCTTCAGTTGAAAGTTTACAATTACAACGTGGTGTTGGTACATCTACAAATGGTTCTGGTGCTTTTGGGGCAAGTATTAATATTTTGACCGATGCCTTTGCAGACGAAGCTAGTGCCGAAATTTCTAATACTTTTGGAAGTTTTAATACCAGAAAACACAATGTTAAATTTAGTACAGGGTTAATTAATGATCACGTTGAATTATCAGGGCGATTGTCACAAATTAATTCTGACGGTTATATAGATAGAGCGTCTTCGGATTTAAAATCGTATTTCCTTCAAGGCACATATATAAATAACGGAACTTTAATAAAAGCGCTGGCTTTTGGCGGTTATGAAGTAACCTATCAAGCTTGGAATGGTATTGATGCTGAAACATTAGCTACTAATAGAAAATTCAATCCGTCCGGAATGTATACAGATGAAAATGGACTTACAAGGTTTCATCAAAATGAAGTAGACGATTACAAACAAGATCATTATCAATTTCATTGGAATGAACGTTATAATAATAATTGGTCAACTAACCTTGGATTGAATTATACGCATGGTCGTGGGTATTTTGAACAGTACAAAGAAGATGAAGATTTTGCCGATTACGATTTGGATGAAATCACATTAGGAGGAGAAACTATTAATACTACAGATTTAATTCGTAGACGTTGGTTAGATAACGATTTTTATGTAGCAACAGGAAGTGCTAATTACAAAAACGATGTGTTAAATGCGTCTTTTGGATTGTCGTATAGTAACTATTTTGGTAAACATTTTGGTGAAATAATTTGGGCGCGTTACGCCAGTAATTCAGAAATTGGCGACCATTATTACGTCGGAAAAGGTAAAAAGAAGGATTTTAGTTCGTTTTTAAAAGCAACTTATAAATTGAATGATAAAGTAAGTTTGTATGGGGATTTGCAGTCACGAATTGTAGATTATAAAACGACGGGTTTAACCTCCGATAGAGTTAACATGCTTATTGAGGAAACCTATAATTTTTTCAATCCAAAAGCAGGAATCACTTACGAATTTAACAATAAAAACAATGTGTATTTTTCGTATGCCAGAGCAAACCGAGAACCAAGTCGTGGCGATTTTGAAAGCAATCCCAATATCAAACCAGAACAATTAAACGATTTTGAATTGGGCTGGAGGTATTCTGCTAAATCATTTAGATTGAACACAAATGTTTATTACATGTTGTATAACGAACAACTCGTTTTAACTGGAGCAATTGATAATACAGGAACACCAATAAGAACTAATAGCGGTGAAAGTTATAGAATAGGTATAGAGGTTGATGGAGCTATTCAAGTTTCTAAGCAATTTACGATTCAACCAAATTTCACGGTAAGTTCTAATAAAAACAGTGAAACTATAATTTCAAAAGATGGAGCTTTAGTTAATCTAGGTAAAACGAATATTTCATTTTCACCCGATCTTGTGGCGGCGAATGCATTTATTTATCAACCAACAACGAATTTTCAAATGTCTTTTTTAAGTAAATATGTGGGAAGGCAGTTTATGGGAAATTCAGATTCTGCTATTTCAAAATTAGACAGTTATTTTGTGAACGATTTAAATATAACTTATGAAATTAAGCCAAAAACGGTTTTTAAATCTATTCTACTTTCGGGCTTAGTAAATAATATTTTCGGCGAAAAATATGTGTCGAATGGGTATTATTACACTTATGATGACACTTGGTCTAGCACGACCGCAGTTACTACCATTGAAGGTGCAGGGTATTATCCACAAGCAACAGCAAACTTTTTAGTAGGGATTACATTGAAGTTTTAAAGTTTTTCTCAAATCAAATTAGGAAAGCGACTCTTTTTTGGGAGTCGTTTTTTTATTGATTGGAAATATAAAGTGTATTTCCATTTTTCTGTACACGATAGTTTCTTAAGCTACATGGCAGAGGGTTAGTTCCTAAAGCTTGTCCGGTGACTAAACTATAAGTGTTTTCATCGTCGCAACCACAAGTTGCTTCTAAACCGGAATTTACAAGAATGGAGCAAGATGTTTGAGCATGATTTGGGTCTCTGGCATCCCAGGCAAGAAAATCGGCACCTGTACTGGCAATAATAATACCTCCGTTACCAACATTTGGAACGTATATGGAGTTACCTGCAAATTGCAATTGGCTGTATTGTGGTAAGTTTAAATTTAGTGGTATGTTGAAATTTATATTCAAAAGAAATTTACAGTTTTCATTTTCTGTATTGCCGCTACAACCAACTAAAAAAATAAAGCAAATAGTATAAAAAAATGTTTTCATCTGTTGAATTATATTATTTTTCAATTTACAACATTAATTAAAATGCGCTAAATATTTTGTATATTTGTTATTCAATCTCGTATGAACGGGATTTTTTTTATGCTGAACTGGTTTCAGCATTTTATTATTAATAAAACGATGAAGTTATGAGTAAAGTATCATACTATACACCTGGAGGACTAAAAAAATTAAGAGACGAGCTAAAGCAATTAAAAGATGTTGAACGTGTAAAAGCGTCCAGAGCTATTGCTGAAGCCAGAGATAAAGGCGATTTAAGTGAAAATGCCGAATATGATGCTGCTAAAGAAGCACAAGGTATGTTGGAAATGCGAATTGCCAAATTGGAAGATGCACTGGCTGGTGCGCGTCTTATAGACGAATCGCAAATGGATAATTCTAAAGTATTGGTATTATCTAAAGTGAAGATAAAAAACCAAAACAATGGTATGGAAATGAATTACACGTTGGTTGCCGATGGGGAAGCCGATTTGGCTACAGGTAAAATCTCTGTGAATTCGCCTATTGGGAAAGGGTTGTTAGGAAAATCGGTTGGTGATGTTGCAGAAATTCAAGTGCCAAATGGCGTGATGAAATTTGATATCATAGAAATTTCAAGATAATAACCACTACTGTGAAGGCAGTAATCTTGCGATTTTAAACCACATATTTAATTTGATTTCAGATTCAAATATAAATTCTATAAAAGATTCCTAATTAAATTAATTAGGAATCTTTTATATTTACAGTTATTCACATACTCTCTAAAAACATTATGGCTACAATTTTCACTAAAATAGTAAATGGCGAAATACCTTGTTATAAGATTGCCGAAACCGATGATTTTTTAGCATTTTTAGATGTTAATCCGAACGCAAAAGGGCATACGCTCTGTATTCCTAAAAAGGAAGTTGATAAAATTTTCGATTTAGATGAAGCAACGTACTTAGGTTTAATGAAATTTTCAAGACGAGTTGCTAAAGCGATTGAAAAAGCGGTTCCATGTAAAAGAGTTGGTATTACTGTTATTGGATTAGAAGTGCCTCACGCACATGTGCATTTAATACCGTTGCATACGATGGAAGATGCACGTTTTATTCAAAAAGAAAAACTTTCCGTTGAAGAATTTCAAGAAGTTGCCACAAGTATCAAAGCTTATTTATAATTTCAGGTAGATTACAGTTGAAGCTATAATTAGTAAAATCAGAAAAGCCGAAGACATTAATATCCAGGATAGTTTTTTTAGATAAGTTGAAGCCTTTTTTGGACTAAGAGCTTTTGTATGATATTCAACAACACGTTCTATTTCTTCTGTCCATCGAACCGGATAAATCGTAGTATGACAGTTTTCACATAAAATGTCGTGAGTGATAGTATCTGTGATGGATTTATAAAATGGAGTTTCAACAAACTTTTGCTTAAAAATAATTTTCATTCCCGTATTATTAAAGCATTCCGGACAGTTATTATTTATAGGGACTTCTTTAAGTGTAATAAATGACTCTTCCATATTTAATGTGCGCGTTTTAAAATGATTTGAAACGTAGTTCCTTTATTTATTTCCGACTGTAATACTTTTATTTTACCGTCATGAAAATCTTCAATGATGCGTCTTGTAAGTGATAAGCCCAATCCCCAACCACGTTTTTTGGTGGTATAACCTGGTTCAAATATTCTATTAAAATTCTTTTTAGCAAGGCCTTTTCCGGTATCACTTACACTTACCATAATGGTGTCTTCTAGTTGAGAAATTTCAACGACAAGTTTTCCACGACCTTTCATGGCATCAATGGCATTTTTTACCAGATTCTCAATGGTCCAACTATATAGTTGTTTGTTTAAATTTACTAAAATTTCTCCTTCTGGAATAATAATTTCAAAATCTATTAAGTTTGAAGATCTTGTTTTTAAATAATCGTAAGAATTGATGGTTTCGGCAATAATATCAGCTACTTCTAAAGTTGGAATAGAACCTATTTTGCTAAAACGTTCCGTAATGGTTTGCAAACGGTCTACATCTTTTTCAATTTCAATAATATAACTGGGGTTAACATTTTCAGATTTTAAAATTTCTGTCCAACCAATTAATGAAGATAAAGGAGTGCCAATTTGATGTGCCGTTTCTTTAGCCATACCCGACCATAATTTATTTTGAGTTGCGTTTTTAGTACTGCGGTAAAAAAAGAAAATGACTGCCCCAAAAAGAAATACGATAAGCAATAAAGCGAGTGGATAGTATTTTAGTTTGTTTAATAATTCAGAATTCCCATAATAAATGACGCTAACAATGCTATCGCCTAATTTCACAGGAATTGGTTTGTTTTCGGCTTCAAACTTTAAAATTAATTTTTTAACGTAAACGGAGTCTGAAATTTTAATTTCATCAATATTATTTGAACTCACCAAATCACCATCTTCATTAATAACGAGCATAGGAGTTGTTTTGTTACTGTTTAATATTTTTAGCGTCAAGTCTAAATTTGCATTAGTATCAGAATTAATAAAATCGGTTTGCGCGAACGACCAATTCTCCATTTTGGTGCGCTCTTCATCTTTAAAATGCTGAAAAAACTCATAAGTTTTCCATAAAATAAGCGACACAATAGCAAAAGAAGCGGCAATAATAAACCATCGGAGGGTATTACTATATTTTGTAAAAATCATTATCAATTAATTAATTATGTAATATAATGCAAATCTGTTAATATTATTGCGCTAGTTGTTAGTAAATTGGTTTTTAGTTCCTAATTAGATTAGTTACATTTGCTAGAATAGTTTATGTACTAATCGAAAATAGCATTAATATTTATTGAATATAAATTGTTAATTTTGTTAAAATTGAAACACTAAATGCCATCATTCGATCCAAAAAGCTTATCAACCAGTAAATTACATGGTTTGTTATTAAGTGCGGTGTCGCCAAGACCTATAGCATTTGCAAGTACTTTAGATATGAATGGAAATGCAAATTTGTCGCCGTTTAGTTTTTTTAATGTGTTTAGTGCGAATCCGCCCATTTTGGTATTTTCGCCTGCTCGTCGTGTAAAAGACAATTCAGTTAAACACACTTTAAAAAATATTATGGCTACAAAAGAAGTGGTTATAAACGTGGTTAATTTTGATATGGTGCATCAAGTGTCTTTAAGCAGTACAGAATACCCAGAAGGCGTAAATGAATTTGAAAAAGCTGGATTAACAATGCTTAAATCGGAAGTTGTTAAACCCTATCGCGTAGCAGAATCGCCCGTACAGTTTGAATGTAAAGTGAACGATGTTATTGAATTGGGAAACGAAGGTGGAGCAGGAAATTTAATTATTTGTGAAATTGTAAAATTTCACATAGATGACGATGTTTTAAATGAAGATGGTTCTATAAATCAGGTAAAATTAGATCTAGTGGCCAGAGCAGGAGGTAGTTATTACAGTCGAGCAAAAAAAGGTTTTTTTGAAATACCAAAACCATTATCTACTTTAGGTATTGGCGTTGATAATTTTCCTGAAGAAGTTAGAAATAGCATGGTATTAACAGGAAATGACCTAGGCATGTTGGGTAATGTAGAAACTTTACCAACCGAAGCAGAGGTTAATGCTTTTATTAATGATATTAGCGACAGATATCCAAAAATAAAAACAGCAACACACAGGCAAAAACATAAATTAGCACGCAATTATTTAAGTTTTGGAGATGTAGAAAGTGCTTGGAAAGTATTGTTAAGTTAGAATAAATAGTAATTAATAGATATAAATAAATGGAAGTTCAAGGAAGAATTAAAATGGTAGGTGAAACTCAAACTTTTGGAGGTAATGGGTTTAGAAAAAGAGAAGTTGTAGTAACTACAGAAGAGCAATACCCACAACATATTATGGTGGAGTTTGTTCAAGACAAATGCGATTTACTTAACAGCTATAAAGAAGGACAACAAGTAAAAATAAGCATTAATTTACGTGGACGCGAGTGGGTGAATCCTCAAGGAGAAACGAAATATTTTAACTCAATTCAAGGCTGGAGAATTGAAGCATTACAAGCAGATGCTTCAGGAGGAAATATACCACCAGTTCCACCAGCAGATGCTTTTGAACCAGCAGGAGATTTAAACGAAGACGATCACGACGATTTACCGTTTTAATTAATCTGTTATTCCCGAAAATTCTGGAATCTCATGATAATAATTTTAAAAGCCTCAATATTTATTATAATGTTGAGGCTTTTTGTTTTTATAGAATTATAAATACCAATGCACGTATTAACCCAAGACTTATGGTTTCCTGACCTAACCAAAGCCACAAAAGAAGGATTGCTGGCTATTGGTGGCGATTTATCCGTGCCACGTTTAGTGTATGCATACAGACAGGGTGTCTTTCCTTGGTATAATGCTGGAGAACCTATTTTATGGTGGTCTCCAAATCCTCGTTTTGTGCTTTATCCAGAAAAGTTGAAAGTTTCAAAAAGCATGAAACAATTATTAAGGAAAGGCGATTATACAGTAACGATCAATAAGGATTTTAGAAGTGTTATTACAGAATGTTCTAAAATAAAGAGAGAAGGGCAGTTTGATACCTGGATTACAAACGAGATGTTCGAAGCTTATGTAAAACTTCACGAATTAGGACTTGCAAAATCTGTTGAGGTTTGGAGAGGTACAGAATTAGTTGCAGGACTTTATGGTGTAGATTTAAATAACGGCGTATTTTGTGGAGAAAGTATGTTTACTAAAGAGAGTAATGCCAGTAAAGTTGGTTTTATCGCTTTTATTCAAAACACCAATTACAAACTAATAGATTGCCAGGTTTATACCAATCATTTAGAAAGTTTAGGAGCTGAAGATGTTTCAAGAGAAACTTTTTTGAAGTATTTAAGTATTTAAAGCAGATTGGTTTGTTTAAACTTCACTATATCTAAAACAATCTTCAATATGGTCGTTTACCATACCAGTTGCTTGCATATGGGCATAAATAACAGTCGAACCAACAAATTTAAAACCGCGCTTTTTTAAGTCTTTACTTAAGGCATCACTAATTGGAGATGTTGCAGGAACATCTTTCATGGTTTTGCGATTGTTTTTTATAGGTTTTCCATTGACAAAATTCCAGATATACTTACTAAAACTACCAAATTCTTCCTGAATTTTCATAAATAATTGGGCATTGGCAACGGTGGCATTCACTTTTAATTTGTTACGTACAATGCCTGCGTCCTGAAGTAATGCGTCAATTTTATCTTGATCGTAATTGGCTATTTTTTTAAAGTCAAAACTATCAAAAGCAGCCCTGAAATTTTCTCGTTTTCGTAAAATGGTAATCCAACTTAAACCTGCTTGAAACGTTTCTAAAATTAAAAATTCAAAAATGGTAGCATCATCATATACAGGAACGCCCCATTCCTGGTCATGGTAAGCTTCATACAATTCATCACCTACACACCAATCACATCTGTGTTTTTTCATTATAAAATCTATAAAATTGAAGTGACACGAATATAATCTTTTACAATAAATCAATCAACATTTTAATATGGCTATCAAAAAATTGTAAGGTATTTAAGTACAGCATGATAAATATCATCTTATTTAAAATATTCAGACTCTAAATTTGCCTCATCATAATTTGAGTCATTAAAACAAAAACATCATGAATTCAATTATTAGTAATAGTTTAAAACGTAGCATTTCGTATCAAGAATATAGAGCATTGGTTAAACAATTATCTGAAGAAAAATCAACCACAGGAAATGAGAAAACAGAAGATTTGGTTGGTTTTACAAAATTAAATGACAAGCGCATGAAACGTTGGGATAAAACCTTAAAAGTTTCTACAGCAGCACAAAATATTATTACAGAATTCGAACATGAAATTACATGGTTAGTAATTATTGAAAGCTGGTGTGGGGATGGCGCTCATATGTTACCTGTTTTGAATAAACTGGCAGAATTAAATAATCACATTAATTTAAAAATTGTTTTGCGTGATGAAAACCCTGAGTTAATGGATTTATTTTTAACTTTTGGAAGTCGTTCGGTACCTAAACTAATTATCCTTGATGATGAAACAGGAGAGGTTATTAATTCGTATGGTCCACGCCCAAGTGAAGCAACTAGCTTTGTAAATCGATACAAAGCCATGTATGGCACATTAACTCCAGAATTTAAAGAAGATTTACAGCATTGGTACAATAACGATAAAGGGCAGAATATTATTAAAGATATTATAGAATTACTTTGTAAATTCGAACCTAATGTTTGCCAATAAAACTAAAAGTAATCGAGCCTAATTGGATTTTGTTTGAGGGATCTGCACTAAAGTGGGAGTCTTTTGCGTATTGTAATGCATGTTCTATGAGGCACTCATTATCAGATGTGGAAGATGTGTTTATATAAGTGTCAACAACTTTTCCGTTGGCATCCACTTTT
>Ga0208305_10000187_pt1 | contig 36555 bp, 26 predicted proteins | sample ColrivemetaGS741_FD_187605 | JGI IMG/M metagenome (GOLD analysis project Ga0208305, IMG submission 187605) | Estuarine microbial communities from the Columbia River estuary - Flood tide ETM metaG S.741 (SPAdes) (version 2) | ecosystem: Environmental > Aquatic > Marine > Intertidal zone >... | reverse complement strand
ATAGCACTTATTAGCTGAATTTCAGTAGATTAAATGAACACAATATCGTGTTTTTTTTATTTAATAGAAATAGTCTAAAACAAAAAAAACCTACTAAATATCTATCAGTAGGTTTTTTTGTGATGGCACTAGGATTCGAACCTAGGACCGCCTGCTTAGAAGGCAGGTGCTCTATCCAGCTGAGCTATGCCACCATTAGGACAATAAATATCCGGTTATTCTGTCGGGGTGGCAGGATTCGAACCTGCGACCTCCGCGTCCCAAACGCGGCGCGATAACCGGGCTACGCTACACCCCGAAAATAAAAAAGCGGAGAGACAGGGACTCGAACCCTGGCGACAGTTACCCGTCGACAGATTAGCAATCTGCTCCGTTACCACTCCGGCACCTCTCCTAAAATATGTTTATGAACTTATTTTTGCGAGTGCAAATGTAGCACTAGAATTACATTTACACAACATTTTTTTCACTTTTTTACGTAATAACTAAACTTATTTATTCTGGATATTCAATTCTTAAATGATAAATGTTCTTTAACTTCTTCTTTAACACCTTTTTAATGGTTTGCAACTCTTTAAAAGTAATATCAGCATTCATAAATTGTCCATCTTCCATCTGCTTATTAATAATTTTATCTACTAAATTATCAATTGATTGAGAGTTAGGCTCTTTTAAACTTTTTGAAGCTGCTTCTACAGAATCACACATCATTAAAATTGCAGTTTCTTTTGAAAACGGTATTGGACCAGGATATTGAAAGTCATTTAATTCAACTTTCTCACCTGAAAATTGTTCTTCCTTTTTATAAAAATAATAAACCAATGTAGTACCATGATGGGTTCTTATAAAGTCAATTATCCTATCTGGAATATGATTCTTTTTTGCTAGTTCTACACCATTAATTATATGATCAATAATTATTTGAGCACTATCTTTTGGACTTAAATCATTATGCGGATTTACAGAGGTAACTTGATTTTCAGTAAAATACATTGGATTCAACATTTTTCCAATATCATGATATAAAGCCCCTGTCCTTGCTAGCATTGAATTCGCGTAAATTTCGTTAGCACAAGCTTCAGCTAAATTTGCTACTTGTAATGAATGCTGAAATGTTCCTGGAGCTTTTTCTGCTAGCTCCCTTAATAATTTAGAATTTGTATTTGATAATTCTTTTAATGATTCATCTGAAATTAAACCAAATAGTTTTTCAAAAATGTAAATTAAAGGCAATACGAATAATGTAGCAGCTCCATTTAAACCGAAATAAATAAATTTTTCATAATTTAATTGCTGAGCATTTCCTTCCTGAATAATTGAAAATGCAAAATAAGCTACAAAATACACAAAAGTAATTTGCAACACTGAAATAAATAAATTTGCTCTTTTATGAAGTTCTGAAATAGTTAAAATTGTAACTATCCCAGCAATTATTTGAAGAAATATAAATTCAAAACTATTAGGTACAATAAATCCTAATAATAAAACTGTTAATACATGAGTAAATAGACCAAGTCTTGCATCAAAAAATGCTTTATGTACCAATGGTAAAATAACAATTGGAGCAATATATACATACTTTGCATCATATTTTACAATTAAAGTAATTAACAAAACAACTAAAACAATGTTGAAAAAGATAAATGTAACTTTGGTATTATTCTCGTAAATATCAATTCTATATTTCCTTAAAAACAGGAATATCATTAAAAAAGCTAATGCAATTAATAATGTATAACCTGTAACTATCCAGTTATAATTTGAAGTACTCCAAACCTGTGACTCAAACTCATCTTTTAAAGAATTTAACGCAATAAATTTATTTCCTTCAACTATATCACCTTTAAATATTATCCGTTCATTTTCAGAAATTAATCCTTTTGTATATGAAATTTTATTTAAGTTTTCATTCAATATTTTTTGACTAAAATTTTCATCATAAGAAACATTAGGTTTTAATTCTTTTTGAATAATATTTATAACATCATTTTCCGTTTGTGTAAAAGGTTGCTTCCCAATATTAGATTGAATAAATCCCGCAATTTGGTTTGATAAAAATAGTTTATGTAGTTGAATCTCCTGAATTTCATTCCCTTTTCTTAATGTAAGTGTTGTTTGTTCATTTTTTTGCTCACTAGAACCTTCTAAATAACCAAACTGATATATTTTATCTACAATTACTTTACCCTTTTCTATTAAAGTATTCTGTTCAACTTTTGATAATTCAGATAACAAGACCACTTCAGAAACGGCTTCATTTATAATATTTGTAACATTAAAAGCAATTTCGCTATTATAATTGAAAAATTGTTTTGATTGTTCTTTCGTTTCAAGAATTTCTTCATCAATTTCATCTGTAGTTTTTTGAATTGCGAAATCAAACGGAGCATAATAATTCTCATATTGCCAAGGCTTCCCCTTTTGAAATTCATACTTAAAATGACCACTTTTTGGAAACAAATAAACTACCAGAATTACAGTAGCTATATACAAAAGTGCCTTGTAAAATAAGGAATGATTTACAAGTAATTTATTTATGGTATTTTTCACGAAATAATATTTGCAAGTCAAAAATAACAATAATTACTTTATGAACATTTGCAATCACCTTTATTTTTAATATATATTGTCTTAAAATCAATATTTTACATTTATTAACTCAATATGCAAGCTTTTAAATAATATATATTCTAATAAACACTTATGCATAATTTAAAAGATTGCTTAAAAATTCTTAAATTCGCACATAAAATTTAAAGAATATATGAAAGAAGTTGTAATTGTATCAGTAGCAAGAACTCCCATTGGAAGTTTTTTAGGCAGTTTAACAAATATTTCTGCAACAAAATTAGGAGCTATAGCAATAAAAGGCGCCTTAAATAAAATAAAATTAGACCCAAAATTAGTTGATGAAGTTTTTATGGGTAATGTTGTTTCTGCAGGTTTAGGACAAGCCCCAGCTCGCCAAGCAGCACTATTTGCAGGAATTCCAGATACAGTTCCTTGTACAACTATTAATAAAGTTTGTGCTTCTGGAATGAAATCCATAATGTTTGCAGCTCAAGCTATTAAAACCGGTGATGCAGAAATTGTTATTGCTGGTGGAATGGAAAATATGAGTAGTATCCCTCATTATATGGAGGGAAGAAAAAATGTAAAACTTGGAAATATCACAATAACTGATGGCCTTTTAATTGATGGTTTAACTGATGTGTATGACAAACAACATATGGGAACTTGTGGCGATTTATGCGCTACTGAGTATGGTTTCACAAGAGAAGATCAAGATAATTTTGCTATAGATTCTTATAAGAAATCAGCAAACGCTTGGGCAAATGGAAATTTTAATGATGAAATTGTACCTGTAGAAATTCCTCAAAGAAAAGGTGATCCTATCATATTTTCTGAAGATGAAGAATACAAAAATGTAATTCTTGAAAAAATACCTACTTTACGTCCAGTTTTTAGTAAGGAAGGAACCGTTACTGCTGCAAATGCATCTACATTAAACGATGGTGCTGCTGCATTAATTTTAATGAGCGCAGAAAAAGCTAAAGAATTAAATTTAAAACCAATTGCAAAAATACGAGGATATGCTGACGCAGCTCATGAACCTAAATGGTTTACTACAGCACCTGCAAAAGCACTACCAAAAGCATTAGCAAAAGCTGGTATTACTCAAAATGAAGTTGATTATTTCGAATTAAATGAAGCATTTTCAGTAGTTGGATTAGCAAATATTAAAATATTAGGATTAAACCCTGAGAAAGTAAATATTAATGGTGGTGCAGTTTCCTTAGGACACCCATTAGGTATGTCTGGCGCAAGAATTGTTATTGCATTAACTTCTATACTGAAACAAAAAAATGCAAAATTTGGTGCAGCAGGAATTTGCAATGGAGGTGGTGGAGCAAGTGCTATTGTAATTGAACGAATGTAATTAAACTTTATGCATTACGGAATTTGTAATTTGAGTATTATTCCTTTAAGGATAGAACCTACAGACACTAGTGAAATGGTTTCGCAGTTATTGTTTGGTGAGCACTTTAAGGTTCTAGAAATTAGAAAAAGCTGGAGTAAAATACGGATAGCATTTGATAATTACGAAGGCTGGATTGATAATAAACAGTATGAAGAAATCTCTCAAGAAACTTTTATAACAATTGAAAATTCCAATCCTGTATTAGCTGCTGAAATTATAGATTTTGCAACAAAAACAGACCAAAGTTTTTTTACAATACCCTTAGGTTCTAGTTTGCCTTTTTACAATAATCAAAATTTAATTTTAAACACCTCTAATTATCAATATGAAGGTAAGGTTTTAAAAGATAAACTTCCCAAAGAAACTATCATTGAAATTGCATATAACTTTTTAAACACACCCTATTTATGGGGTGGAAAATCTCCTTTTGGTATTGATTGCTCAGGATTCACCCAAATGGTATACAAATTGTGTGGTTATAATTTATTAAGAGATGCTTTTCAGCAAGCCACACAAGGTGAAGTTTTAAGTTTTATTGAAGAAAGCGAACCAGGTGATTTAGCCTTTTTTGACAACAATGAAGGTATTATTACTCATGTTGGAATTATTATGAATGATAATTATATTATTCACGCTCATGGGAAAGTTAGAATTGATAGAATTGATCATAGTGGAATTTTCAATATTGACACCCAAAAACATAGCCATAAATTAAGGGTTATTAAAAAAATTATTTGAAAAAATACCCTCAAATAGTATCTTAACTTTTTGAGGGTAATTTTCTGTTTTTTTCTAATTTAGAAATTAATATACTTTATAAGCTAATCCAAGCATTAAGTTTCCTTTAGGCATTGGAATTAAACCAACTTCAATATAATTAGTATTAAAAATATTATTCGCATTTAAAGAAAGTGTTAGTTTACTAATTTCTGCACTAACTTTTGCATCAACCAAATTATAGCTTACTCCTTTTGTTCTTTCAACATATCTGTATGATATACTTTGATTTAAAAACGAGAAAAATTTAGTATTTAAATTTGTAGTAAATTGATGTTTTAAACTATTTAATGAGTATCGTGTAAAAGCCACATTCGTATCTTTTATATCATCATCAATAAAGTTATAATTCATATCAACACTTTGATTGAAACCAGCAAATTTAAAAATGTAATTTACTGATGTTTCAAACCCTCTTGTTTCAACATTGCTAAAGTTTTGAGTTTTCCATTTTTCTGTAGTAGAATTTCTTGCCCAATCAATTAAATTACTTGAATTTCTATTAAATAATGAAAATGTAAAATTAAACGCATCTGTTAAATATTTAATTCCAATTTCTTCAGAAATAGCTGATTCAGGTTGTAAATCAGGATTTCCTTCATTTCCTGGATCAGAATAATATAAATCTGTATATGTTGGTACTCTATATGTGTACCCTATATTTCCAAATATTTTAAAATTATTAGTAATATCATACCCAATGTCTAAGCCTGGTAAAAATTGCGTTTTAAAGTCAGAGTATGAACTAATTGCAGCTCCAAAAGTAACATCAAATTTTTTCATATTATCAAACCTGTGTTCAAAAAAAGAATTGAATACAAGTCTATCTCTATAACCTAAATTATTACTTGATAAATATACTTTAGACACATCTATTCCAAAACCTGTTTTACCAAATCTTGAAGTGTAAACCATATTTGTTTCTACACCAACTTTGTTTGAAATATGAAAATTTCTATAAAATGAAGGATCTTCTCTTTTTAATAAAAACATATCCTGATTTCTTCTCCAATAAACACGAGGTTTTATAGTTAAATTTTGAAAATTATACTTTGAAGCAAGAGCTACTAAGCTATTTTGAGTTTCTTCATACTCAGTAAAATTTGGATTTGAAGTATAAAAATTTTCAGCGCCAAATTTTCTATCATTGAAAGACGTAATTAAACTATAATTTTTAATTTGTGATTTTAAAAATACTGCAGTATTATCAAAATCTGAATTTTTCCTGTATCCATCAGATTTTTGTTTCTCAACATGTGCTAATATTGAAGCGTCATCATTCAATTTTTGTTGAAAACCAATAGATGCTTTCTTATTCTCATAAGAACCATATCCAAATTTAACATTTAAAGCGCTCTCTGTCACTTTTTTGGTTACAATGTTAATTGCTCCAGCAAAAGCATTTTGGCCATACACACGTGATGCAGGCCCCTTTACAATTTCAACCCTGTCAATATTGTCTAATGATAAAATTGCATTCATTGTATGATGACCTGTTTGAGCATCATCCATTTTAACTCCATCAATTAATAATAATGTTTGATCAAAATTTCCACCTCTAATAAATAAATCTGATTGCATTCCATCTACTCCTCTTCTTCTTACATCAACACCTGCAACTGTTTGTAACAAATCAGCTAAATTAGTTGTTGGGTTTTTTAATATTTTATCTGAACCAATAATATAAACTGTTTTAGAATCTTCTGAAATGGGTAGCGATATTCTATTTCCAGAAACAATTACTTCTTTCAGCTTAATAGTGTCATTTTGTGCATTTACTGTAAATGTTGTAAACACAAATAATATAAATATTTTAATTGAATTTTTCATAAATAGTGATTTAAAAACCGCCGCAAAAGTAGTAACTTTCCGGACGATTAATATAGTCCAGTTTTAAAATGAAAGATAGTCCGGTTAATACGCTATTTGAGCAACTAATTAATTTAAATAAAACTAAATCACAACCGATCTATTTACAGGCCTCGGAGCAAATTATTAATGCTATACTGCGAAACTATTTAACCAAAGGAACAATGCTACCAGGAACACGAGTATTAAGTGAATTATTAAATGTTCACAGAAATACAACAGTTGCTATCTACCAAGAGTTGGCATCACAAGGTTGGGTTGAAATTATACCAAATAAAGGTACATTTGTTTTAGAACCTGAGCAAAAAAAGGCAAAAATAAAAGCAACTTCTCAAAAAATGAATGAAGTATTTATTTATGCCAAAAAAACAGGATTTCCTTTTCAAGAGTCATTTCATTTAGCTTCAACTATTCAGTTATCAAACACAAAGTATTCCATTAATGATGGTAAACCAGATTTACGGTTGCATCCTGTGCATCAATTCTCAAGGTGGTATAGCTCTTCAATGAAACGTAAAACTTTAATTAATAAATGGAACAAATCAGACCCTTTTTTCAACTCATTATTCCAAACTCAACTATGTAATTACTTAAATGCAACTAGAGGGTTTCATATTAGTCCTAATAATATAGTAAATACACGTAGTACTGAAATGAGTTTATATGTAGTATCTCAACTCTTATTAAAACAAAACGATATTGTATTAGTAGGAAATTTAAGTAATTATGCATCTAATATGATTTTTCAACAAACAGGTGCTAGAATAAAAACAATTCCAGTAGACAAAAATGGCTTAAATATTGAATATATAAAAAAACACTTCGTAAAACATAGTATTAGATGTGTATATATATGCGCTCATAGAGATTATCCAACTGTTGTTACATTAAGTGCAGCGCGTCGTTTAGAGCTACTACAACTAGCTAAAGAGTATGGATTTGCAATTATTGAAGATGATTATGATTATGATTTTCAGTTTGAAGGTTCGGCAATGTTACCTATGGCGTGTTCAGATGCAAACGGTATGGTTATATATTTAGGAAAACTTGGGCAGTCCTTATTTCCAAGTTTTCAAACAGGATTTGTAATAGCCCCAGAAAACCTGATTTCGGAAGCCAAGAATTATTTAGAATTAATAGATAAACAAGGTGATTTAATCCAAGAACAAATGCTATTGGAATTAATTAATGAAGGGGAAATTTACCGGCTTACGAAAAAGAGTATTGTCACCTATAAAAAAAGACGAGATGTTTTATGCAATCTTTTAACTAACTATTTTTCAGATTATGCGCAATGGGAAATTCCTTCAGGTGGATTAGCCATATGGTTACAGTTTCAGCCTAAAATATCACTACTAAAACTAGCTAAAGAAGCCGAAAAAAATGATTTATTGCTACCAAAAACTATTCTTTATCAAAATAAAAATACTTGTGCTATTCGTTTTGGTTTTGGGCATTTAGATGAGCACGAAATAGAATTTGTAATTAAAAAATTAAAAAAGGCTTATGATGCGGTAATTCTAAAATAAAAAATCCCAAACAAATGTTTGGGATTTTTTTAGTTATTATGCTTCTCCGGTTGGCCCAAAATTAATTGGAATCGGATGCTGCTCATAATCTTTTATTTCTCCATGACTACTCTCAAACCTTGAAACATTGTCTGCCAGCGCTTTAGCTAAGCGTTTTGCATGTTGAGGTGTTAATATTATTCTTGATTTAACCTTGGCTTTTGGTTGCCCTGGCATAACACTAATAAAATCAACTATAAATTCCGAAACTGAATGATTAATTATTGCCAAATTGGAATATGTTCCTTCAGCAGTTTTATCATCTAATTCAATATTTAATTGACCTTCGCTTTTTGGTTTTTGATTACTCATAAATTATAATTTTGAATCCATTTCTTCTTTTGAACCAACAATAATATTATCATATGCTCTCATACCAGTTCCTGCAGGGATTCTTTTTCCTACAATAACATTCTCTTTCAATCCTTCTAAATCATCAACTTTACCACTTACAGCAGCTTCGTTTAATACTTTAGTTGTTTCTTGGAAAGATGCAGCAGAAATAAATGATTTTGTTTGTAAAGAAGCTCTTGTAATACCTTGAAGAATTTGCTCAGCAGTAGCAGGATTTGCATCTCTAGCTTCAACTAAGTTATTATCTTCTCTACGTAAAACTGAGTTTTCATCTCTCAACTGACGTGGAGTTACAATTTGACCTACTTTTAACACTTTAGAATCTCCAGCATTTTCAACAACTTTCATTCCATATATTTCATCATTCTCTTCAATAAAATCATTTTTATGAACCAATTGGTTTTCAAGGAATAATGTATCTCCTGAATCAATAATTCTAACTTTACGCATCATTTGACGAACTACAACTTCAAAATGCTTGTCATTAATTTTCACACCTTGTAAACGATAAACTTCTTGAATTTCATTTACTAAATATTCTTGAACTTTACTTGGCCCTTCAATATTTAAAATATCATCTGGAGTAACTGCTCCTTCAGATAAAGGCATACCAGCTTTAATAAAGTCGTTCTCTTGAACTAAAATTTGGTTAGATAATTTAATTAAATATCTTTTAACTTCACCTAATTTAGATTCAACTACAATTTCTCTGTTACCACGTTTTATCTTTCCAAAAGAAATAACTCCATCAATTTCAGAAACAACCGCCGGGTTTGAAGGGTTACGAGCTTCAAATAACTCAGTTACTCTTGGTAAACCTCCTGTAATATCTCCTGATCTTCCAGATTTACGAGGTATTTTAACAATAATTTTTCCAGATTGAATTTTATCTCCATCTTCAACAATCAAATGAGCTCCAACAGGTAAGTTATAAGATCTTATAACTTCATCATTTTTATCTTTCAATAATAATGTTGGAATTGTTTTTTTGTTTTTAGATTCAATAATTACTTTTTCTTGAAAACCAGTTTGTTCATCAATCTCAACAAGGTAATTTATACCTCTCTCAATACTTTCAAACTCAATTTTACCTGCAAATTCTGAAACTATAACTCCGTTGAATGGATCCCATTTACAAACTACATCACCTCTTTTAACTTTATCTCCATCAGCAAAATAAATAGTAGAACCGTAAGGAATATTATTAGTACTTAATGTTAATCCTGTCTTTTCGTCAACAACTTTTATTTCAGAAGTTCTAGAAATTACAATATTAATATCATTACCATCATTATCTTTACCTGCAACAGTTTTTAAATCATCAATATTTGCAATACCTGAAAATCTTGTTTTTAGGTTGTTTTCTTCAGAAATATTCCCAGCAACACCACCAACGTGGAATGTTCTTAATGTTAACTGTGTACCTGGCTCTCCAATTGATTGTGCTGCCACAACACCAACTGCTTCCCCAATTTGAACCATTTTTTTAGTTGAAAGACTTTGTCCATAACATTTTGAACAAATTCCTTTTTTAGATTCACAAGTTAATGCAGATCTAACTTCAACAGCTTCAACAGCTGATCCCTCAATTACTTTTGCAATATCTCCAGAAATCTCTTCTCCTGCTTTAGCCAACACTTCTTCTGTAATTGGATCAACAACATCATATAAAGAAACACGTCCTTCAATTCTTTCGCTTAAAGTTTCAACAATTTCATCATTCTTTTTAAGAGCTTCAACATTTAATCCGCGTAAAGTTCCACAATCAAATTCATTAATGATAACATCTTGTGAAACATCAACTAAACGACGCGTTAAATAACCTGCATCGGCAGTTTTTAATGCCGTATCAGCTAAACCTTTACGAGCACCGTGAGTAGAAATAAAGTATTCCAAAATTGATAAACCTTCTTTAAAGTTTGATAAAATTGGATTTTCAATAATTTCACCTCCACTTGATGTAGATTTTTTAGGTTTTGCCATTAATCCACGCATACCTGTTAACTGACGAATTTGTTCCTTAGAACCCCTTGCACCAGAATCAAGCATCATAAATACTGAGTTAAATCCTTGTTGATCTTCACGTAAACGTTTCATTGAAAGTTCCGTTAAACGGTTGTTTGTAGATCCCCAAATATCAATTACCTGATTGTAACGCTCTTTATTTGTTAGCATACCCATATTATAGTTTACCATAATATTGTCTACTTGAGCATTAGCATCTGCAATCATTTGATGTTTTTCTGGTGGTATAATAATATCACCTAAACTAAATGAAAGACCTCCTTGGAATGCAAATTTGTATCCCATATCTTTCATATCATCTAAGAATTTTCCAGTAGTTGGAACATCGGTTACTTTTAAAATTTCACCAATAATATCTCTTAAAGATTTTTTATTTAAAACCTCATTTACATAACCAGCAGCTTCAGGAACAACTTCATTAAATAAAACTCTACCAACAGTAGTTTCAATAATTTTAGTAACTAATTGCTTTTCATCGTTAAAATCTTTTGTTCTAACTTTAATTATAGCATTTAAATCAACTGCTTTTTCATTGAATGCAATTGTTACTTCTTCAGGAGAATAGAAAGTCAAACCTTCACCTTTAACAGGAACTTCAGGAGTTGATCTTCTTTCCTTAGTCATATAATATAAACCAAGTACCATATCCTGAGAAGGTACAGTAATAGGTGCCCCATTTGCAGGATTCAAAATATTATGAGAAGCTAACATTAATAACTGACACTCTAAAATAGCCTCAGGTCCTAATGGTAAATGAACCGCCATTTGGTCACCATCAAAATCCGCGTTAAATGCTGTACATACTAACGGGTGTAATTGAATTGCTTTTCCTTCAATTAATTTTGGCTGAAAAGCTTGTATTCCCAATCTGTGTAATGTAGGAGCACGGTTTAACATTACAGGATGTCCTTTTAAAACATTCTCTAATATATCCCATACAACCGGTTCTCTTTTATCTATAATTTTCTTTGCAGATTTTACTGTTTTTACAATACCTCTTTCAATTAGTTTTCTAATTACGAAAGGTTTGTATAATTCAGCAGCCATATCTTTTGGCAATCCACATTCGTATAATTTTAATTCTGGTCCAACAACAATTACAGAACGAGCAGAATAATCTACACGTTTTCCTAAAAGGTTTTGACGGAAACGTCCTTGTTTACCCTTTAATGAATCTGATAATGATTTTAATGGACGGTTAGATTCTGTTTTTACTGCTGAAGATTTACGTGTGTTATCAAATAATGAATCAACAGATTCTTGTAACATACGTTTTTCATTACGTAAAATAACTTCAGGAGCTTTTATTTCAACCAATCTTTTTAAACGATTGTTTCTAATAATTACTCTTCTGTATAAGTCATTTAAATCTGAAGTTGCAAAACGTCCACCATCTAATGGAACAAGAGGACGTAACTCTGGTGGTGTTACAGGTATCACTTTCATAATCATCCATTCCGGACGATTTTCTCTGTTTTTACTTGCATCTCTAAAAGCTTCAACAACATTTAATCTTTTTAAAGCTTCTGTTTTACGTTGCTTAGATGTTTCTGTATTTGCTTTATGACGTAATTCATATGATAATTCATCTAAATCAATACGATTGAATAAATCAATTAAACACGATGCTCCCATTTTAGCAACAAATTTATCTGGATCTAAATCATCCAAATATTGATTTTCAACTGGGAAACTTTCAAGAATATCCAAATATTCTTCTTCAGTTAAGAAATCCATTTTTTGTAATGGTTCTCCTGCTGCATTTTTTGCTCCAGCTGGTTGAATTACTACGTATCTCTCGTAATAAATAATCATATCTAACTTTTTAGAAGGTAACCCAAGTAGGTACCCCATTTTGTTAGGTAATGATTTAAAATACCAAATATGAGCTACTGGCACCACTAAATTAATATGCCCTACTCTATCTCTACGAACCTTTTTCTCTGTAACTTCAACACCACATCGGTCACACACAATTCCTTTGTAACGAATTCTTTTGTATTTACCGCAGGCACATTCATAATCTTTAATAGGACCAAAAATACGTTCACAAAACAATCCATCTCTTTCAGGTTTATGAGTTCGGTAATTTATAGTCTCTGGTTTTAAAACTTCACCGTTTGATTTCTCTAGAATTACTTCTGGAGATGCTAAACCAATTGAAATTTTATTAAATTTTTTTACAGTGTATTTATCGCTTTTAATTGCCATAATAATGATGGATAATTTAAAAATGTAAAAATATATTGAATAGTAAGGAGGTAAATTCCTCCTTACTATTTTTAGTTATTATTCTTCTAATCTAACGTCTAAACCTAAACCTTTCAGTTCGTGCATTAATACGTTAAATGATTCTGGTAAACCTGGTTCAGGCATTGAATCTCCTTTAACAATTGCTTCGTATGTTTTAGCTCTACCAAGAACATCATCTGATTTTACTGTTAAAATTTCTCTCAATGTACTTGAAGCACCATAAGCTTCAAGTGCCCAAACTTCCATTTCTCCAAAACGTTGACCTCCAAATTGTGCTTTACCACCTAAAGGTTGTTGAGTAATTAATGAGTATGGACCAATTGAACGTGCGTGCATTTTGTCATCAATCATATGACCTAATTTAATCATATAAATTACACCTACCGTTGCTGGTTGATCAAAACGCTGTCCAGTTCCTCCATCATATAAATAAGTATGACCAAATTTAGGTACTCCAGCTTCTTCAGTTATTTGGTTAATCTGGTCAATAGTAGCTCCATCAAAAATTGGTGTAGCATATTTCTTTCCTAGATTTTGACCTGCCCAACCAAGAACGGTTTCATAAATTTGACCAATGTTCATACGTGAAGGTACACCAAGTGGATTTAATACAATATCTACAGGAGTTCCATCTTCTAAAAATGGCATATCTTCTTGACGAACAATACGAGCAACAATACCTTTGTTACCGTGACGTCCTGCCATTTTATCACCAACCTTTAATTTACGCTTTTTAGCAATGTAAATTTTAGCCAATTTTAAAATACCTGCTGGTAATTCATCTCCAACAGAAACAGTAAACTTCTCACGACGTAAAGAACCTTGTAAATCGTTAACTTTAATTTTATAGTTGTGAATTAACTCAGCTACAAGAACATTAATATGATCATCAGTAGTCCAAACACCTTTGGTTAAATAACTGAAATCTGGTACAGCATTTAACATTTTTAAAGTGAATTTTTTACCTTTTTGAAGAATTTCTTCTCCTAAATCATTTATAACTCCTTGAGATGTTTTTCCGCTAATTAAAGTGAATAATTTATCAATTAAAACAGTTCTTAAATCTTCTAATTTTGCAGTATATTTACTTTCTAAATTAGCTAAACTTATTTTATCCTGAGCTCTTTTAGTTTTATCTTTAACAGCTCTTTCAAATAATTTTTTATCAATTACAACACCTCTTAATGATGGAGAAGCTTTTAAAGAAGCATCTTTAACATCCCCCGCTTTATCTCCAAATATTGCTCTTAATAATTTTTCTTCAGGAGTTGGATCTGATTCACCTTTTGGAGTAATTTTACCAATTAAAATATCACCTGGTTTCACTTCAGCACCAATACGAATCATTCCGTTTTCATCCAAATCTTTAGTAGCTTCTTCAGAAACGTTTGGAATATCATTAGTTAATTCTTCAGCACCTAATTTAGTATCTCTTACCTCCAGTGAATATTCATCAATATGAATTGAAGTGAAAATATCCTCTTTTACAACTTTTTCAGAAATTACAATTGCATCCTCAAAGTTATAACCTTTCCAAGGCATAAAGGCTACTTTCATATTTCTTCCTAAAGCTAATTCTCCTTTTTGAGTTGCATATCCTTCACAAAGAACTTGTCCTTCTTCAACTCTATCACCTTTTTTAACAATTGGTTTTAAGTTTATAGAAGTACCTTGATTCGTTTTTCTGAATTTAATTAAATCATACGTTTTGCTATCACTATCAAAACTTACCATTCTATCTTCTTCAGTACTATCATATTTAATTACAATAGTATTTGCATCAACATATTCAACTACTCCGGCTCCTTCTGCATTCATTAAAATACGAGAATCTTTTGCAACTCTTCGCTCTAACCCTGTTCCTACTATTGGTGATTCAGGTTGTAATAAAGGTACAGCCTGACGCATCATGTTAGATCCCATTAACGCACGGTTTGCATCATCATGCTCTAAGAATGGAATTAACGATGCAGAAATAGAAGCAATTTGATTAGGAGCTACATCCATAAAATTAACCTTTATTGGGTCAACCACAGGATAATCCGCCTCTTCACGAACAATTACTTTATCAGCTACAAACCTACCTTCATCTGTTAATGGAAGATTTGATTGTGCAAATTTCATTCCTTCTTCTTCTTCAGCACTCAAATATCTTGGCTCGTCAGTTATATTAACATTCCCATCAAGAACTTCTCTATATGGAGTCTCTATAAATCCTAAGTTATTCACCTTTGCGAATACTGCTAAAGATGAAATTAAACCAATATTTGGTCCCTCAGGAGTTTCAATTGGACATAAACGACCATAGTGAGTATAATGAACGTCACGAACCTCAAATCCAGCTCTTTCACGAGATAAACCTCCAGGTCCTAATGCTGATAATCTTCTTTTATGAGTAATCTCAGCTAATGGATTTGTTTGATCCATAAATTGAGATAACTGGTTAGTTCCAAAGAAAGAATTAATAACAGATGATAATGTTTTTGCATTAATCAAATCAATTGGTGTAAACACTTCATTGTCACGTACATTCATTCTTTCACGAATAGTACGAGCCATACGAGATAAACCAACTCCGAATTGACTTGCTAACTGCTCACCTACTGTTCGAACACGACGGTTAGATAAGTGGTCAATATCATCAACCTCAGCTTTTGAATTTACTAATTTTATCAAGTTTTTGATAATAGTAATAATATCAACTTTTGTTAAAACTTTCTCATCCATATCGATAGAAAGATTCAACTTTTTATTCATTCTATAACGTCCAACTTCACCTAAATTATAACGTTGCTCTGAAAAGAATAATTTATCAATAATTCCCTTAGCAGTTTCAAAATCTGGTGGTTCAGCGTTACGTAATTGTCTGTATATATGTTCAACAGCCTCTTTTTCAGAGTTTGTTGGATCTTTTTGTAATGTGTTATGAATAATTGCATAATCAGCCATTTCATTATCTTCCTTATGAAGTAAGATAGTTTTAGTAGCAGATTCAATTATTTCTTCAATTTGTTCTTTTTCTAAAATAGTGTCACGGTCTAGAACAATTTCGTTTCTTTCAATTGAAACTACTTCACCAGTATCTTCATCTACAAAATCTTCAAACCAAGTTTTTAGTACACGTGCAGCTAATTTTCTACCAATATATTTTTTTAGACCACTTTTAGAAACTTTAATTTCTTCAGCAAGATCAAAAATCTCTAAAATATCTTTATCTCTTTCGTAACCAATTGCTCTAAATAATGTAGTTACAGGTAATTTTTTCTTTCTATCAATATAAGCATACATTACTTGATTGATGTCTGTTGCAAATTCTATCCAAGAACCTTTAAATGGAATTACTCTTGCAGAATACAATTTAGTCCCATTTGCATGGAATGATTGTCCGAAGAATACACCTGGTGAACGATGTAATTGAGAAACTACAACTCTTTCAGCTCCATTTATAACAAAGGTACCACTGTGAGTCATATAAGGAATTGTTCCAAGATACACATCTTGTACAATAGTTTCAAAATCTTCATGTTCAGGATCAGTACAGTAAAGCTTTAATCTAGCCTTTAATGGAACACAATAGGTTAAACCTCTTTCAATACATTCTTGTATAGAGTATCGTGGAGGGTCTACAAAGTAATCCAAAAACTCTAATACAAATTGATTACGAGTATCTGTAATTGGGAAATTATCTAAGAAGGTTTTGTATAGTCCTTCTGTACTTCGTTCGTCAGCCTTGGTTTTTAACTGGAAAAAATCTTGAAATGATTTAACTTGAATATCTAAAAAATCAGGATATTCAGTTACCAATTTAGCTGATGCAAAGTTTATTCTTTCGGTAAATTTTTTTGTTGCCAATGGACAAAAACTTTAGGTTAAAAAACTATTAAAATATAAGAACGAATATATACGCAAAATGGTTTAGGTCGAAGGGTATACCTAAGACCTAAACCTTAAATTGTGTTTGCTGTTAAAGCTTACTTAAGCTCAACCTCAGCTCCAGCTTCTTCTAATGAAGCTTTTAAAGCCTCTGCTTCGTCTTTAGTTACACCTTCTTTAATTGGTGCTGGTGCACTATCAACAATTTCTTTAGACTCTTTTAATCCTAAACCAGTTAATTCTTTAACTAATTTTACAACTGCTAATTTAGAAGCACCTGCTGCTTTTAAGATTACATCAAATTCAGTTTTTTCTTCAGCTGCGTCATCACTTCCACCTGCTGCTGGTCCTGCAACTGCAACTGCTGCTGCAGCTGGTTCAATTCCATATTCGTCTTTTAAAATCTTAGCTAACTCGTTTACTTCTTTAACTGTTAAGTTAACAAGTTGTTCTGCGAAATCTTTTAAATCTGCCATTTCTCTTTGTTTAAATTTTATTATTTAGTTTATTAGTGCACTTAATTATTTCTCTGATAATGTTTTGATAATACCAGACAATTTGTTACCACCCGACTGTAATGCTGAAATAACATTTTTAGCTGGTGATTGTAATAACGTAATGATATCTCCAATAACTTCTTCTTTCGATTTTATGTTTACTAAAGCATCTAATTGGTCATCCCCAATATAAATTGCTTCTTCAACATAAGCTCCTTTCAATAAAGGTTTTGTTGATTTCTTACGAAATTCTTTGATTAATTTTGCAGGAGCATTTCCAATTTCAGAAAACATTAAAGAAGTGTTTCCTTTTAATGCTTGATTTGGTAAATCTCCAAAATCTTTATCAGATTTTTCCATTGCTTTTGCCAGCAATGAATTTTTAACAACTGCTAATTTTATATTTGCTTTAAAACAAGCTCTACGTAAATTAGATGTTTCTAAGGCGTTTAAGCCAGATATATCTGCTAGGTAAATTATAGTCCCTTCAGTTAATTGAGTTGTTAAAACTTCTATTACTTGTGATTTTTCTTCTCTCGTCATAATTACTAAGATTTAACTTTAATTAAACTGTTTTAGGATCTACACCTACACTAGGACTCATAGTACTAGAAAGGTAAATACTTTTAATATATGTTCCTTTTGCAGCAGTTGGTTTCATCTTCACTAAAGTTTGAATAATTTCGTGAGCATTATCAACAATTTTATCAGCTTCGAATGATGCTTTTCCAATTGCAGCATGTATAATACCCGTTTTATCAACTCTAAAGTCAATCTTACCAGCTTTTACTTCAGTAACAGCCTTTGCAACATCCATTGTTACAGTTCCTGTTTTTGGGTTAGGCATTAATCCTCTAGGACCTAAAATACGTCCTAATGGCCCTAATTTACCCATTACACTAGGCATTGTAATAATAACGTCAACATCTGTCCATCCTTCTTTAATTTTTTGAAGGTACTCATCTAATCCAACATAATCAGCACCAGCTTCTGTAGCTTCTGCTTCTTTATCTGGAGTTACTAATGCTAAAACTTTAACATCTTTACCAGTTCCGTGAGGTAATGTTACTACACCTCTAACCATTTGATTTGCTTTACGAGGGTCAACTCCTAACTTAACAGCTATATCAATTGATGCATCGAAATTTACATTAGTAATTTCTTTTACTAAAGCGGAAGCATCTTTCAACGAATAAGTTTGATTACTATCAACCTTAGCGTGAGCTTCTTTTTGCTTTTTAGTTAATTTTGCCATTTTTTAATAACTGTTTTATTGTTTTTTTGGAGCTACTCCACTTACTTTAATACCCATTGAACGAGCAGTACCTGCCATCATTAACATTGCAGATTCAACAGTAAATGCATTTAAATCTACCATTTTATCTTCTGCTATTGTTTTCAATTGAGCCCAAGTAACTGATGCTACCTTTTTTCTATTAGGTTCCGAAGATCCCTTCTTTACTTTTGCAGCTTCAAGTATTTGAACTGCAGCTGGAGGAGTTTTAACAACAAACTCGAAAGATTTATCCTTGTATACAGTAATTGCAACAGGTAAAATTTTCCCTTGTTTATCTTGAGTTCTTGCATTAAATTGCTTACAGAACTCCATAATATTAACCCCGGCAGCTCCTAAAGCAGGTCCAACTGGTGGTGATGGGTTAGCAGCACCTCCTTTAACTTGTAATTTTACTACTTTACTAACTTCTTTTGCCATTTTTTAATCTTAAATTAGATAATATTTATTATGGAAGCAACAAATATTACCACATTATTTATGTAACAATTATGAAATTTTTTCAACTTGCATATAACTTAATTCTAATGGAGTTTTTCTTCCAAAAATCTTAACCATTACCTCAAGTTTACGCTTTTCTTCATTTATTTTTTCTATAGTTCCGTCAAAACCATTAAATGGTCCATCAATAACTTTTACAGTTTCACCAATTACGTATGGAATTGCAACATTATCATTTTGAATAGATAATTCATCTACTTTTCCTAACATGCGGTTTATTTCAGATTTTCTCATTGGAACAGGATCACCTCCTTTAACTTCACCTAAAAAACCTATAACACCTGTGATTGATTTAATTATATGTGGTAATTCACCACTTAAATTCGCTTCAATCATAACATAACCAGGAAAATAAACACGTTCTTTATTAATTTTTTTTCCGTTACGAATTTGAATAACTTTTTCTGTAGGTACAATAACTCTATCAACATAATCAGTCATACCTAAACGAGCAATTTCGTTTTCAATATAAGTTTTAACCTTATTTTCTTGCCCTCCAATAGCTCTAACTACGTACCACTTTTTAACAGAATCTGTCATAGTAAACTTTTATAATTAAAATAGTTTAAAATATTCAGTTAAACCTGTTTGAAAAAATTTATCAACTACAAATACCGCTAAAGCGAATATAATTGTAAATACAGCAACAACAACTGTAGATTTTTGAGCTTCTTCCCAAGAAATCCAAGAAACTTTATTGCGCAACTCTTCAAATGAGTCTTTTATATAATTAACTAAATTCATTTTTCTAAATTTTGGCACGGGTGGAGAGACTCGAACTCCCGACACCTGGTTTTGGAGACCAGTGCTCTACCAACTGAGCTACACCCGTAAATATAAGGTGCTCCTCTTAAAAAGAAGCACCCTATTTAATATTTATTTAAGGTAAAAATTAGTCTAACATTTCAGTTACCTGACCTGCACCAACTGTTCTACCTCCTTCACGGATTGCAAAACGTAAACCAACATTTAATGCAATCTTTTGGTGTAATTCTACATGAATTGTTAAGTTATCACCTGGCATTACCATTTCAACACCTTCAGGTAACATAATTGTTCCTGTTACGTCAGTTGTACGTACGTAAAACTGTGGACGGTAATTGTTGTGGAATGGTGTGTGACGACCACCTTCTTCTTTTTTAAGGATATAAACCTCAGCTTTAAATTTACCATGTGGAGTAACAGAACCTTTTTTACAGATCACCATACCTCTTTTGATATCTTCTTTTGCAATACCTCTTAATAAGATACCTACGTTATCTCCAGCTTCACCTCTATCTAATATTTTACGGAACATCTCTACTCCAGTGATAGTAGACGCTAATTTTTCAGCACCCATACCAATAATATCAACTACATCACCTGTATTAGCTACACCAGTTTCAATACGACCAGTTGCAACAGTACCACGACCAGTAATTGAGAATACATCTTCAACTGGCATTAAGAATGGTTTATCAACATCACGTTGTGGTAACTCAATCCAAGTATCAACAGCGTCCATTAATTCCATAATTTTTTCCATCCATTTAGGTTCTTTGTTTAATCCACCTAAAGCTGAACCTTGAATTACAGGAGTATTATCACCATCATAATCATAAAATGATAATAAATCTCTAATTTCCATCTCTACTAATTCTAATAGTTCTTCATCATCAACCATATCCACTTTATTCATGAATACAACTAATCTAGGAATACCTACTTGACGACCTAATAAGATATGCTCTCTTGTTTGAGGCATTGGTCCGTCAGTTGCAGCTACAACGATGATTGCACCATCCATTTGAGCAGCACCAGTTACCATGTTCTTAACGTAATCCGCGTGACCTGGGCAGTCAACGTGAGCGTAGTGACGATTAGCTGTTTGATACTCTACGTGTGCAGTATTAATTGTAATACCTCTTTCTTTTTCTTCAGGAGCATTATCAATTTGATCGAAATTCATTATTTTAGAAAGTCCTTTCTCTGCCAATACAACAGTAATAGCAGCTGTTAAGGTTGTTTTACCGTGATCAACGTGTCCAATAGTACCAATGTTTAAATGCGGTTTTGAACGATCGAAGGTTTCTTTAGCCATAATTGTTAATTTTTAAATCTTAGTTATATATAATAGTGTTAAATTCTATTTTACTTGAGCCAATGACGGGAATTGAACCCGTGACCTCTTCCTTACCAAGGAAACGCTCTACCCCTGAGCTACACCGGCCAAAAAAAGAGCGAGAGACCGGGCTCGAACCGGCGACAGTCAGCTTGGAAGGCTGAAGCTCTACCAACTGAGCTACTCTCGCAATATTTTTTTTCAATTCCTTAATTAATTTATATCTCTATAAACTAATGGTGGTGAGAGAAGGATTCGAACCTTCGAAGCTTGCGCAGCAGATTTACAGTCTGCCCTCGTTGGCCACTTGAGTATCTCACCATTCTTTTTCAAAGACCTGAGCCGATAGAGGGACTCGAACCCACGACCTGCTGATTACAAATCAGCTGCTCTAGCCAGCTGAGCTACATCGGCATTTTACTCCATAAAAGAAGTCCGCTATTTCTAACGGACTGCAAATGTATTAAAGTTTTATTTTTAATCAAAACTTTTCTAATTATTTTTTTAAATTATTTAGCCCTTTCTTTTTCTTTCATTTTAGACAAGGATCTTTTTAAGGAATCTACAGCTAGCATAGTACCTTCTTCAAAGGTTTTACACTGTTTTTTAACAACAGAATCGTTCCCTGGAACATTCATTTTAATCTCAACAACTTTGTTCTCCTTTTCACTTGTTTGCTGAACCTTTAAATATACTTCAGAATCAACTATTTTATCATAAAATTTTTCTAAGCCATTTACTTTTTTTTCAATAAACTCAATTAACTCCTTGTCAGCATTAAAATTAACAGATTGCACATACACTTTCATAATAAATTAGTTTTTATCGCTCCTTGGGTGAGCTTGATTATAGATTTCCTTTAACTTACCCATACTACTATGGGTGTAAACTTGAGTTGATGCTAAACTAGAATGCCCAAGCAATTCCTTTACTGAGTTTAAATCAGCTCCTTCATTTAATAAATGTGTTGCAAAAGAGTGCCTAATAATATGAGGGCTTTTTTTAACTTTTGATGACACACAACTAAAATAATTATTTATTATTCTATAAACAAGTGTATCATATATTTTTTTACCTTTTTTTGTAAGCAATAAATACACTTCTTTATTATCTATATCATTTCTTTGAATTATATAATTTTTCAACGAAATTTGAATAGGTTTTATTAACGGAATATACCTTTCTTTATTCCTTTTTCCTAATACTTTAACAGTTTCATTAACAAAATCTATATCTTCAATCTTAATATTAATTAACTCTGCCCTTCTTATCCCTGTTGCATAAAATAATTCAACAATTAATTTATCTCTAACCGTTTCAAAATCAAAATTATCCCCATATAATTTCAAAGCATCTTTAATTTCCTTTTCAGAAAAAGGCACTTGTATTTCTTTTGAAATTTTCAACGCCTGATATTTTAACATTGGGCTATTTTCAATTTGTTTTGTTTTTTGAAGAAATTTATAAAATGATTTTAACGAAGAAAGTTTCCTATTTATACTCCTGTTTGAAATTTTTGTATTCACCAAACTAACTATCCAACTCCTTATTTGAGAATAATTAGCATCTAAAATCTGGTCGGTTTCAAATTCAGCTAAACAAAAGGACTGAAAAGTTTTTAAATCATTTTGATAAGCTATTAGGGTATGGTGAGAATATTTTTTCTCTAAAGCTAAATAATTTAAAAATGAATTTATTGGCATAAAAAAACCGTTAGTATACAAATTTACGAATTGTAAATTGTAATTACTAACGGTTCTAATTTTATTAACTAAAAATTAAGCTTGCTCTTCCGCAGTTCTCAATTTTTGTACATATTGAGCTTTTATATTTTGTGCACGATTTAAAACTGAAGGTTTATTGAATTGTTTACGATTACGCAAATTTTTCATTGTCTTCGTACGATCAAATTTTCTCTTATAACGTTTTAACGCTCTATCGATATTCTCTCCGTCTTTAACTGGTATGATTAACATATTTTGGCACCTCCTTTCAAGTCGTTCTATTTTAAATTTTGGATTGCAAAGTTACAAATTATTTTAATACTAATGTATTTAAATAATAATTTATTAAGTAATTGGTTTATACTCTTTTTTGTCAATAATAATTTTAGCTATTATTTCTTTTAATATTTCTGAAGTTCCTCCTCCAATAGGCCCTAATCTGCTATCTCTAAATAATCTTGCCATTGGGTAATCTTCCATATATCCATAACCTCCCAAAAACTGAAGACATTGGTAAATAACTTCATCAGCAATTTTTGTTGAAACCAACTTAGACATTGTTGCCTCTTTAACTACATATTGTCCTTTATTTAATCTGTAAACAATTGAATAATTAAATTCTTTACACATTTCAATTTCACTTGCCAAATCAGCAACTTTATGTCTTAATGCCTGAAATTTATTGATGGTTTTTCCAAAAGCTGTTCTTTCAGACATGTATTGAAGCGCATATTCCAATGCATATTCAGCTCTAGCATGAGCATTTACTCCCATTACAATTCTCTCTAAGGCAAAGTGTTGCATAATATAAGAGAACCCCTGTCCTTCTTCACCCATTAAATTTTCAGCAGGAATAACCACATTGTCAAATGCAATTTCTGCTGTATCAGAAGCTTTCCACCCAAGCTTTTCTAGGCTAATAGCTGATATTCCAGAAGTTTCTCTATCAACAACAAAAATACTCATTCCTTTATTTCCTAACTCAGGATTCGTTTTTGCAGCGACAACTAAATAATCTGAGTAAACTCCATTTGTAATAAAAGTTTTTGACCCATTTAATATATAGGTATTTCCATTTTTTATAGCTGTAGTTCTCATCCCTGCAACATCAGACCCACCAAATGGCTCAGAAATACACAAACAACCTACTTTCTCACCATGTATGCTAGATGTTAAATACTTTTCTTTAATTGCTTTACTTCCTTCTTTTTCAAGATGAGTCATTGCTAAATAAGTATGTGCCCACATTGCAGCTGCAAATCCACCAGAATTTACTTTTTGCATTTCTTCTAAAAAAATAACGGTATAAAAAAGGTCTAAATTTAAGCCTCCATATTCTTCAGGATAGTTAAGTCCGAAGTACCCCATTTCACCAAATTTTTTCCAAATTTCCTTATCTATAAACCCTTGTTTTTCCCATTTTTCAACAAAAGGAACTACTTCTTTTTGTAAAAAATCTCTAAAACTTTGACGGAAGGCATTATGTTCTTCAGAAAAATACATGCTATTCATTTAGCTTATTTTTATTAATTAGCTTGCAAATATAAGGCTATTCTATTAAACTTTTCCAAAGGAAAACCATCAATTTTTTTTAACTCATCAATAGACTGAATTTCAGCTACTTCATCCCTATATTCAAATATTTTCTTGGTAAGTTCATAATCCAAATATGGAATACTAAGTGCTTCCTTAAATGTTGCTTTATTAATATTTATTTTAGGTATAATAGGCTCCTTAATTACTATAAATCTCTCTAAAACTTTATTTGCTATTTCAATATCTAAATACCAAACTTCATACAATTGGTCATTAAGTGAAAAACCTTTTAATTTTGTTCTATAACTAATAATTCTCTCAGCTAACTTATCTCCTATTCCATTAATCAATTTCAAATCTTCCAAAGTAGCCATATTAATGTCTTTTTTAACATCAGAAATAATAGCATTATTTTTATTAATAATATTATTCCCTTTTGAAACCCATTCAGGAAATTTAAAATAAGGACTTATTTTTTTTAAAAGGCTATCATTTACTCCTGTAATTTGCTGAAATTGTTTTTCAGAATTAATAAAATTACCTGCTGCTCTATATTTGAATAATTTATCAATCTCAGTTGTGCTTAAACCTAACTGATACCCTTTATAATCTGTTATATAATTTGGATTAAAGGGATGCCTTTTTGGAGAATTTAAAGCTTCTTTTAGCTTTTCCAAAGAATCCATTTCTTTTATAAATGAATTCATTTCTTTAGTATTGTTTATAACAATTTGAGAGGGAGAAAAATCAATTAAATAATACCCTATTTGAAGTAATATAATTAAAAGTATTAAAAAGAAAATCCCATTTCGTTGACGTTTATTATAACTGAAATGGGATTTTAGTATTTTCATAAATTTAAGCTATTTTATTAAAGTTAATTTTACTTTAATAGCCTTTAAGTATTTTACCAGTTCTGCTCTAACTATAGGGAATAATATCAATAAACCAATCATATTTGGGAATACTAATGCCAATATCATAGCGTCAGAAAAATCGAATACAGCTTTCATAGAGGCAGCTGCGCCAATTACTATAAATGCAATAAACAACAACTTATAAGTAATGTCTGCAATTTTACTTCTGCCGAATAAAAATTTCCAAGATTGTAGTCCATAATACGACCAAGAAATCATTGTTGAAATTGCAAAAAGAACAACTGCCAAGGTTAAAACATAAGGAAACCAAGGTATTACTGCCTCAAAGGCCATCGAAGTTAAATTAACTCCACCAACAGCAACACCATCAATTATTACTGATCCTGCTCCATCACCTCCATAAACAAATAATCCATCACTATTATAAAAAATAATTACTAATGCTGTCATTGTACAAATTACAACAGTATCAATAAAAGGCTCTAATAAAGAAACAATTCCTTCAGAAGCAGGGTATCTTGTTTTTACAGCTGAGTGTGCAATAGCAGCTGAACCAGCACCGGCCTCATTTGAAAAAACTGCACGCCTAAATCCGGTTATTAATACTCCAAAGAAGCCTCCTAAACCAGCACTTGGACTAAAAGCTTCTCTTATAATTAAAGCAATTGCATCATCTATATAACTTGCATGTGCAAACATAACTACCAAACAAGCCAAAATATAAATCACTGCCATAAATGGGACAATCTTTTCTGTAACCGAAGCAATTCTTTTTATTCCTCCAATTATTACAAAACCAACAACTATAGCAATACCTACACCAATTAAAGTTCCTGTATAACCTCCTTGCATCCCTAACATCCCAGCTAATTGTTCAGCAGCCTGATTAGACTGCACTGCATTCCCTCCTCCAAACGAAGCGCCAACACATAAAATAGCAAAAAGAACAGCTAATAGTTTTCCTAATTTTTTGAATCCTCTTTCTTTTAATCCTTTTGAAAGGTAATACATTGGACCTCCATAAACAGTACCATCGGGTCCAACGTCTCTATATTTAACACCTAAAGTACATTCAACAAATTTTGTAGACATACTTAGCAAACCAGCAACAACCATCCAAAATGTTGCACCTGGGCCTCCAATTGATATTGCCAAAGCCACTCCCGCAATATTTCCTAAACCAACGGTCCCAGAAACTGCAGTTGCCAATGCCTGAAAATGACTTACTTCACCTTCTTTACTTTCATCTCTTATTGTATCAACAATATCACCATCAACAATATTTACTTCAGCCTTTTCTACTCCGTGACCTTCAACTTCATCATGTTTACCTCTAACAACATTAATTGCCAAAGTAAATCTTCTAAGGTTAATAAATTTGAAATAAATAGTGAAAAATAAAGCACCTAATACTAACAGAATTACCACTAAAGGAACTCCTGTTCCTGGCACAACCCAAAATACAATACCTTCCCACTTTGCTGTAATTGGCTCAAACCAATCATTAATTCTTTCATCAAGCCCTTTTTCTTGGGCATTTGATATAAATGTTGTAAATATCAAAATTAAAGCAAGGAGTTTTTTAGGTATCATATTAAGTTCATTTTATTAAAAGATTGTGCAATATGGTAAAAAATTGAAGTTGAGGCAAATTAATTATGAAATTAAAATTTTATGTCATAATTAAAACAGTTCACGAAGTTTTAAAATTTGCTCCTTATTTCCTAAAACAATTAAGTGAGTATCGCTTTCTAAAGCAGTTTTGGAATTTGGATTAATTATATAATCCCCTTCTTTTGTTTTAAAACCTATAACACTACATCCAGTTTTTTTGCGTAAATCTAAATCTAAAATTGTTTTAGAAACATACTCTTGCGGTAATTCATTCACTGAAATTTCTTCTAAATTAGCTTTTTCATCGCCTGCAATTGTCAATCTATCGACAAATTCAACTAAATCTGGTGTAACAACCAATGAAGCCATGTGTGCTCCACCTAGTTTATCTGGCATAATTACGTTTGTTGCTCCTGCAATTTTTAATTTTCCATAGGAAGATTCATTTGAAGCTCTACTGATTATAATAAAATCTCTATTAAATTGCCTTGCTGATAAAACAACAAATAGATTATCTGCATCAGATGGCAGTGCTGTTATTAAGCTTTTTGCTCTTTCTAAACCTACCTTTTTTAAATCTTCATCATTAGTAGCATCACCTTCAATATATAAAATATTATCACGTTCTAAATCTGCAATTTCATCTTTCCTTTTTTCAATTACAACACAAGGCTGGTTAAATTGTTTTAATTTAGCAACTGCTTGCTTTCCATTTCGGCCGTAACCACATACAACTGTATGGTTTTTTAAATTTTGAATTTCTTGTTGCACTTTTTTATGTTTTAAAATTTGAAAAAACTGTCCGCTTGCAAAGTATTCTGTTAAAGCTTTTACAGAATAGGCGTATGATGTTATGCTTATAAGTATTAAAAATATTGTAAATAATTTTTCGTCTTGGTTTAATTTATGAAGCGTTCCAAAACCAACAGTTGACATTGTAATTACTGTCATATATAAAGCGTCTATAAATGACTCTTTTGAAACAATCATAAAACCTCCTACTCCAATAAAAATAACTAATGCCAACAACAAAATGGAGACATATAATTTAGATTTTACTACCATATATTATAAGTCAAAAACTGAACTTCTTTTTGTATAAATCATATCTTTTAAACGTAATAAAAAAGCTAATGTTAGATAAATTCCAAATGAAAAGCCTAACGTTACAAAAGATATATATATAAAAAATAATCGAACATTTGAAACGCTAATTCCTAGTCTGTCAGCAAATCTAGATGAAACAGCAAAACCGTGTTTTTCAAAATAATGTCTTAGGGAATCAATCAAATTCATCTATCATAAATTTTTAACGCAATATAGCAATTTTCAAAATAAGATTATGACCTACCCTTAAATTGTGCTTACAATTTTTTAACTTTGCAACTTTCCAAATTTCATATGGCTAAAAATGAAGAATTTATAGAGGTTTTAGGTGCGAGAGTTCATAATTTAAAAAATATTGATGTTCGTATTCCTAGAGAAAAACTAGTTGTTATAACTGGTTTAAGCGGAAGTGGAAAATCTTCTTTAGCATTTGACACTATTTATGCCGAAGGACAAAGAAGGTATATTGAAACTTTTTCAGCTTATGCCCGACAATTTTTAGGTGGTTTAGAAAGACCTGATGTTGATAAAATTGATGGTTTATCTCCTGTAATTTCTATTGAACAAAAAACCACTAATAAAAGCCCTCGTTCTACAGTTGGTACAATTACGGAAATTTATGATTTTTTAAGATTATTGTATGCTAGAGCTTCTGATGCCTATTCATATAATACAAACCAAAAAATGGTAAGTTATACCGATGAGCAAATAAACGAATTAATTTTAGAAGAATTTGATGGTAAAAAAATAATTGTACTAGCTCCTTTAATTAAATCAAGAAAAGGTCACTATAGAGAGTTATTTGAACAAATTGCAAAGCAAGGTTTTTTAAAAGTTAGAGTTGATGGTGAAATAGTTGACATTGAAAAAGGAATGCGACTTGACCGATATAAAACACACGATATTGAAATAGTTATTGATCGTTTACTGGTTTCAAAAGAATCAGAAAAAAGATTGAATGAAACTATTACAACTGCTTTATATTCTGGAGATAATATTATAATGGTTTTAGAACATGAAACCAATACACCACGCTATTTTAGTAGAGATTTAATGTGCCCTATTTCTGGAATTTCATATCCAAATCCTGAACCAAATACCTTTTCATTTAACTCACCAAAAGGCGCATGTGAAACCTGCAATGGTTTAGGTAAAATTCATAAAGTAAATATTGATAAAATAATTCCAAATTCAGAAATTTCAATTAAAAAAGGTGGAATTGCACCAATTGGAGAGCAAAAAAATAGCTGGATTTTTAAACAATTGCAATTAATTGCTGACCGTTATAAATTTGAATTAATAGATCCTATTTCTAAAATTCCCGAAGAAGCATTAAACATAATTTTAAATGGTGGAAATGAAAAATTTGAAGTCATTTCTAAAGCTGTTGGCGTTACAAGAACTTATGAAATTGACTTTGAAGGAATTATAAATTTCATTCAAAATCAATACAATTCAAGTGATTCAACTTCAATAAAAAGATGGGCAAAAGACTTTATGGACAATATTGAATGTGAAACTTGCCAAGGAAAACGTCTTAAAAAGGAAGCTTTATATTTCAAATTGAATGAGAAAAATATTTCAGATTTAGCTCAAATGGATATTGCTGAACTTGCAAAATGGTTTTCTAAAATTGAAGAGAAATTATCTAATAAACAACTTCAAATCGCTTCCGAAGTTTTAAAAGAAATTAAAACCCGAATACAATTTTTATTAGATGTAGGTTTGGATTATTTAAGTTTAGATAGAAGCTCAAAATCATTGTCAGGTGGTGAAGCACAACGCATTAGACTGGCAACACAAATTGGATCACAACTAGTTGGGGTGCTTTATATTTTAGATGAGCCAAGTATTGGTTTACATCAAAGAGATAATGAAAAACTTATTAAATCGCTTTTAAATTTACGAGATATTGGCAATTCGGTAATTGTTGTTGAACACGATAAAGATATGATTGAACATGCCGATTTTGTACTTGATATTGGCCCAGGAGCAGGAATTCATGGTGGCGAAATTGTAAGCGAAGGAACTTTTAATGAATTAAAACAACACAAAACCTTAACTGCAGATTATTTAAATGGCACAAAAACAATTGAAATTCCAAAAAAAAGAAGAAAAGGAAATGGGAAATCAATTAACTTAATTGGTGCAACTGGAAACAATTTAAAAAACGTTTCTGTAGAATTTCCTTTAGGCAAACTAATTTGTGTTACAGGAGTTTCAGGCAGTGGCAAATCAACATTAATTAATGAAACGCTCTACCCAATTTTAAACAAACATATTTATAGAGGCGTAAAAAAACCAATGCCTTATAAAAAAATTGAAGGTCTTGAATATATTGATAAAGTTATTGATATAGATCAGTCACCAATTGGAAGAACACCTCGTTCTAACCCAGCAACTTACACGGGCGTTTTCAGTGAAATTAGAAATTTATTTGCCAAAACAAGTGAGGCTTCAATTAGAGGATATAAACCCGGAAGGTTTTCATTCAACGTAAAAAATGGTCGCTGTGAAACGTGTGAAGGTGGTGGAGTTAGAGTTATTGAAATGAATTTTTTACCTGATGTTCACGTTGAATGTGAAACCTGTCAGGGAAAACGTTTTAACAGAGAAACCTTAGAAATTAGATACAAAGGAAAATCAATTTCTGATGTTTTAAATATGACCATTGAAGAATCGGTTGAATTTTTTGAAAACATTCCAAAAATAAATAGAAAACTAAAAACCATCAAAGATGTGGGATTAGGTTACATTACTCTTGGTCAACAATCAACAACCCTTTCAGGCGGTGAAGCACAGCGTATAAAATTAGCTTCAGAATTATCTAAAAGAGATACAGGTAACACATTTTATATTTTAGATGAACCTACAACAGGTTTGCATTTTGAAGATATTAGAGTTTTAATGCTGGTTTTAAATAAATTAGCGAATAAAGGAAATACAATTTTGGTAATTGAACACAATATGGATGTTATTAAATTAGCTGACCATATTATTGATATTGGCATGGAAGGTGGTAAAAATGGCGGTGAAGTATTATGCTATGGAACTCCTGAAGAACTATCTCAAAATAAAAAAAGCTATACAGCACAATTCTTAAAAAAAGAATTAAATTAGGCGGACAAATTGCTTTAAAAAAATAAAAAATACAGTAGAAATATGACTCCAAATGAAGATAGAAAAATAAGAGAGAAATTCAAACAAAAAACTTGGAACGAAATTAAAACCAACGATTCTTGGGCAATTTTTAAAATAATGGCCGAGTTTGTTGAAGGTTTTGAGCGTTTAGGAAAAATTGGTCCTTGTGTAACAATTTTTGGGTCTGCAAGAACAAAACCTGAAGATGAATATTACAAATTAGCTGAAAATATTGCTTATGAATTAACCCAAAGTGGTTATGGAATTGTTACTGGAGGAGGACCAGGAATTATGGAAGCTGGTAACAGAGGTGCTCATAGAGGAAAAGGTGTTTCAGTAGGTTTAAACATTGAATTGCCTTTTGAACAACATGACAATCCATATATAGACCCTGATAAAAGTTTAGATTTTGATTATTTCTTTGTTAGAAAAGTAATGTTTATTAAATATTCTCAAGGTTTTATAGTAATGCCAGGTGGTTTTGGGACGCTGGATGAACTTTTTGAAGCAATAACTCTAATTCAAACAAAGAAAATAGGAAAATTCCCAATTGTATTAGTAGGTAGAAAATTTTGGAGCGGATTAATGGAATGGATTAGAACTACCTTAATTGAAGAAGGAAATATTAGTCCACATGATTTAGAACTAATTTCAATAGTTGATACTGAACAAGAAGTTTTAGAGGTAATTGACACTTTCTATAAAAAATACAGCCTAAGCCCTAATTTCTAAATATTTAATTTCATTGAAAAAATATATTGTATTTGCATTATTTTTATATGCCATCTGTTTAAATAAAACTTATGGACAAAATAATGCTATACAAATTTCTTCAATATTAGATCCTGAATTAAATGAGCTTAAAATTACCCAAACAATTACATTCTTTAATAAATCTGATAGCGATTTAAAAGAAATTTATTTGCATAATTGGCCAAATGCTTATAAAGATAAAAACACACCATTAGCAAAACGTTTTATTGAAAATTATTCAAAATCATTTCATTTTGCTAAGGAAAAACATAGAGGTTCTGGAATAATTAAAAGTATTTCTGTTGATTATGATATTGCAAACTGGGAAATTAATAATGAACAACCTGATATTTTAAAAATAAATTTAGATAGCTTTTTACAACCTAAAGACTCTGTAAAAATTAATGTAACATATATTGTAAAACTCCCAAAAGATAAATTTACCAGATATGGTGCTGACGCAACAAGATACAACTTAAGGTATTGGTACTTAACACCCGCAATTTTTGACAAAACTTGGAAAATTTATAGTAATTTGGATATGGATGATTTGTATGTTGATAATACAGATTATAACATAACATTTATAGTCCCTAAAAGCTATATTTTAAACAGTGATATTTTTTCTAGTTTTAAATATAATGGTGAAAATAAAGAATACATTTTAATTGGTAACAACAAATCAGATATTGAATTAAATATTACTTTGGAAAATGATTTTTTCGAATTTCAATCTACCCCAGTAACTATTTTAACTAATTTAACTACTGACAAATTAAATGCTCAAGTTCAAACAGATATAATAAGTAGAGAATTGGATTTTCTTAAAACTTATTTAGGTGATTTCCCACATTCAAATTTAATAATCAATAAAATTGAGTACGAAAAAAATCCAGTTTATGGGTTTAATCAGTTACCTTCATTTTTAGCTCCTTTCAGCAATATATTTGAATGGGATATTCAATTTTTTAAAATTCTATCAAGAAAATATATTGATAACATTTTTGTTTTCAATCAAAGAGAAGATAGTTGGTTAGCAGATGGACTTCAAACCTATTTAATGATTAAATATGTTGAAAAATATTATCCTGAAGTTATGGCAATTGGTGATGTTTCCAAAGTTTGGGGAATTAGAAGTTTTAACATATCAAAATTAAAATTTAATGACAAATACCCTTTTGTATATCAATTTGCAGCACGGAAAAATTTAGATCAGGCGCTTACTTCTAATTCTGAAACACTTTCCAATTTCAATAGAAAAATTACTAATAAATACAAAGCAGGTTTAGGGTTAAAATTTTTAGAAAACTATTTAGGAAATGATGTTATAAAAAATGGAATTATTGATTTTTCTACCAAAAATTCTGGAAAACTAACAAATAGCTTTTCTTTTATAAATAATTTAAAAACATCAAAAGATTTATCATGGTTTGCAACAGACTATTTAAAAACAAATAAAAAGATAGATTACACTATCAAAAAAATTCATAAAAAAACAGATTCAATTGAAATAAGTATTTTGAATAAACGCAATTTCACAACTCCCATCCAATTATATGGTATAAAAGGCAATGAAATAAAATTTAAAAAATGGCTTGTTGGAATTGATTCCTTATCTACAATAACAGTTCCTAAAAATGGATTTGACAGACTTTCATTAAATTACGAATTTGATTTACCTGAATATAATTTAAAAAATAACTGGAAAAATGTAAACAAAAAGCTTTTTAATAGGCCTTTACGAATGAAGTTTTTTAAGGATGTTGAAAACCCTTATTACAATGAGATTTTTTATACACCTCTTTATCGTTTTAATTACTATGATGGTTTAGTTTTAGGAATGGCATTATCAAATAAAACGCTACTAGATAAAAGTTTTCAATATAAAATAACACCATCTTATAGTACAAAAAGTAATTCTTTTTCAGGCTCATACTCATTTATATATGAATATTTACCAGAAAATAATAATATTAATAAATTTTTAATTGGAGCTTTAGGAAGTAATTATCATTATGCTCAAAATTTAACATACAATACTATTATGCCTTTTGCTGCTTTGGAATTTAAACGAAAAAGTTTGCGAGATGTTAGTAGTAAGTTACTTGTTGCTTCACTAACATCTGTTGACAGGGAAAAATCACTGAATCAATTACAACATCCCGAAACTAATAAGTATAATATTTTTAATTTTGGATTTGGGTATTCAAAACCAGATATTATTGATGATATTCGCTTTTCTACTGGAGTAGAAATTTCAAAAAAATTCAGCAAATTATCTTTAACCGCCCAATTTAGAAAACTTACAGATACCAATAGACAATTTGATTTTAGATTTTTTGCCGGAGCTTTTTTATCAAACAATACAGAAACTGATTATTTTAGTTTTGCTTTAGATAGACCAACTGATTATTTATTTCAATATGATTATTTAGGAAGATCAGAAACATCAGGTTTTTTTAGCCAACAAATTATTATTAATGAAGGTGGATTTAAATCGAAATTACCAGTACCTTATGCTAATCAGTTTTTAACAACCTTAAATACAAGTATAGGTTTATGGCGCTGGTTTGAAGTTTATACAGATGTTGGTTTTGTTAAAAACAAAAATGAAGAAATTTATTTTGCTCATGAAAATGGTATTCGATTAAATTTTGTTCAAGATATTTTGGAAGTATATTTCCCTCTACATTCTAATTTAGGTTGGGAAATTACGGAAGCTAGTTACAGTTCAAAAATTAGATTTGTTTTAGTAATAAAACCAAAAAGAATTTACAACTTTATAAAAAGAGGTTTTTACTAAAATTTATAAATTAATTTCAATAAAATTTACTTCTTTTATATATTTCTCATTAAAAAGGTAATTTTTTTCTATTTTATTTATTAAAATTCAATGAATGACTCATATTTTTAATTATCATTAAAATTAAGTAAGTTTGCAAAACTAAAACTATTAAAAACAATGAATGTAGAATCTTCGGCTATAAGTAAAGAACAACTTTCTTTCAATCAATTTAAATCAGAAGTTTTAAATGATTATAAAATTGCAGTTATTAGTAGAGAATGCAGTTTATTAGGTCGTAGAGAAGTTTTAACTGGAAAAGCAAAATTTGGAATTTTTGGTGATGGTAAAGAAGTTCCGCAGTTAGCAATGGCTAAAGCATTTAAAAAAGGTGATTTTAGATCTGGTTACTATAGAGATCAAACTTTTATGATGGCTATTGGAGAACTAACTCCTCAACAATTTTTTGCAGGCTTATATGCAAATCCAAATATAAAAGAAGATCCAATGTCTGCTGGCAGACAAATGGGGGGGCATTTTCAAACACACAGTTTGGATGAAAATGGAGAATTTAAAAATTTAACAGAACAATATAATTCTAGTAGTGACATTTCTCCTACAGCTGGTCAAATGCCAAGAATGTTGGGAATTGCTCAAGCTTCAAAAATGTTTAGGGAACTCCCTGAATTAAAAAACCCAAAATTTTCAAATAATGGGAATGAAATTTCATGGGGAACTATTGGAAATGCTAGCACTTCAGAAGGACTGTTTTTTGAAACTATTAACGCAGCAGGTGTTTTACAAGTCCCAATGGTTATTAGTGTTTGGGATGATGCTTACGGCATTTCTGTTCCCGCTAAATTTCAAACTACAAAAGAAAGTATTTCAGAAATTTTAAAAGGATTTCAAAGAGATGAAAACTCAAATGGATATGAAATATTTGTAGTTGAAGGATTCAACTATCCAAAATTAATTGACATTTATACAAAAGCAGCAAAAATAGCTCGTGAAGAACATGTACCTATTTTAATTCATGTTAAAGAATTAACACAACCACAAGGTCATTCTACATCAGGTTCACATGAACGCTATAAATCTAAAGAACGTTTAATTTGGGAAAAACAACACGATTGTATTTCTAAAATGAGAGATTGGATTATTGAATTTGAACTAACAGATTCAAATAATGAAAGTTTAAAATTTGTTACCTCAGAAAATGAATTAATACAAATTGAAAAAGAAGCTAAAAAAACAGTTAATCAGGCAAGAAGAGAAGCTTGGAATGATTTTTTAAATCCTATTAAGGAACAACGAAGTATCTTAACACAATTGCTCGAAAATTTAGCTTCAAAAAGTAAGAATAAAGCATTTATATTAAAATTAAAAAATGATTTAATTGAAATTCCAGATCCTACACGAAAAGACAATTTATCTACAGCAAGAAAAGTAGCTGTTTATGTTAGAGAAGAAAATAGTTATGAAAAAACACAACTTCTAAACTGGATTCAAAATTATTCAAGCTCAGAACAATATAGATTTAGTTCACATTTATATAGTTCAACTTTACAAAATGTATTTCACATTAAAGAAGAACTACCAACATATGATGATAATGCAGAGTTAGTTGATGGACGAATAATTATTCGTGAAAATTTTGATGTTCTTTTCTCTAAATATAATAATCTTTTTATTTTTGGTGAAGACTCAGGAAATATTGGAGATGTTAACCAAGGTCTTGTTGGACTTCAAGAAAAATATGGAAAATTACGAGTTTCTGATACAGGAATAAGAGAAGCTACAATTATTGGGCAAGGAATTGGTATGGCCTTAAGAGGTTTACGTCCAATTGCAGAAATACAATATTTAGATTATTTACTATATGCTATTCAAATTTTAAGTGATGATTTAGCTACATTACACTATAGA
>Ga0208305_10000183_pt1 | contig 36833 bp, 28 predicted proteins | sample ColrivemetaGS741_FD_187605 | JGI IMG/M metagenome (GOLD analysis project Ga0208305, IMG submission 187605) | Estuarine microbial communities from the Columbia River estuary - Flood tide ETM metaG S.741 (SPAdes) (version 2) | ecosystem: Environmental > Aquatic > Marine > Intertidal zone >... | reverse complement strand
TATTTGTAAACCCCGCTAAAATAAGGGATGCAGATTAATTTTGCTTTTAAATAATACAATAAGATTACTGCCTTCGCAGGAATTCATAAATTTACAGCATGTTGACCGATTTACCTATTAGAAAAATTATTCATGTAGATATGGATGCATTTTATGCTTCTGTAGAGCAATTGGACAACCCAAAACTTAAAGGTAAAGCCATTGCTGTTGGTGGTGGTGGGAAACGTGGTGTTATAAGTGCTGCCAGTTATGAAGCCAGAAAGTTTGGCGTAAAAAGCGCCATGGCAGGAAATTTAGCGATAAAATTATGTCCGGAACTTATATTTGTGCGACCAAATTTCGAAAGATATAGCGAAATATCTAAAAAAATACGAAAAATATTTTATGAATATACCGATTTGGTAGAACCTCTATCTTTAGATGAAGCCTATTTAGACGTTACTAGCAATAAAAAAGGAAACCCGAGCGCTTCTTTACTAGCTAAAGAAATTCGTGAGCGGATTTTTAATGAGGTTGGTTTAACCGCTTCTGCAGGTATTTCTATTAATAAATTTTTAGCAAAAGTGGCCAGTGACTATAACAAACCAAACGGACAAAAAACGGTAAATCCGGAAGAAGTTATTGCTTTTTTAGAGGAATTGGACATTCGGAAATTTTATGGTGTTGGTAAAGTAACAGCCGAAAAAATGTATCAATTAGGCATTTTTATGGGGAGTGATTTAAAACTAAAATCTTTAGAGTTTTTAGATGAACACTTTGGGAAATCTGGGAAATACTATTATTATGTGGTTCGAGGGATACATAATAGTGAAGTAAAGCCCAACCGAATACGAAAAAGTTTAGCTGCCGAACATACATTCAGTGAGAATTTATCGAGCGAAGTTTTTATGATTGAAAAACTCGATCGCATTGCCGATGAAGTTTCACGAAGATTAACAAAAAGTAAAGTGGCCGGAAAAACAGTGACTCTGAAAATAAAGTATAGCGATTTTACATTACAAACACGGAGCAAATCTTTGCCATATTTTGTAAGTGACAAGAGTATTATTTTAGAAACTGCTAAAGATTTATTGTATCAAGAAAAAATGAGTAACTCGGTGCGTTTGTTGGGTATTTCGATATCTAATTTAAATACCGAAACTAAGAAACCCTCTGAGCAAAAAAGTGTAAGTGTGCAGCTGAAATTTGAGTTCTAACTGCGTTAGCGATTGAAGTGAAAATCCTTTTGCTATCGCAAAAGATTGCAACATAAAGCGTTACCCTTTTTAGAATTTACTAAAAAGGGTAACGTTCAAAATATTATTTAAAACTTACAATTAGTAATTTCGCTAACACGTAGCGTGTTAACCATGCCTTTATCTTGAATTGGCATTGCTGCTAAACTAATTAGCATATCGCCTTCTTCTAAATAGCCCATTTTACAAGCTATAGCATTAACATCTTCAATGGTTTCGTCTGTACTTACAAATTTATCATAATAAAACGCACGAACTCCCCAAAGTAAACTTAAGCGCGTTAAAATACGCTTGTTAGATGTAAAAACTAAAATATGACACAATGGTCTCCAAGCCGAAATTTGAAAAGCAGTATAACCACTATTTGTTAAGGTTGAAATGGCCTTAGCGGGAATTTCGTTAGCCATGGTAGCAGCATGATAACAAATTGATTTAGTAATGTAACGGTTAGTACGTATATGTGGTGGTAATTGTGGCACTTTTATTAAAGGTGAATTTTCTACACTCATTAAAATGCTAGCCATTTGCCTAATAACCTGAACGGGATAACTACCAACCGATGTTTCACCAGAGAGCATTACTGCGTCGGCGCCATCCATAACTGAGTTTGCTACGTCATTTACCTCTGCTCTTGTTGGTGTTAAACTAGTAATCATAGTTTCCATCATTTGGGTCGCTATAATAACTGGTATTCTTGCCTTTTTTGCTCTAAGTACCAATTGCTTTTGAATAAGTGGTACTTCTTCTGCAGGAACTTCTACACCCAAATCGCCACGTGCTACCATGATGCCGTCACAATGCGCCACAATCTTATCGATATTTGCAACTGCTTCTGGCTTTTCAATTTTCGCAATAATTGGAATTTTATGATCTCCGTGCTTTTCTATTAAATCTCGTAATTGCATTAAATCTTCTGCATGACGTACAAAGGATAAAGCAATCCAATCGACATCTTGACCTATGGCAAAAATAGCGTCTTCAATATCTTTTTCCGTTAAAGCCGGTTGTGAAATATTTGTGTTTGGAAGATTTACTCCTTTTTTCGATTTTAGTGGTCCACCCTGGATAACTTTCGCAACAACTTCATTTTTTCTGTTTGTTGAAACGACTTCAAACATTAATTTTCCATCATCTAATAGGATTTTTTCTCCTGGATTTGCATCTTGTGGAAACCTGTCATAGGTCATGTATACACGTTCTTTCGTGCCCTCAAAGCGTTCTCCAGTGGCAAATATAATTTCATCCCCAGGATTAACTATTACTTCATCTTTCATTACTCCAACGCGAAGTTTCGGCCCTTGTAAATCTGCTAGTATAGCTGCGGTAAATCCAAACTCATCATTTAACTCACGTATCATTTTGATACGTTCGGCTACATCTTTATAGTCTGCGTGTGAAAAATTGATTCTAAAAACATCAACGCCTTCTTCCAACATTCCTTTTAAAACTTCTTTCGTGCTTGTTGCAGGACCTAGTGTGGCTACTATTTTGGTTTTTTTTCTTAATGGCATTAGCTAAAAATTAAATTGTCTTTTGATTTTAATTGATTGATATCAATACTAAAGGCTGTTGCAATTTGAGGTATTGCTGTTATATTATTTAAAATATATTTTTCTTTACTTAAATTGAATTCATTATCTATTTTTAAAAAATAGGTAACGGCCTTATATTCTGGTATTAAATAAGTTGTTTTTGTTATTTTTTGTTGTGTATCAAATAGTGATTTTTGATTACTGGTTTGATATATTTCAGTTTTATATATATTAGAGACTAAACTCCATGTTATAAGTTCCTTTGTGTCTTGCCAATCAAAGATCGAAAAAGCACATTTTCCTTCGTTAAAATCTAAATCAGACGATTTTCGAGTGAGACTTATACCTAAATGTTTGTTTAATAGATAGGCTAATCTATAATCTTCAATGCTGCAATATATTGCAAATAAAGTACAATCCACTTCATCAAATACATCGTCGAGAATAAGTTTGTGAACAGCCATAACTCATATTAAAAGTCGTAAATATAGTATTTAAAAACTTTCCATTATAATAAGTTGAATGATTCTAATAAGTATGACAACGAAAACGTTATAGTTTTTGGCTTAACGTTAATTTGCATTTAAAGCATTTTAGACATTTTACTTTGAAACACAAAAAAAGCACGTTTGGAAGCTTTTTCTTCTGCTTTTTTCTTTGAAGTTGCGCGTGCTTTCGAGACAACTTTATCGTCTATAGAAAGCTTTACAGAAAAATGTCTGACCTCATCGTTTCCAGTATCTTCATACACGTTATAACCAAAGGTTCTTTTCTCTTTTTGACACCATTCAATAAGCAAACTCTTATAACTAATAACTTTACCTTCTAAGGTTTCAATATCTACATAAGGAGTTATAACCTGTTTGTAAATAAAATTTTCACAATACTTATAACCTTTATCTAAAAATATGGCACCTACTAATGCCTCAAATAGGTTACCATGAATATTGTCTCCAAACTGTCCAGCCGGAATCTTGCTTTCAACTAAACTAATTAGATTTAATTCTTTACCTAACTCGTTTAAATGTTCTCTACTAACAACCTTGGAGCGCATTTTAGTTAAATAGCCTTCGTCGCCTGCAGGTACCTCAAGATATAAATGTGATGCAATAACCGCGCTGAGCATAGCATCACCTAAAAATTCTAATCGCTCATAATTAATAGCATTTCCTTTACTATCTTTTATGTTCATTGAACGATGAGTAAATGCTTTTTTATAGAATTTAATTTCTTTGGGCTTAAATTCTAAAATCTTAATTAATGCCATAAAAAAATTCCCGTTGCGTTTAAAACGGGAATTCAATATGTTACGAATGGTTTTCATTCGGGATTCAATCTAATTTTTTGAATACTACACAAGCGTTATGTCCGCCAAATCCAAATGTATTACTCATTCCTATTTTAATATCGCGTTTTTGAGCCTTGTTTAAAGTCAAATTTAATTCGGGATCAATGTTTTCATCGGCTGTTGTATGGTTAATGGTTGGTGGAATTATACCACGTTCCATAGCCAAAATAACAGAAATAGCTTCAATTGCGCCTGCCGCACCTAATAAGTGCCCGGTCATTGATTTTGTCGAATTAATATTTATGCTCTTAGCATGACTGCCAAATACTTCTGAAATTGCTTTTAATTCTGCAACATCACCTAATGGTGTAGAGGTTCCATGTGTATTAATATGGTCTACATCTTCTGGTTTCAGGCCTGCATTTTCTAAACAATTTTTCATGACGACAACAACACCTTTTCCTTCTGGATGTGGTGCTGTCATGTGGTAAGCATCAGATGATAACCCGCCGCCAACAAACTCAGCATAAATTTTAGCTCCTCTTGCTTTTGCGTACTCATATTCTTCTAAAACAAGTGCACCAGCACCTTCTCCAAGTACAAAACCATCTCTGGTAGCATCAAAAGGTCTCGATGCTGTTTCCGGACTTTCGTTTCTAGTTGATAAGGCATGCATGGCGTTAAAACCACCCATTCCAGCAATAGTAACTGCTGCTTCACTACCTCCTGTAACAACTATATCGCAATGCCCTAAACGTATTGAGTTTAATGCATCAAACATAGCGTTGGCAGAAGAGGCACACGCAGAAACTGTTGTGTAATTGGGTCCCATAAATCCATATTTAATGGAAATATTTCCCGGAGCAATATCGGCAATCATTTTAGGAATAAAGAACGGATTGAATCTTGGAGTTCCATCACCTCTAGCAAAGTTTAAAACTTCTTCCTGAAAGGTTTCTAATCCACCAATACCTGCTCCCCATATCACGCCAACTCGCAATTTATTTATAGAATCTAAATCTAATTTAGCATCTGCAATGGCTTCATCGGCTGCCACCATTGCATATTGCGTAAATTTATCCATTCTACTTGCAAGCTTTCGGTCTATAAAGTCGGTTGCGACAAAGTTTTTCAATTCGCAAGCGAACTTCGTTTTAAACTTTTCGGTATCATAATATGTTATAGGGGCAGCACCACTTTTACCACTTATTAAGCCTTCCCAAAATTCATCTTTGGTATTGCCAATAGGTGTCAAAGCCCCCAAACCCGTGACTACAACTCGCTTTAATTCCATAAAGTGTTTTTGCTTATTTTGCTGCTTCTATATAAGAAATAGCTTGACCAACTGTAGCAATATTTTCAGCTTGATCATCTGGAATTTGAATATCGAACTCTTTTTCGAATTCCATTATTAATTCTACAGTGTCTAAAGAGTCCGCTCCTAAATCGTTAGTGAAGCTCGCTTCAGTTACAACTTCGTTCTCATCAACTCCCAATTTATCTACGATAATAGCTTTTACTCTTGATGCAATGTCTGACATAATGTTTTAATTTTAAGTTTTAATTAAGTTGCAAAAATAAAAAACTTTATTTTATAATTTGCTATTCTGTTAAAAATGTATTGGTAATTTACTAAAATTACTTTTAAGTATTTCAAATTTAACTCTTAATTGTTAATAATTATTCTTTTTTTTGTTCGAATAATAAAACATTCTTGTCTGTAAAATGAAACGTATAGTAATTTTTGCTTCCGGAAGTGGAACTAATGCTGAAAATTTAATCAAGTTTTTTCACAACAGAGAAAATGCTTCTGTTATTCAGGTTCTTACTAACAATCCTCATGCCAAAGTTTTAGACCGCTGTAAAATACTTGAGGTTAGTGCTTTGTCATTCAACAAAATAGCATTTACAAAAACCAATGATGTACTTAATATTTTAAGGGCTTCAAAACCAGATTTAATTGTTTTGGCAGGCTTTTTATGGAAATTTCCTGATTCTATTTTGAATGAGTTCCCAAATAAAGTTATAAATGTTCATCCCGCATTATTGCCTAAATATGGTGGAAAAGGGATGTATGGTATGCATGTTCATGAAGCTGTTGTTGCCAATAACGAAACTGAAACTGGCATTACCATACATTATGTAAACGAACATTATGACGAAGGCGCCATTATTTTTCAGGCCAAATGTATTGTGGACGCTAACGATACTGCTGAAAATGTGGCTGCGAAAATTCATAATTTGGAAATGGCCCATTTTCCAAAAGTGGTAGAAAAACTTTTAAATGAGTAAAAAGAAGAAGAAATATTATACCGTTTGGAAAGGGCATCGTACTGGTGTTTTTGAAACATGGAACGATTGTAAAGCACAAATATCCAATTTTGAAGGTGCTCAATATAAATCTTTTGAAAATTTTAATGCTGCTAAAGAAGCTTTAAAGGGTAATTACTTTGACTTTGTTGGAAAAAAAGCCGATTTTAAAAGCGCTTTATCGGCAGAACAAATAAAAAAAATTGGGCAGCCCAACTTTAATTCCATATCTGTAGATGCCGCATCTAGTGGCAATCCAGGTATTATGGAATACCGTGGTGTGGATACTAAAACTAAAAAACAACTTTTTATCCAAGGACCTTTCGAGGAAGGCACCAATAATATTGGTGAGTTTTTAGCCTTAGTTCACGGGTTGGCATTACTTAAAAAAAACAATAGCGACCGCATTTTATATACCGATAGTAAAACGGCCATAACTTGGGTGAAAAAGAAACGTTGCAATACCAAATTAGAACGCAGCGAAAAAAGCAAAAACCTATTTGAGCTCATTGACAGAGCTGAACAATGGTTAAAAACTAATACTTACAATACAGTAATTGTAAAATGGGAAACAAAAGCCTGGGGCGAAATTCCTGCCGATTTTGGCAGAAAATAACCAAATATTTATTAATAGTTTAAAAGGGCTTTGTTATAAAAAAATATTCTTGCCTTAGTATTTAAAAGGCTTATATTTGCACAAAATTATCACACATCTTTAATGAGTAAATTAGTAATTGTTGGCACGGTAGCATTCGATGCTATTGAAACGCCTTTCGGAAAAACCGATAAAATTCTTGGTGGCGCAGCAACATTTATTGGCTTAGCTGCTTCGCATTTTAATATTGATTCTGCAGCCGTTTCAGTAGTTGGTGGCGATTTTCCACAAAAATATTTAGACCTATTATCAAATAAAAATATTGATATTTCAGGTATCGAAATTGTTAAGGAAGGAAAAACATTCTTTTGGAGTGGTCGTTACAATAACGATATGAATTCGAGAGATACTTTAATAACTGAATTAAATACGCTTGCAGATTTTAATCCGGTTGTTCCGGAAAATTATCGTGATGCGGATGTGGTCATGTTAGGAAATTTACATCCAATCGTCCAATCTAGTGTATTAGATCAAATGATTAAAAAACCAAAGTTAGTTGTTTTAGACACCATGAATTTTTGGATGGATAGTGCTCTTGAAGATTTACATAATGTGATGAAACGTGTAGATGTTATTACAATTAACGATGAAGAAGCTAGACAATTAACTGGTGAATATTCGTTAGTATTAGCCGCAAAAAGGATTCATACAATGGGTCCTAAATATGTGGTAATAAAAAAAGGAGAACATGGCGCATTATTATTTCATAATAACAATGTGTTTTATGCTCCAGCGTTACCATTAGAAGAAGTCTTTGACCCTACGGGTGCTGGAGACACTTTTGCTGGCGGGTTTGCTGGGTATATTGCTAGCACAGACGACATCTCTTTTGAAAACATGAAAAATGCGGTTATTTACGGATCAACATTAGCCTCTTTTTGTGTTGAAAAATTTGGAACAGAGCGTATGGAAAATTTAAATACCGAAGAAGTACATAAACGTTTATTGCAATTTAAGCAATTAACACAATTTGAAATAAAATTAGCACAAACCGGCGCGCTCTAAATAGAGCGCGTTTTTAATTTAAAAAGTTATTTATCATTTCCGCGAAAGCGTAAATCTTTACAAATGAGTGATGCATTAAAACACGAATGTGGTATAGCGGTTATTAGGCTTTTAAAACCGCTAGAATTTTATAAGGAAAAATATGGGAGTGCCTTTTATGGTATAAACAAAATGTACCTTATGATGGAAAAACAGCACAATCGTGGTCAAGATGGTGCCGGATTTGCGAGCATAAAATTAAACACAAATCCCGGGGAACGCTACATAAGTAGAGTGCGTTCTATAGCACAACAACCCATTCAGGATATTTTTGCTCAAATAAATGATAGAGTAAATAAAGAATATGTCGCGCATCCTGAATATGTAGACGACGTTGCATTACAAAAAAAACACATTCCATATATTGGCGAAGTGATGTTAGGACATGTTCGCTATGGTACTTTTGGAAAAAATAGTGTAGAAAGTGTTCATCCATTTTTAAGACAAAATAACTGGATGCACAGAAATTTAATAATGGCTGGGAATTTTAACATGACCAATGTTAAAGAACTTTTTAGAAACCTTATTGAGTTAGGGCAACATCCAAAAGAGTATACTGATACCATTACCATCATGGAGAAAATTGGACACTTTTTAGATGATGCCGTTAGTAAAATTTATAAAGATCTGAAAAAAGAAGGTTTTAATAAAAGAGAAGCTTCGCCTCAAATAGCCCAACGTTTAAATGTTGCAAAAATATTAAGAAGAGCTGCAAAAAACTGGGATGGTGGTTATGCCATGGCTGGACTTATTGGTCATGGAGATTCATTTGTTTTAAGAGATCCAGCGGGTATTCGACCAGCTTATTATTATCAAGACGATGAAATTGTGGTAATTGCATCTGAGCGTCCTGTAATTCAAACCGTTTTTAATGTCAAGTTTGAAGACGTAAAAGAATTAGAACCAGGACATGCCATCATAACTAAAAATTCTGGCAAAGTTTCAATTAAAAAAATATTAGAACCCCTAGAACGTAAGTCTTGTTCATTTGAGCGTGTTTACTTTTCTCGTGGTAGTGATGCTGAAATTTATCAAGAACGAAAAACGCTTGGTAAATTATTGATGCCTAAAGTTTTAGAAGCTATAGACAACGATACAAAAAACACCGTTTTCTCTTATATTCCAAATACTGCTGAAACATCGTTTTTTGGAATGATTGAAACTGCGGAAGCCGCTTTAAATAAAAAGAAAACAGCAGCAATTTTAACCGGTCAGCGTTCTATCTCTGCTGAAAAAGTTACCGAAATTTTATCGGAGCGTATTCGTGTTGAAAAAATCGCTATTAAAGATGTAAAGCTTAGAACTTTTATAACCGAAGATAGCAGTAGAAACGATTTGGTGGCTCATGTTTACGATGTTACTTATGGTGTTATAAAGCCCACAGATAATTTAGTGATTATTGATGATAGTATTGTAAGAGGAACAACATTAAAAATGAGTATTTTAAAAATGTTAGACCGTCTAAATCCTAAAAAGATTGTGGTAGTATCATCGGCTCCACAAATTCGCTATCCAGATTGTTATGGAATTGACATGGCTAATCTTGAAAGTTTAGTGGCCTTTAGAGCTGCATTGTCACTTTTAAAAGATGCGAATAAATACAACATTGTAAAAAAGGTTTATGATAAATGCATAGACCAAACAGAATTGGAGGATGTGTACGTTCAGAATTTTGTTAAGGAAATATATGATCCATTTACGGATGAACAAATTTCTGATAAGATAGCAGAACTTTTAAGTGACGAAAGTATTAATGCGGAAGTAAAGATTATCTTTCAATCTGTTGAAAATTTACATAAAGCTTGCCCAGAGCACTTAGGAGATTGGTATTTTACAGGAAACTACCCAACAGTAGGGGGCAACAGGGTTGTAAACCGTGCATTTATAAACTTTTATGAAGGCAATAAAGAACGTGCTTATTAGTTACTGAAAAATCGATATTTTAGTAAATAAACTGCTAAAAATGCATTTTAACTGAAAAAGTTGCGTTTTGTCTAATAAATAGTCAGATTATCTAAAATACGCATAAATTGGTATCACCATAACATAAGTAGGTTAAGTTCATGGTAGATTTGGGGCAAAAAAAGCTAGACATCTGTCTGGCTTTTTTTATGCCCTGTTATTTCGGAAACTAAATACCACTACGTATTTTCTTCATTTTTAATATTTCTTTTATTTCTGGTAAATAAAAACCCTACAAATACATATTGTTTACTGACAATCAAACCATTACAATTTTTATTATCATTTAAACATTTTTTTAAAATTTTAAAGGAAAATAATTAAAACTCATTTAAGCCAAAATTTAAGTAGTTTAACTAAAATATTTTATCAGAGTCCTTAACCCATGTATATTTGAATCACCATAACATAAGTAGGTTAAGTTCATGGTAGATTTGGGGCAAAAAGGTGAACTCTCGTTCACCTTTTTCATTTTATAAATTCTCGTAAAATGAAAACCTCTGTTTAACACTTCCTTTAGATTATATTTCTTATTGAGTTTCTAGTTTGCGTTAGGGATTGAAGCGATATCCTTTTGGTTTTTTTTCGAAAAGGTACGCGTCTTAAAAAGCAACCCTCTAGCATTGATTTTAGGTTTCTTCCTTTGATGGAAGGCCAAAACTAAAAGATTTAGCGAAAAGCCCGACCCTTGGGTAACCTGCCTGCCGGCAGGCAGGCGCCATAAAAAAAAGCAAACCCAATTAAGAGCTTGCTTTTATATTTAAATTGTAAAAAATGCTTTATTTCGCTTCTGCATAACGTTTCTCTACCTCATTCCAGTTAATTACATTAAAAAATGCAGTAATATAATCAGGACGACGGTTTTGATAGTTTAGATAATATGCATGTTCCCAAACATCAAGACCTAATATTGGTGTTCCTCCACAAGAAACTCCCGGCATTAAAGGATTATCTTGGTTTGGTGTAGAACAAACTTCTACTTTTCCTCCTTTATGTACGCATAACCATGCCCAACCAGAACCAAAGCGTGTAGCTGCAGCTTTACTAAAGGCATCTTTAAAGGCGTCTACTGAACCATAAGCCGCAATAATAGCATCTTTTAATTCACCAGATAAATACCCTTTTCCTTCCGGTTTCATAACATCCCAAAATAATGAGTGATTATAAAAACCGCCCCCATTATTTCTAACAGCTGAATTATTCATGTCCAAATTAGAAAGAATAGCTCCAATAGATTTTCCTTCTAAATTCGTTCCTGTAATCGCAGCATTTAAGTTGTTTGTATATCCTTGGTGATGTTTAGTGTGGTGTATCTCCATAGTTCGTGCATCAATATGAGGCTCTAAAGCATCATAAGCATATCCTAATTTTGGTAATTCGAAAGCCATAATTTTTTGTTTTTTACTATTAGTATTTATTTTCAATTCAAATTTACGGATAAAACGCATCAATTAAAAATAATAAATAGTTATCGACTCATCGATAGTTTTTATCTTGTATGCAAATTTATAAATCATGCCACAAAACCCTTCTTTTACTATTTATAATGCTTCTGCCGGTAGCGGAAAAACATTTACGCTTGTAAAAGAATATTTAAAAATCTTGTTTAAATCAAATAATCCAGAGCATTTTAAGCGCATTTTAGCCATCACCTTTACAAATAAAGCGGTTGCCGAAATGAAAGACCGAATTATTGAAACTTTAAAGCAGTTTTCTGACAAAGCCATTCTTGATAAACCAAATAGTATGTTTAGTGCTATTTGTGAAGAATTACAAATAGAGTCTTTTACACTCCATACTAAATCGGAAAAATTATTAAATACGATATTACATAATTATGCAGCGTTTGATATTAGTACAATTGATGGTTTTACACATAGATTAATTAGAACTTTTGCATACGATTTAAAATTGCCTTTGAATTTTGAAGTGGAGTTAGACCAGGAAGCCTTACTGAATGAAGCGGTTGATAGCCTAATTTCTAAAGCAGGAACCGACGAAGCCCTAACAAAAATTTTAGTTGATTTTGCTATTGAAAAAGCCGATGACGATAAAAGCTGGGATGTGTCTTATGATTTTAATAAGATTGCAAAATTGCTGGTTAATGAAAATGATATTCCATTTATAGACACTTTAAGAGGCAAAACTTTAGATAATTTTAAAGAATTAAAAACACAGCTAAAAAAAGACATCACTTTATTAGAAGCTAGCATTATTGAAAACTCTAAGACTGTTTTAACATTAATTGAAGAAGCCGGATTACAATACACCGATTTTTCAGGCAGCTATCTACCAAAACATTTTGATAATTTATCGAATACTAAATTTGATATCAATTTTGAAGCGGGGTGGCAACTAGATATTGAAAATAAAACACTTTATCCGAAGCGGGTTTCTAATGAAATTGCCTCTGTTATAGAACAAATTCAGCCACAAATCGCAAGTGCTTATAATGAAACCAAAAAAGCTGTTTTCCATTATAAATTTTTAAAAGCTTTTTATAAAAACGTTACTCCTTTATCGGTTTTAAATGTTATTAATAATGAACTAAAAACACTGAAAGAAGATCAAAATAAAATGCTTATTTCAGAATTTAACAGCATTATAAGCAACGAAATAAAAAACCAACCCACACCTTTTATTTACGAGCGCCTTGGTGAAAAATTCAAGCATTACTTTATTGATGAATTTCAGGACACCTCTGTTTTACAATGGGAAAATTTAATTCCGTTGCTTGATAATTCCTTGGCTACTGAAATGGGGAGCACCATGTTGGTTGGGGATGCAAAACAGGCTATTTACCGTTGGCGCGGTGGAAAAGCAGAACAGTTTATTGGCTTGTTTAATGATGAAAATCCCTTTCAGATAAAAAAACAAGTTGAAAATCTTCCAACTAATTATAGAAGTTTTAAGGAAATTATTGAATTTAACAATGCCTTTTTTAAGTTTTTATCAAGTTTGGTATTTACTAATAAAGAATATCAAAACCTATATGAAAATGCACATCAAAACTCGTTTTTAGAAGAAACTGGTTATGTTGAATTATCCTTTTTAGATATTGACAGGGAAGATGATAGAGATGTCATGTTTTCAGAAAGTGTTTTAAAAACAATTCAAAAATGTGTTGAAAATGGCTATAGATTAGAAGATGTATGTGTTTTGGTTCGTAAGAAAAAGGAAGGTGTTGCCATTGCCAATTATTTGAGCCAGCATCATATTCCTATTATTTCTTCTGAAACCCTATTACTGAGCAATTCGCCCGAAGTTGTTTTTGTAAACAACCTGATGGCACTGTTAATTCAGCCAAAAAATAATGAAATTAAAGTTGCGGCATTAAATTATTTAACTTCTTTATTTAATATTGAAAATAAGCACGATTTCTTCTGCAACCATTTAAACTTATCCATTTCTGAATTATTTAAAAGTTTTGAATTTTTCCATGTGTATATTGATGGTAATAACTTGTTACAGCTTCCCTTATTCGATTTGGCCGAAACCATTGTTAGAAGCTTCAATTTAGTTAAAACATCGAACGCATATGTGCAGTTTTATTTAGATGCTGTTTTAGATTTTTCACAAAAAAAAGGCTCCGATATTCCCGGGTTTTTAGATTATTTCGACAAGAAAAAAGACAGTTTAAGTATCGTTTCACCTAAAGGGCAAAATGCTGTTCAAATTATGACGATTCACAAGTCGAAAGGATTGGAATTTCCTGTGGTTATCTTTCCTTATGCCGATTTGGATATTTACCGTGAATTAGAACCAAAAGAATGGTTTCCAATCAATAAAGAAACATACAATGGCTTTTCTCATACTTTGTTAAACTTTAATAAAGATTTTGAAAATTTTGGTGAAAGCGGACTGGAAATTTTCAACAATCACAAATCAGAACAGGAACTCGATAATATTAACCTGCTTTATGTAACATTAACGAGAGCTGTTGAACAATTATATATTATTTCTACTAACGAAACTCCTTCAAAAGGGGAAATAACCAGTAAAAAATATTCGGGTTTGTTTATTAATTACTTACAACATATTGGCGATTGGAACGATTCGCAAACTAATTATAGTTTTGGACTTTCGGAAAAAACAAGTCAAAGCAAAATACCATCCAGAGAAAATACCATTCAGCAGGAATTTATTTCCACATCAAAAGAAACACATAATATAAATGTTATAACCAAATCTGGTTTACTATGGGATACCACTCAAAAAGAAGCCATCGAAAAAGGAAATCTATTGCATAATATTATGTCTAAAATCAAAACGAAAGATGACATTGATTTTGTAATGAATGATTTTATAAATGATTCTACCATTAATATAGATCAGGCAGAACCCTTAAAAAAAATGGTTATTGAACTTGTTAACCATCCAGAACTAGAAACTTTTTATAATACAAATGATACTGTTTATAATGAACGTGATATAATCACTAAAGAAGGCCTCATTTTAAGACCAGATCGCGTCGTTGTAAATATTAAAAATGAAGCTGTAATAATTGATTATAAAACGGGTGCAGAAGACAAAAAACATGCACAACAATTGCAATTGTATCAAGATATTTTACAGGACATGAAAATAACGGTAAAAAAGAAGATTCTTGTATATATGAATGATGATATTTTAGTAAAAGAAGTATAACTTTGCTAAAAACGCAATATAATGTACGGGAAACTAAAAAAACACCTTCAATTAGAACTTCAAGACATAAAAAATAACGGACTTTATAAAGAAGAACGCATTATTACTTCTGCGCAAGGCGCGGAAATCACTTTAAACACAGGTGAAACTGTTTTGAATTTTTGTGCCAATAATTATTTAGGCTTATCGTCGCACCCAGAAGTTATTCAGGCTGCAAAAGATGCCATGGATACGCACGGGTTTGGTATGAGTTCTGTTCGCTTTATTTGTGGCACTCAAGACATTCATAAAACTTTAGAACAAAAGATTGCCACCTTTTATCAAACCGAAGACACTATTTTATATGCAGCAGCATTTGATGCTAATGGTGGGGTTTTTGAACCATTGTTAGGTGCAGAAGATGCTATTATTTCAGATTCTTTAAATCACGCCTCTATTATTGATGGTGTGCGCTTATGTAAAGCAGCCAGATATCGTTATGAAAATAGCAATATGGCTGATTTAGAAGCACAACTTATTGAAGCTAATAAAAATGGCGCTCGTTTTAAATTAATTGTTACTGATGGCGTGTTTTCTATGGATGGTGTTGTTGCTCCTTTAGATAAAATTTGTGATTTAGCTGATAAATATGATGCTCTGGTTATGGTTGATGAATGTCATGCGGCAGGGTTTATAGGTAAAACGGGCCGTGGAACTTTAGAAGAAAAAGGCGTTATGGGTCGTGTTGACATAATTACCGGAACTTTAGGAAAGGCCTTAGGTGGCGCTATGGGAGGTTATACAACAGGTAAAAAGGAAATAATTGACTTGCTACGTCAGCGCTCCAGACCTTATTTATTTTCAAATTCTTTAGCTCCTGCTATTGTAGGTGCATCTATAAAGGTATTTGATATGTTAGCAAATGACACTAAACTGAGAGATACTTTAGAGTGGAACACCAATTATTTTAAAAAAGGCATGAAAGAGGCTGGTTTCGATATTGTTGACGGCGATTCTGCTATTGTTCCAGTCATGCTGTATGATGCTAAATTGGCGCAACAAATGGCAAAGTTGCTTTTAATCGAGGGAATTTATGTTGTTGGGTTCTTTTTTCCCGTCGTCCCCAAAGAAAAAGCGAGAATACGCGTACAACTTTCTTCGGCTCATACCAAAGAACACATTGATAGGGCAATTCTTGCATTCACTAAAATTGGAAAATTAATGGATATTATATAAAACAATTCTGAAATTATATAAAATCATTCCAAAATACCAATGATTTACCGAAAAATTCGATTTTTTTATATATTTGTCTTTGTTAATAAAATTTAACAACTTACTTTTGTTTACAATTAACACTTAAAAATTAAACTTTTGAATATGAAAAATCTTAGCAGATTAATGTTCGCTATGTTGCTTGTACTTGGTTATAGCAACGCTAATGCGCAAGACAAAAACAACCCATGGCAAATTACTATTGGGGCAAACGCAGTTGACTTTTATCCTGTAGGGGAGGTTGCTCCACAAGGTGACACTTTTGGGGAATACTTCAATGTAGGTGATCACTGGAATATTTTACCTTCTTTATCAACAATTTCAGTATCTAAATATTTAGGTGATGGATTCTCTTTCGGAGTAGCTGGATCTCTAAATAAAATTGACAAATTTGGTGACGCTTCTGTAAGCGATTTATCTTATTACGCAGCTGACGGTACAATTAAGTACAGTTTTGGAGAAAGACTTAATTTAACATGGTTTGAGCCTTATTTAGGTATTGGCGGTGGTTATACTTGGGTTGATGAAATTGGTGCTGGAACTTTGAACGGTACTTTAGGTTTCAATCTTTGGTTCAACGAAAACATTGGTTTAACTATACAATCTTCTTACAAACATGCGTTTGAAGATTATTTATCTACACATTTCCAACATACTGCTGGTATTTCTATCAAATTTGGTGGAACTGATACTGATGGTGATGGTATTTTTGATAAAGATGACGCTTGTCCAGATGTTGCAGGTATTGCTGCATTCAACGGATGTCCTGATACTGATGGTGATGGAATTGAAGACAGTAAAGATGATTGTCCAAATGAAGCTGGTTTAGCTGCGTTAAACGGTTGTCCAGATGCTGACGGTGATGGTATTGCTGATAAAGATGATAAATGTCCTACTGTAGCTGGTTTAAAAGCTTTAGCTGGTTGTCCTGATACTGATGGCGATGGTGTAACTGATGCTGACGATAAATGTCCTACGGTTGCTGGTCCTGCTGCTAACCAAGGTTGTCCTTGGCCTGATACTGACGGAGATGGCGTTTTAGATAAAGACGATAAATGTCCTACAGTAAAAGGAACTGTTGCGAACAACGGATGTCCTGAAGTTTCTGAAGAAGTTCAAAAAACTTTAAATGCTTATGCTAAAACTATCTTATTTGATACAGGTAAATCTACTATCAAAACTCAATCTGAAGCTGTTTTAGGTGATATCATTAAAATTTTAAATGAGTATCCAACCTCTAAATTTACGGTTGAAGGTCACACTGATAGCGTTGGTAGCGACAAATTAAACCAATCTTTATCTGAAGCTAGAGCATTATCAGTTAAAGAATACTTAACTAAAAATGGTATTGACGAATTTAGACTTTCATCTCAAGGTTACGGTGAGTCTAAACCAATTGATAATAACACAACTTCTAAAGGTAGAGCTAACAACAGACGTGTTGAAATTAACTTAGCTAAATAATATATTTAGCTCCTTTAAAATAATAAGTTTAAAAACGCTTCGGATATCCGAAGCGTTTTTTATTTTTATACAATGACAACTTTTATTTTTGATGTTTTGAAAGACTTGCAAAATAAGCATGCAAATCTTTCTGAATTAACTTTTATATTACCAAGCAAAAGGGCGGGACTCTTTTTAAAACATCAGCTTTCAGAAGTCACAAATCAAACAATTTTTTCACCACAAATACTTAGTATTGAAGAATTTGTTGAAGAGATGTCGCTATTAAAATCAGTTTCAAACTCTGAACTACTTTTCCATTTTTATAACACCTATATCCATTTAACAAAAGATAACGAGCCAGATTCATTTGAGTCGTTTTCTAAATGGGCACAAATTTTACTTCAAGACTTTAACGAAATTGACAGGTATCTTATTCCTCAAAAGAATATATTCAATTATTTACGTGCGATTCAAGATTTAAAACATTGGTCGTTAGAAGAAAATAAAACTGAATTTGTTAAAAAATATCTGTCTTTCTGGAATAAACTTCATGCTTATTATAATCACTTCACCCAACAGTTATTAAATAAAAAAATTGGATATCAAGGATTAATTTACAGAGAGGCTGTTGAAAATTTAGAGACATACATTCAAAAAAATGCTGAAAAACAACATGTGTTTTTGGGATTTAATGCTTTAAATACCTCCGAAGAAACCATTATCCAGGAATTGCTCAAAAATGGATTAGCGCAAGTATATTGGGATATTGATACTGTATTTATAAATAATGAAAACCATGATGCCGCATTATTTACAAGGCAGCATAAAACAAATTGGGCATACTTTAAAAAAAATCCCTTTAATTGGATAACCAACAATTATTCAACCAAAAAAAATATTTCAGTTTTTGGAATTCCAAAAAATATTGGGCAAGCAAAATATATCGGTTCACTTTTAAACAGTTTACAAAAAGAGAACCAATCTTTACAAAAAACAGCCGTTGTTTTAGGAGACGAGAATTTGTTAATTCCGGTACTTAATTCACTTCCAAAAAATGTTGAGGCTTTAAACATAACTATGGGCTTTCCTTTAAAGTCTATTCCTCTTGCTTCTTTATTCGAATCGCTATTTCGCCTTCATAAAACCCCTTCAAACACTTTTTACTATAAGGATGTTATCAATATAATAGCGCATCAATTTATTCGGCCTTTATTTTATAAAGATTCCATTGATTTTGCTTCAAAAATTATTGAAACAATAGAAGTTAATAATATTATTTACGTTACAACACAGCGTTTGAAGCAAATAGCAGTATCATCGGATTACTTAATCGACATCTTGTTTTCTAATTGGGACAAATCAATCGATTTAATCCTGAAAAATTGTTCTGACCTTATAATGCAAGTAAAAACTAATTTACACGCTAATAAAGACTCTAATTTGCTTTCGTTGGAGTATTTATACCGTTTTAATGAATTGTTTAATGAGTTGTCACGATTAAACGCCGAATTCCGTCATATAAAAGATGTTTCAACATTGTTTAGTATTTATAAAGAATTATTAAGTTCTGAGACTTTAGACTTTCAAGGCGAACCGTTACAAGGTTTGCAAATAATGGGCATGCTAGAATCGCGGGTATTAGATTTTGAAACCATTATTATTTCTTCGGTAAATGAAGGTGTACTACCTTCTGGGAAAAGTAATAATTCGTTTATTCCTTTCGATGTCAAGTTAGAAAATAAACTTCCTACTTTCAAAGAAAAAGACGCCGTTTACACGTATCATTTTTATCGACTATTACAGCGCGCCAAAAACGTATACATTTTATATAATACTGAAGCCGATGTACTAACTGGCGGTGAAAAAAGTCGATTTATTACCCAGCTTCAATTAGAAGGAATTCATCCCATTATTCATCAAATTATAGCGCCACAAGTACCGATTATTGAAACCCCTTTACAAACAATCGAAAAGAATAAAAGCCTGCTAAAGGACATTGTTAATCTTGCAAAAAAAGGGTTTTCCCCTTCGTCGCTAACATCATATATTAGAAACCCAATCGATTTTTATTATCAAAAAATACTAAAAATAAAAGAGCACAATGATGTTGAAGAAACGGTTGCGGCGAATACTTTAGGAACTGTGGTTCATAACACACTTGAAGATTTATACAAACCCTTAGTTGGAACATTTATAACTACTGACATTATTAAAACTTTAAAATCTCAAATTGAACAAAAAGTAACTTTTCATTTTGAACATGAATACAAAGAAGGCGATATTACCAAAGGTAAAAACCTTATTGTTTTTGAAATAGCAAAACGTTATGTATTTAATTTTTTAGATTTTGAAATTCGAGATTTAAAAGCAGGAAACAAAATAAAAATACTTGCTATAGAAGCGAACAACGAAGTGCTAATTGATATTCCCGAACTTGATTTTCCTGTAAAACTGGTTGGAAAAGTAGATCGGGTCGACGAATATAATGGTATGACCAGGGTTATCGATTATAAAACAGGACGTGTAGAACAAGCCCAAGTAGAAATTGTAAATTGGGAAGACATGACCACCGATTATAAAAAATATAGCAAACCTTTTCAAATACTCACTTATGCTTACATGATGCACGCAATGGAAGATATAAAACTCCCTGTTGAAGCTGGTATCATTTCCTTTAAAAATTTAGATGCCGGATTTTTAGGATTTGCTAAAAAAGACAAATCTGGCAATGGCGCAAAAAAAGATTTCTTGATTACACATGAAACTATTGATCATTTTACAGTTGAATTAAAACAACTTATATTAGAAATTTGCAATCCTAACATCCCATTCACAGAAAAAGAAGTTTAAATGCTGACTCAACAACATATAGTTATTAACGGAAAACACCAAAAACCAATAGTGATTGATGTTTCTTATTCCGAAAATAAAACAAACCTGCCTGTTATTATATTTTGTCATGGTTACAAAGGTTTTAAAGATTGGGGCGCATGGAATGTAATGGCAAAACAATTCGCCCAAGCTGGATTCTGTTTTATAAAATTTAACTTTTCGCATAATGGAGGAACCGTTGAGCAACCTATCGATTTTCCCGATTTAGAAGCTTTTGGCAACAATAATTACACAAAGGAATTAGACGATTTAGAAGCGATTATTGATTGGCTTTACAATAATACTGAAATTAAAGAAATAGGCGATATATATAATCTTTCTCTTATTGGACATAGTCGCGGTGGTGGTATCGTTTCAATCAAAGCCGAAGAAGATTCAAGAATTAAAAGTGTCGTCACCTTAGCTGGGGTTTGCGATTTTGCTAAAAGAACAGCCACAATTGGCGATTTAGAATCCTGGAAAACTGAAGGTGTGAAATATGTTTTAAATGGCAGAACAAAACAGCAAATGCCACATTTCTATCAATTCTATGAGGATTTTATAGCTAATGAAAACCGTTTTAATATTCAACGTGCTGTTTCAAAATTAAAAATCCCTCATCTAATAATTCATGGAAACAATGACACCAGTGTTTTTCTGACTGAAGCAGAAAACCTTCACGCATGGAACCCTCAAAGCCAATTGGAAATAATTGAAGGATCTAATCATGTTTTTGGAGCAAATCATCCTTGGGACCACGATTTTTTACCAGAACATTTAATTATGGCTGTTAATAAAGTGATAACATTTCTAAAAGAAAAATAAGCTAGATGTTATATTTACCTTGATGTTTTTATTAAATAAATTGGTGTGATTTCTGTCTTAAATTGATAATACTTTAAAACCCGAAAAAGCAAAAGCTTTTTCGGGTTTTAAAGTATGCAAAAAAATATACTATTTTTTTAATTAAGAGGTATAGAAAGAGACAAAGAAGGCGAATTAAAATTACTACCTTTTATTCCATAATAAACAGTCTCTGCTTTTAAAGACAATCTTGCTTTCCTTTTATTGCTTCCGGCTAGTATAAATAACGGAATACTCGCAATGGTTGATGCAACTCCCACAACAAACATTCCTGCTCCAATTGGGGCTGCTGAAGATTCAGAATTTGCAACACCAGCAATAGCCACAATACCGCCTACGGCAATTAAACCAGCCCCTGATATCAAACAAATTCGAGCTGCTTCTTTGTTTTGATGTTGTTTTAAGGTATAATACCCATGCGATTTTTCAGGAGTTTTTTCAATAGGTTCTGCGACTTGACCTATAAGGGTTTGAAATGCCATTAGGAAAAGTAAAATAAAAAGTTGTTTCATAAAATTGATTTTTTTGTTTTGTTAGTTAACAAATGTAGATAAATAATGTCCATGAAAAATATTAATCAATCGTATATTTAATAGCACTTTAATATAGGTGTCAATTCACTATAAATCCTTGTAAAAAGTGGTTCTAAATTGAGCATCGCCATTTCATTTAATTTCGATAACGAATCTAAAAAAACTATTTATTTATGTAAATTTTAAAACCTAACAAAAGTCATGTTTTTTCTAAAGAATGATTCTGTTATTTGTAATGTAATATAATTGGTGTTCGATTATAAAAAAAAGGAGTGATTCAGCGAAAGGATAGCTCTTTTTTTTTGCTTTTTAGTGAACATCTAGATTTACCGTTTAAAACCAAAAAAGACCTTCAATTTCTTGAAAGCCTTATCATTTCAGGTGGAGAAGATGGAACTATCCAAATTCTCATTTTTATAGCATTTACAGGGCTTAAAGCGCCCCTTAAAATTTACTGACACCGAATTAGCCCCTTTTTAACATTTATTTAACTTTGTATACGTCATTTGACCTCAAATAGTTTACTTCGAATAAAATACATCAAGTTTTAGTTTAGATTTTAGCGTTTTTATAAACCTCTTTTTTTTGAGAAGGATTAACATTCATCCTTACCTGTGTTTAAATTCAATTCCCAAATGCCTGAATAATTTCCTTACCTTCATTCTCCAACTTGTTTTAGTTTCTATCCAGGATTTTCCACCCACAGGGATTAGAATATTATCGTTTGAGTGCATTGGCTTAATGCTGTTCTGAGATATTTTTTCATCAAACTTTAGTAATAAATAAGGATCTTGGGTAGGACAACCCTCATCATCTAAATCAAAGATATTTTTATGTTCTTTTTTGTTGAATTTTTCGTTTTTAGCTTTTAATCCTTCAAATAATTCAATCAATGAAATATGTTCCGTAATAAAATCTAAATCATAAATATCTTTATTTGCTGCTCTACATGAGCCACTTTTTAATTTAAACAGTCCAATATCCTTGGTAGTAACCAATCTTAATTCATCAATGGTTTCGGGATCATCCATCATTTTCATATTTTGGATAACTTCAATTTTAATTATCGTGCCACAAGACTTGGTTAACCAAAACCTTAAAAAGCTATATTGTTCACTTTCTTTACCAGCGGGATAATCTATACCTGACAGGTTCTTGTCACCATAAAAAGCAATTACTTCTTTTTCAATTTGCTCCAAATGTTTTATCCCAACAATTTCAGGGCAAAATAAATCGATGTCTTGAGATTCTCTATGACCAAATCGGATAGCCAAATTTGTTCCCCCTGCCAATGCAAAATGAGATAATGCTGGAAGTTGATCTAATTCTTTGATTGTAGTAAGGAGTACTGGAGAAACTGTACCCATTTGCTAAAACTTATAGCGTAAAAAAGTAGGTTTATTATAACGAGTAGCAACCATTCTACATATTTGGTTACTTATACGCTCTTTAGTGTTTTTAAGTACTGAATAAATTTCATTAGCAGTATATACCTTCTCAACAAAAGCAATATCTTCTTTAAAAGTTTTCTCATTAGTAGCCAATAGCATTCTTGGAATGATAACTTCCTTATCTTTTTCAGCAGATAATTTGTTAACATCCATATCCCAAAATACTTTTTTCGGAACTATATTGGCTATGTTTACTTTAGTTTTCAAAATTTCTTTATTTTCTTTTATACTACTAAGTACATTACAAATATATAAAATAGTATTTAATTGACTATGTATTAAAACATTACTTTAACCATTTAGAACAATATCTATACCATTGTTCTTAATTTATTACCATAATCAAATAAAAATTATGTAGCCTTATTTTAGGATGGGTCATAATTATTTTTGTCTAATAAAGCTGTATCGGTTTTTTGGACGACATATCGTACTTAAAATATTAGAAATGTTATTATTGGTGCCTTCCGCACATAGCTAATATGAATTTTTAAAATTAATTGAACAGTTTTCTTGAAATTGGGAACTTAAAATTCAAAAAGTTTTCATTTTGAATATGAGATTGTTTCAAACTAATGTAGGTCTTGAATTAACTAGATTCCAAAGTTTTTCTTTACTATACTATAAAATTGACATGATTAAAAAGTGTTCTTTCAATTTAGGGTGGTATAATGGATATAATTTAAAGCCCTTCGAATGTTTCACCAATGTTTCACTCAATTATTTTAAAAGATTAAAAATTCAGTAAACATAGGGCTTTCAGAAGAAGGTTCAAACCTTTGTGAAACAAAAATACTAAAGATTAAATATATTTTTATGACCTTTAGATTCAATCCGACATATTGAAAGTTTTGCGTGTTTACAGTTGTATTTATACTTTACAACGTGTTTTAATCTGTAAGTTTTAAAATTAATACCTATTGAGTAAAGATTTTTTAAATCCAAATAGCAAAAACAAAATACCATTCGTTCTGTCTCCAACATTTTTACGTAGAATGGAAAATGCCTTTGTTATATGGGCCTCAACAGATTTAATGGACACATTCAAATATTCAGCTATTTCAATATTGGTAAGTCCATCCTGTTTACTTAACAAAAATGTTTGTTTACATTTTGGTGGAAGATTTTCTATTTCTTTTTTAACATGATTAATAAGTTGCTCTAGGGAGCTTTCATCTTCTTGTTCAACAATCGTGCTCAAGGCATCAATATGTTTTTTTTCAAGAGCCAATACCGATTTCTGTTTACGGTATTGATCAATAAACTCATTATAAACCGATTTGTATAAATAACTTTTAATCGTAAAATCATCTTTAAGTTTATGTTTGTTTTTCCAAACGGACATAAACACATTTTGTACAATATCTTCTGATAAATCGTGGTCATTACTTAAAGTAAAAGCATACACACAAAGTCTATGATGGTAATTATTTACCAAAAAGGTATAGGCTTTAGAATCTCCTTTTTTTAAGGCATTTATTAAGTCTAGGTCATTTATAAAATTTAAATCCATTTCAGAAAATGATAATAATTGATATTGATTGTTGCGAAAATATAAAAAAAGTTATTATAAAAGTTAGGGTTATGCAAAATTGTAACGTTATAGTAATAATAGATTTAAAATAAATGAAATCAAATCAAATACATAACATCATAGTAAAATTTCTAAGTCGTCAAGCTACTTTCTTAGAGTTGGAAGCGTTAGAGAAATGGATGCAAAACCCTAAAAACGAAAAATTGTTCAGTTCCTATATTAGAACGAACTACGCTATCGAATATAATATGAAAAAATTCAATTCAGAGAAAATAAAAGCTCAGCTATTAAAGGAAATAGGAAATGAGAGGAAAGTTTTCAAGCTTAAAAAAATTCGTCGAAGAATAAGCTATTTTGCGGCGGCGGTTATTATTGGAATCTTAACTACAACTTATGTATTTAAAGATACTATATTCAATGCGCCAGTCGAATCAGCTCCAATAATAGTAAATGCGACTACAAATACTATCTTGCCTGGAACAGATAAAGCAACTCTAACACTAGAAGATGGATCAGTTGTTATATTAGAAAAAGGAGATACTTATAAAACCCAAAATGCAAATAGTAATGGCCAACAAATTGTTTATAAAGTGGGAGATAAAAAGCCATTGGAGATTGTATACAATTACCTTACCATACCAAGAGGAGGTCAGTTTTTTATTAAACTATCAGACGGCACCCAAGTTTGGTTAAATTCCGAATCCCAGTTAAAATATCCTGTGAGTTTTATTGAAGGAGAAGCGCGTGTAGTAGAATTAGTTTATGGTGAAGCCTACTTTGATGTATCACCTAGTACAGAACATAAAGGGTCTAAGTTTAAAGTATTTAATCAATCTCAAGAAGTTGAGGTATTAGGTACAGAGTTTAATATTAAAGCCTACAAGGATGAAACAAATATTTATACCACGCTGGTTGAGGGAAAAGTGGCTATTAGTTCCGGAAATCAATACGATAAGTTAATACCCGGCCAACAATCAAACTTAAATTTACAAAACAAGAGTATATTGATTGCTAAAGTAGATGTATATGCTGAAACATCATGGCGTAACGGAATTTTTAGTTTTAGAGGCAAACCGCTAAAGGATATCATGAAAGTGATTTCAAGATGGTACGATGTGGATGTTGTTTTTGAAAATAAACAACTGGAAAATATAACCTTTAAAGGCGTATTAGGTAAAAATCAAGATATTCAAGATATTCTTGAAACAATAAAAAGTTTAAGTATCATTAAAACCTATGAAATAGATGGCAATCAGATAATATTAAAATAAAAAAATAAAGGGAATAAAGTTTAGACCGTGCAAAGTATAAAACTAAATCCCCTTTTTATCAATTACTAATTAATTAAAGTTTAACTAACTAATAACAATCAAATTTATGAAAATTAAACTAAACTATGTCCTTTTTATTTTAAGAAGGAAGTTACTAATTAACATGATGAGAACCTTTATTTTCTTTTGCTTTACAGCAGCTTTTAGCTTTACACCAAGTAACGTGTTATCTCAAAATGCAAAAATTAAAATTGAATCGGATAAGACCTTAACAGTAGATGAGGTTTTTGATTTGATCATGCAGCAAACAGATTACAAGTTTATATATCAAGAAGGAATTTTCAAAGATTTCCCTAAAGTGGAAGTTAATAAAGGAATTATAAAAGCAAATGAGTTATTAGAAAAAAGTTTGTCCAATGGTAATTTTGTAGTATCGGTAGGAAATGATAATACGGTTGTTGTAAAAGAAAAAATAACAAATAGTAAACCGCAGCAATATCAAATTAAAGGCGTTGTTATAGATCAATCAGGTCAACCATTGCCTGGAGCCAATATTTTAGAAAAAGGGACGAGCAATGGTACACAAACCGATTTTGATGGGGCTTTTTCATTACAGTTAGCTAGTAAAAACGCCACTTTGGTTATTTCATATATTGGATTTACAACACAAGAAATAGCCCTTAACGGACGAACCAATATTACTGTTAATTTACAAGAAAATGCTGCGGCCCTAGAAGAAGTAGTGGTAGTTGGTTATGGATCTGTAAAGAAAGAAAATCTAACCGGTGCAGTTGATCAAATTACAGCACGCCAAATTGAAAATAATCTAGGACCCAATACAGGGCAATTGTTACAGGGTATTGCCCCAAACTTAAACGTAACTTTAGACAATGGAGGTATTAATGAAGAAGCTAATATTAATATTAGGGGTATAGGTTCAATAAATGGTGGGTCTGATCCTTTAATTCTAATAGATGGAGTTCAAGGGAATCTTAACAGAATAAATCCTAGAGATATTGAATCCATATCGGTTTTAAAGGACGCTGCATCTTCGGCTATTTATGGAGCTCGAGCTGCTTTTGGGGTTATTTTGGTTACCACAAAAAAAGGGAAAGAAGGTAAGTTAAAAGTTAATTATAATACCAACTATAGCTGGAGTTCGCCAACCATAAATACGGATAATTTTATTACGGATGGTTTAGATTGGGCACGGTTAAGTGATAAATTAAGCTTACTGGAAAATTCAAGTACCTATTTGGGTTATACTCAGGAAGATTATGATTATTTAGAAGCCAGACGCCAAGACCCAACATTGCCATCGGTTTTAATTAAAACCGTAAATGGGGCTGAACGATATGTACATTATGGCAATACCGACTGGTGGAATACCATATTCAGCGATGCTCAAGCATCTTCAGAGCATAATTTAAGTCTGACAGGAGGCACCGAAAAAGTAAATGTTTTTTTATCTGGAAGATTTTATACTAGAGATGGTATTTATAAAATAAACAAAGACGTTCTAGATACCTACACCATACGCGCAAAAATTAATGCGAAGCCTTATGAATGGCTTGAAATAGGCAATTCCATAAACGTATATACAAAAAACTATACCGAACCAGCCACGAATGCTCGATATATAGATGGTACAAGAAATAGTGAGGATTGGAGAAAATTCACATTTCATGCAGCCCCTTTGTATTTGCCAAGAAACCCTGATGGCTCATTAATTATTAAAGGCGCATACACAAATAATAGGGATATTGCCGATGGTACTTTTGCTGATTTAATCTATGGAAAAAGTAAAGCTGAAGACAAAGATTTTGAGGTTTTTAATACTTCAACATTTACCATTAATGTAACCGATGGTTTAAAATTGCATGGCGATTATAGTTTTAGAAAAAGACAGCAAAGTGAATGGGTCCGAATTATTGCAACACCATATACCAACCAGCCTAATGGAGCAGGAGTTGCTTTGTATAAAACAAATACCGAAACATATAAAGAGCTTGAGAGAAACACCTTATATCAGGCTATTAATGCCTATGCCGATTATGAATTTCATCCTTTAGAAAATCATACATTTTCAGCCTTAGTAGGGTTTAACCAAGAATGGAACTCTTTTAAAAGAAATATTGCTAGTAGAAATGGTAATTTATCTGAATCTTTAAATTCATTTAATCTAGCTACAGGAGATAATATTTTTTTAACTTCTACTGAAAATGAATGGGCTATTCGAGCAGGTTTTTATAGAATTAAGTACAATTTGCTGGATAGATATTTACTAGAGTTTAATGGAAGGTTTGACCTATCATCAAGGTTTCCTTATGAAAAAAGACTAGGTATTTTTCCTTCTACATCAGTGGCTTGGAAATTACATAATGAGTCGTTTTACAAAAGTATCAAACCCTATGTTAATACATTAAAATTAAGAGGGTCATTTGGGACTTTAGGTAATCAAAATGTGGGTGAGTATGATTATATATCTACAATGGAAGTAAATCAGGGCAGCTACATTTCAAATGGCAGTTTAACCAATTATTTTACAACACCAAACGCTGTGTCTTCAAACTATACTTGGGAAAAATCTGAAACCTTAGATTTTGGAGTAGATCTATCTGCGTTTAAAAACAGGTTTAGTGTTACCTATGATTGGTATCAAAGAGATATTAAGGATATGCTAACACCTGGAGTAGCTTTACCCTCAGTTTTTGGTACTACCCCTCCAAAGGAAAATGCAGCCGATTTAAGAACCAAAGGCTTTGAGCTGTCTTTAACTTGGAAAGACGAATTTAAAATATCTGGAAAACCTTTTAGATATAATGTTGGGTTTACTTTAGGTGATAGTAGAACGTTTATTACCAAATGGGACAGCCCTACTGGAGATATACGAGATTTTTATGTAGGCCGTGAAATGGGCGAAGTTTGGGGTTATACCGTAGAGGGCTTTTTTCAAACTGATGATGAATATTTAGACCATGCCGACCAAGTATTGGTAAATCAGCGTATTAGAAACAATTATTTAATAAATCATCCAGTGGCTGGTGATATTAAATTTGCGGACTTGGATGGTGATGGACAAATATCTGGAGACCAATACACTGTGGCGAATCATGGCGATTTAAAGAAAATTGGAAACAGCAATCCACGCTACAACTACGGTATTACTTTAGGGGCAGATTTTGCCGGCTTCGATTTAAATGTTTTTGCACAAGGCATCATGCAACGCGATTGGAATCCTGGGCAAGATAATAGTTTCTTCTGGGGGCCTTTTGCAAGACAGTATGAGAATTTTTATCCAAAAAGCATCGAAGCAAATTCGTGGACGCCTGAAAATCGAGATGCTTATTTTCCTCGTTTGGCGGTCTATGCCGTACAAGAAAGTAGAGTTTATGATACATCAAATATTAGTAATGATACATTTTCAAGAAATGTTTATGAAGGATCTCAATTGCGCGTGAATTCAGATAAATATCTTCAAAATGCTGCCTATTTAAGAATTAAGAATATCACTTTAGGCTATACCATCCCTCAAAAATTGGTAAGCAAATTACACTTAGATAATGTGAGATTGTATGCAACTGGTGTTAATTTATTTACATTTTCGCCTTTATATAAAAACAATCCTGATAGAACGGTTGATCCTGAACAACTTGGAAATGGTAATGATTATCCATTTACAAAAACGTACGCATTTGGATTAGATATTAAATTTTAAAAAAGACAGAGAGATGAAAAATATAATAAAACTTTTAATAATAAGTGTATTACTGGTTGCGTGTAATGATGAGTTTTTAGACAGAACACCTTTGTCTGAAATTGCTCCCGAAAATTCGTTTCAAAACGCAACAGATTTAAAATTATATACCAATAGTTTTTATAATGATTTACCCGGAAGAGGTGGTATTATTGAATTAGATAAACTATCAGATAATGTATTGTATAATGGTGTCCCTTTAGAACAGTCTGGTACAAGACTAGTATCTCCTACCGCTGGAGCTGATGGTTGGAGTTGGGGTGATTTAAGAAAAATAAACACATTTTTCGAGTATTATGAACAATGTGAGGATGCGGCAGCTAGAAAAGAATACAGTGGGGTAGCCTCATTTTTTAGAGCGTATTTTTACTACAATAAACTAAAACGCTTTGGTGATGTACCATGGTATGATAAAGTTATAGGAAGTCAGGATACAGATCTGTTATTAAAACCAAGAGATTCTAGAGTTTTTATTACCAACAAAATTATTGAAGATTTAGATAGGGCCATAGCAAACTTAAATACAGCTCAATCCTCTGATAGAGTAAATCTTTGGACAGCCTTAGCTTTAAAATCTCGAGTTTGCTTATTTGAAGGGACCTACAGAAAATATCGAAATTTAGCAGGAGCCGATGATTTATTAACCTTAGCCTACCAAGCAGCGCAACGCGTTATGGTTGAAGGCCCTTATGGATTATATACCACAGGAGACTCAAGTAAGGATTATAGAGATTTATTTGCTTCAACAGATGCAAAAGGAATAGAAATTATGTTAGCAAGACGCTATAGTTCGGTGTTAAACGTTGCTAATAGTATAAACTATTATTTCACATCTCCAACACAAGAAGATGTAGGTTTAACAAAATCTATCGTAGATACTTATTTGATGAATGATGGTTCAGCATTTACTAATCAAGCAGGTTATAACACGAAGAATTTTAAAGATGAGACCACAGGAAGAGATAAACGATTAAGTCAAACTATTAGAACACCAGGTTATACCAGAATAGGTGGAACATCTCCTTTGCTACCAGATTTTTCAGCCTCTATAAGTGGGTATCAAATAGTTAAATTTGTTGTAGATGAAAGTCAAGATGGAAATGCTGCTGGATTTCAAGATATCCCAATATTCAGATTTGGCGAAGTCTTATTAAATTTTGCCGAAGCTAAAGCAGAACTTGGTACTTTAACACAGGCAGATTTAGATGCTTCTATTGGCTTGTTAAGAGCGCGAGCTGGTCTGCCAGCACTCATTTTAAGCGTTGCAAACACAACACCAGACCCTATTTTGCAAACCAGATATGCCAATGTAACAGGTGCCAATAAAGGGGTTATTTTAGAGATAAGAAGAGAGCGTCGTGTAGAACTAGTTATGGAAGGATTCCGATATGATGATTTAATGCGATGGAAAAATGGAAAACTTTTAGAAACTTATTTTAAAGGCATGTATTTCTCTGGACTTGGCACATTCGATTTAGATGGTATTGGTAGTTCATCTGATATTGTTTTGTATCAAGGAACCGCACCAGGCGTGACTTATCAAAAATTAGAAATTGGTGGCGTCATTACCTTATCAAACGGGACTAGTGGCAATTTAGTGCCCTTTGCAGATAGAACGAAAAGCTTTAATGAAGCTAGAGATTATTTGTATCCAATACCTTCTGGAGATAGGCAGTTAAACCCAAATTTAGATCAAAATCCAAACTGGTAATACTTTAATAGCTATGAAACTATTTACTATGAATATTATCAATAAAATAATCTTAAGCTTTTTAGCTTTAGCTATTTTAAGTTCATGTAGTGGTAGTGATGCACCTACTGACACGGATTCTTTAAAATCTTCATTTTCAGTATCTATTGAAGATGTATTGGTAGGCGAATCTGTTGCGTTTACTAATGCATCAACTGGGACAATTAATCAAGTGCTTTGGGATTTTGGCGACGGAACAACTTCAGCACAGCAAAGTCCATCGCATGCCTATTCTCAACTCGGAGATTATGTAGTAAGTCTTACTGTAAAAAATGATACCCAAGAAAAAAAGGCTTCCAAAACTATTGTGGTTTCATTATCAAATGATATAAGCAATAGAACAACGCTCAAAGAGAAACTAAGTAGCCTTAATGGTAAGATTTTGGTTTGTGCGCATAGAGCAATTGAACTTGATACGCCAGAAAATTCATTAGCCGGTATTCAAAAGGCGATTGATAACAATATAGGGATGGTTGAAATTGATGTAAGGCAAACCAAAGATGGCGAATTGGTTTTGATGCATGATGCTACTATAGATAGAACGACAAACGGTACTGGAAATGTAAGCAGTTACACATTGCAAGAACTACAACAATTCAATCTTTATAAGGCAAACGGCAGTTTAACCAATGAGAGGATTCCAACATTAAAACAAGTATTTGAAAAAGCAAGAGGTAAAATTTATATCAACTTAGATATCAATGATAAAGCACCTTTTAACAGGGTATATCCATTAACAAAACAATATGGTATGTTAAAGCAAGTTCAGTTCTATACAAAAGATAATAGTTTAATAAGAACCATGCTTGCCACAAATACGGGCCTAGTAGTATTACCATACATTGATGACGAGGCTGAATTTAACACATTCAATACTACAAATTTGAGTATTGTTCATTATTCTGACACCTCATTTAATACCACATTGGTCACAAAAGCTAATGATAAAGGTTGGGTGGTTTACGCCAATGTGTATGTGAATACCAACACGACACCTCAATCTGACAGCAATTATTTAATAGATAAGTTTATTGCCCTTAAAGGAAGTGTTGCACAAACAGACCACCCAGAATACATAAAAAATTATTTACAACTAAAAAACTTAAACTAAAATATTATGAGAAACATATTAAAATACAGTTTGTTACTGGTGTTATTATTGGTTTTATCATGTAATAATGATGACGCAATTATAGACACCAAACCTGTAGGCGCTTTTACTACGAGTGAACCCATATTGTTAGACGATAATGAATCTGTCTTGGTGTCATTTACAGACGCATCGTTTGACCAAAACGGAAGTATTGCTTCGTGGCTTTGGGATTTTGGAGATGGCACAACATCCACTGAACCATCCCCATCACATACCTATACGCTTGCAAAATATACCGTAGTTTTAACGGTTACTGATAATAGTGGAAACATCAATGTGAATCCGTTCTCTAAAGTTTTGGACTTGACTGTTATTGCAGAACCTATACAGTTGTGGAGTTTTACTTTACCTAGTGAGATCCAATATTCATCTCCTGCGGTTTCTGATGATGGAACTGTATATATAGGATGTAATTTTTCCGATGCTGTCAGAAAAGCAACACCTTATCCAGCAAATTTCTTTGCCATAAAAAATGGTGCGAAAATATGGGAAACAGCCTTATCGGAAGGAAATGGAGTAACGGATGCACTTGCCACATCACCATCCATTAGTGCAGATGGCTCAATATATATAGCAAGTTGGTTTAGTAGAACTTTATTTAAACTTAATAGTACTTCTGGCGCAATAGATAATAGTTATTATACCAATGGACGACTCCGTTATTCAGCACCTACTTTTGCAGCCGATGGGACTGTTTATGTAGGAAGTTATAATAGAGATGGTAAAGGTTTTTACGCTTTAGACCCAGCACTACCACTTACACCGAATTGGATTTTTAAACCTGGGGTAGATTTTAACGCAACAGCAACTATTGGTGCTGAGGGAACTATTTATGTGGGGGCTCTTGATGGTTATTTATATGCAATAAATCCTGATGGAACTGAAAAATGGAGTTCAAATTTTGGAACTTGGACAGCAACAACACCAGCAATAGGGCCCGATGGAACGATTTATTTTGCAGGGGAAGGCAATAAATACGACCCCGCATTTAATGGCGTTCTAGCCGCCTATGATCCTGCTAATGGCAATGTAAAATGGACTGTTGGTTTGGCTCAAAAAGTAAACCATGGAGGACCAGCCGTTGCCGCTGATGGAACCATATATGTTGGAGGTCAAGATAAAAAGTTAATTGCTTACAATCCTGATGGTTTACAAAAATGGTCTTTTGACGTAGAATCGGCTATTGAAGTAGTTCCAGCTATTGATAACGATGGAAACATCTATTTTGGAGATACGGGTGGATCCTTTTACGTGCTTACTCCCGATGGACAAAAGAAGTGGAAACCTGCAAAATTAGGAGATCAAATTAGATCAGCAGCAGCAATCGGAAAAGATGGAACCATTTATGTAGGCGTGAACCAATTAGGTGTAGGCAAATTAATGGCACTTAAAACCAATGCCACAGGTTTACAAACTGGCGGTTGGCCAATGTTTGCGCGAGATGCCAAGCATTCAGGCAGGTAAAACGTTAATGTTCAATTAATTATATATAAATCGGACGGTTCGTAAAATGAACCGTCCTAACAACAACTAACATTTTAAACTTAAACATTATGAAAAAAATTTACACAGTACTCGGATTATTATTATCTATGGCTTCTTATGGCCAATTAGTTGAAAGCTGGTCTTATACATTACCAGATAAAGTGGATTATTCGGGTCCGGCTATTGCAGACGATGGTACAATATACATTGCTTGCGATTACACAACCCGTACTACACTAACCTATGAAACAACACCTCAAAACGTTTTTGCTATAAACCCAAATAACACGTTAAAATGGCAGGGACATGTAAATGAAGGCTCTCTACAAGATAAAGTAGATCAAATTATATCCAGTCCTTCTGTAAATGCCGATGGATCTGTTTATATAAGTGGTCATTTTGGAAGACGAGTACATCGATTTAATGCTGTTACTGGTGATACATTGCGAACCAATTATATTAACGCTAGAGTGCGCTATTCAGCACCAGCATTTGCAACTAACGGAGAAGTTTATATACTAGCCCGCAATAATAACGATAGAGGAGTACGTAATTTTACTAGTGATTTAATAACCCAAAATTGGAATTTTGAGCCAACGGTTGATTTTAATAGTGTGCCAGCCATAGGTTCGGATGGTACTATTTATGCTATAGCTACTAATGGTAATATATATGCTATCAATACTAATGGCACCCAAAAATGGGTTGCGCCTTACAGTGCAGGTGGCGGTTATGCAAGTTCTGCTTTAGCACTTGCTGCTGATGGTACTATTTATGCCTCTGCAAAACTTAATTCTGTTGGTGATGGTGTTTTGATAGCCTATAACCCTGCGGATGGTACTGAAAAGTGGTCTGTAACTTTTACAGCTGAAAATGCTGAAAAAGGGGGGCCTGCTGTTGCTGCAGATGGCACGGTGTATTTAGGTAATGCGGCAGGGAAAATGCAAGCATTTAATCCTGCGAATGGTGCAATATTATGGACTTATACTGCAGGTGCTGCAATTGAAGTGGTTCCTGCCATTGATAATTTAGGAAGACTATATTTTGGTGATACAAGTGGTATGTTTTATGTTCTTAATAGTAATGGGACAGAAGCCTATACGCCTTTAAGTTTAGGAACTAGAATTTCATCTCCAGCAGCGATTCATTCAGATGGTAAAATATTTGTTGGGGTACAAACTGGTGCTACTGCCGGTAAGTTAAGTGCCTTAACAACTTCAGCTACTGGTTTACAAGTAGGAGGTTGGCCTATGTATGGTAAAAACGCAAAACACACATCCAATGTTAATGTTATTACCTTATCAACCAATAAAGTATCTACTATTGATGGATTTAAAGTGTATCCTAATCCAGTTAATAATGGGGAATTTTATATAGAAACGTTATCCAATGGCGTTAAATCAGTTCAAATTTTTGATATGCTAGGTAAGCAAGTATTTTTAAAAAATATTATAGCAAATGAAAAAATTAAAACTTCAAATTTAAAAGCTGGAGTTTATATTTTGAAAGTAGCTGAAAATGATAAAAAAGCAACCACAAAACTGGTCATAAAATAACAAGTTAAAAAGCATAGAGATGGAACAAATACAGCCAAGATTGAATAAGGCTGTGTTTGTTTTATTTTAAATATTAGTTTATCAATCTATTTTTAAATTATGAGATTATTCACTTCAATAAGTATCATTTTATTACTTGCATTTATTGGATGCAAAAACGGATTCCCATCCAATACAGTTCATGCCGATATAAAACCAATTGTAAAATCTTCCATTAAGGATAAAATAGCAAACCTAGAAGATTCTAATAACAATCAAGTAATAGTAGTTTCTCATCGTGGAGATTGGCGTAACGCACCAGAAAATTCACTTCAAGCAATCCAAAATTGTATCGATATGGGCGTTGATATGGTTGAAATAGATATACGCGAAACTAAAGATGGACAACTTGTTTTAATGCATGATAAAACTATAGATAGAACAACAACTGGAAAAGGATTGATAAACGAATGGACTTTAGATTCACTCAAAACCTTACGTTTAGTTGATGGCTTAGGTGTTGCCACGTTACATAAAATACCAACTCTTAAAGAAGCTTTGGAATTATCAAAAGATAAGATTTTAGTCAACTTAGATAAAAGTTATGAGATTTTTGATAAATGCTTTAACATTATTAAAGAAACTGGCACACAAAATCAAGTTGTAATCAAAGGTTCAAAACAATTATCTAAAGTGAAAAAAGAATTTGGAAATTATTTAGGCAAGGTTCATTTCATGCCTATAATTAGCTTGCCAAATAATGATGTAAAAACAATTGTTGAAGCGTATTTATCCTCAGAAGAGCTGCCTATTGCATTTGAATTTACGGTAGCAAATGACACCATTACATTTATTAATGAGTTTAAGAAAATTAGAGAAAGAGGCGCTAGTATATGGGTTAATTCACTATGGCCGCAGCATAATGCGGGTCATGATGATGAAAAAGCAGTCCAAGATTTGTCAGTTTATGATTGGTTTATTAAAAATGATATTGACATTATTCAAACAGACAGGCCAGCATTATTATTAAAGTATTTAAGGAGCAAAGGACTCCACGATTAATAGCTTGTTTTATTATTTAGTTTAGTTGAAGATGGAATGGCGCGGTATTTTGCTGCGCTTTTCTTTTATAAAATAACTTTAAAAAATCACTATGTTAAAATATTTTAAAAAATCATCCCCAGCCCCTTTAATTTTGGAAGAGTCAGAACAAAAGGCTTTTTATAGAAAACTAAAATGGGAAGTATTTCTTTCAG
>Ga0208305_10000177_pt1 | contig 37336 bp, 51 predicted proteins | sample ColrivemetaGS741_FD_187605 | JGI IMG/M metagenome (GOLD analysis project Ga0208305, IMG submission 187605) | Estuarine microbial communities from the Columbia River estuary - Flood tide ETM metaG S.741 (SPAdes) (version 2) | ecosystem: Environmental > Aquatic > Marine > Intertidal zone >... | reverse complement strand
GGTGCTGACGCTTCGACCGCAGCACAGAATATATCTTTGTTTGCGTATCCAGATAGTAATGGTACGTTATCGTTTGAAGGTTCGTCTGGACAATTATTTTCCATCACCAATGATCTAACAGGAACAATATTTTCTGTAAATGATATCTCTGGTATTCCATCCATTGAGGTCAATGCCGACGGCACAATAAATCTTGCTGAGTTTGGAGGGAACATAGGTATTGGAGTTGCAACTCCAACTGTTAAGTTACATCTTGCTGGAGACTTTAGAGTTACTGGTGCGGTGTATGATGGAACAAACGCCGTTGGAACGTCAGGCCAAGTATTAAGTTCTACTGTTACAGGAACAGCGTGGGTCGCTCCGGATACAGGTCCTCAAGGAACACAAGGTATCCAAGGCATTCAAGGCATTCAAGGAAACCAAGGAACTCAGGGCGTTCAAGGAACTCAGGGCGTTCAAGGAACACAGGGTGTTCAAGGAACACAGGGCGTTCAAGGAACACAGGGCGTTCAAGGAACACAGGGCATACAAGGAGTACAAGGAACACAAGGCACAACTGGTACACAAGGAACGACTGGTACACAAGGCACAACTGGTACACAAGGAACAACTGGTAGCCAAGGTACACAAGGAGTACAAGGCGTACAGGGAATTCAAGGGCTACAAGGTACGCAAGGTGTTCAGGGTTTACAGGGACGACAAGGCACAACTGGTTCACAGGGAACGACTGGTACTCAAGGCACAACTGGTACCCAAGGAACAACTGGTACACAGGGAACAACTGGTTCGCAAGGAACTCAAGGAGTACAGGGAGTTCAGGGACTACAAGGTACGCAAGGAGTACAGGGAGTTCAAGGCATCCAAGGAGTTCAAGGAGTCCAAGGGCTACAAGGAACCCAAGGAACGACTGGTACACAGGGAACAACTGGTACACAGGGAACAACTGGTACACAGGGCACAACTGGTACACAGGGAACAACTGGTTCGCAAGGTACACAAGGAGTGCAGGGAGTTCAGGGACTACAAGGTACGCAAGGAGTACAGGGAGTTCAAGGCATCCAAGGAGTACAAGGAACACAAGGTATAACTGGTACCGCCGGTCCTTCAACTACAATTAATGCAACCAACACCGTTGCTGACGCATCTCTATTCCCAGTTATGGTTACCGCAGCAGGAAGTGATCAAACAGCAAATGTCACAACAACTAAATTAGGATTTGATTCTACTACTGGTGCACTATCCATAGGTGGTCCTGTTTATATGGGTGGTGACGCAATAGGTCATTTTGAAACCGTAACAGGAAATTTCGGTTCTGTGCAAGTAGACGGTAATGAAGGTTCAAGTGGTACTTGGAGTGGATACAGCATCGGTGGCCGTGGTACATTTATGGACAATGCGGGCGCCACAACAGCCCTTCGTTTCGGTCTATACGACGATCAAAACACTGGTTGGGTTTTACAATACAATTCATCAGCAGCAAATCGTGAACTAAGTTTGTATTATGCAAACGGTGTAAAATTAGAAACTACTAACACAGGAATATCTGTTACTGGTGATGTAAGTGCAACCTCAATTGGTGGTATTACAGAAGCAAATCTTGTTGATAAGTCTGCGACCGAATCCATAGCTGGAGTTTGGGACTTTACTTCACAACCAGATATGCAATATGGTATCGGTGGTGACTATTTAAATGCTGGCGGTTCAAATACCTATGGTGCTACGATTTGGTCATTAGATGCGACGTGGCAAGGTGGCATAGCCGGTGCAAACTCTGTTAATACCTCTGTATATGGGTTACGTTGGATACGGTCCGCCCACACCAACGCCCACGCAAATATTGGTGAAGGGCTATATGTTTTGCAAAACGCCAGTTTGAAGGGCGGTATAGGATCCGCCGGCGGCTATATTAACGGAACGATGACCGCCACAACATTCTCAGGATCTGGTGCATCGTTAACAAATTTAGTTGCAGCAAATATAGATTCTGGCGATCTTGCAAGTGGCGTTAAATCATATTTTGGTTCTACTGGTGTATCGGGTTCTTATAGAGTTCCGTTCACAGATGCTGGGGTTAATACCGCTGGCAACTATAATATGAATATAGATAGTTCTGGGCATCTTTATTACAACCCATCTACTAACGTATTATCGGCTGGCACTTTTAGTGGAACTTTTTCAGGGAGCGGTGCGTCAATTACCTCCCTTAACGCTGATAACATCTCAGCTGGTACTTTGAGTGTTTCTAGGATGACACCAACTATGATTTTCTCAGCGGCCACTAACGTAACAGTGGGTAATGCAAGTGAATGGTTGTCTTGTGATGCTACTAATACATTAATGCGATTCTACGTTAATGGATCTGAACGTATGCGTCTTGAGAATGGAGCCGCGGCAGGTATAGGTCTGGAAGTAGATGGTGATGTTATTGCGTTCTCCACCACAATATCTGATGAGCGCCTAAAAGATAACATTATGGTGATATCTAATGCACTAGACAAAGTTGATAGATTAAGAGGTGTAGAGTTTAATTGGAAACGAGATGGACAACGTGGAGCAGGACTAATTGCGCAAGATGTTGAAAAAGTATTACCACAGGCGGTAAGAAACAACCGTGCTGGTATTGCAGTTGACCAACCATATATGGCTATTGAATACTCACAAATCTCGTCTTTGCTTGTTGAATCTATTAAAGAATTACGTAAAGAATTGAAGATAGCTCAAGAAGAAATTAGAAAACTAAAGGAGCTAAAATAAATGACATTACAATCATCAGGACCAATATCAGCAACTAACATTGCAGCTGAATTTGATGACACATCACCAACTCAAATTAGTGAATTTTATGGACTAGGAACTCCAACCCTTCCTGCCTCTGACGAAATAAGGTACAGTGATTTTTATGGTGTATCGGCAGTGACTGCCGAATGGACCGGAACGTGGCTTGCTTATGCATCCTGGCCCAATTGGGGAGCAGCTGGCTGGGGCACTGGAATAAATCCCACAAGCGGACAATCCCTTTCTGTAGTTTCAGATTTCTGCCGCGTAAGACTCAGAGATAACGGATCAGGAACAGTAACCGTAACCCTCGATGAAAATACAGCAAATAGCACCCATACTATATCATATACTGGATACACATCAACCAGAGTGGTGTTAGCTGAGTCTGGAACGTGGTCCACCGTTGGCACCGGACAAGCCTATCCTACAGCAGGAACTACAACACTAACAACGTCAGATCTTAGTTTGCTTTGGACCTGCACCGACAGCAATCCAGGGCTAATAGCTTCTCGTTTATATGGTAACAGCATTCTGCTTACACTACAAGGATACGCCGGAGGAGCCTGGGATACTGCTGGAGGTATTGCTTGTAATAGCGGAACATATATTCCTATAAGCAGGTGGGCTAAATATCAGAACACAACTACAAAATCATGTCCTGATCCAAATACACTTATCAATATTACTCCAACAACGTATGCTAGAGCTGGTGCTCTTAATGTTGGTGATAGAATCTATACAATGCATGAGCATAGCGGAGAATTTGGTTATTACAACATCACACATGCAGAAACGATACCTAATATAGATAAGTTAAATTATATTTTTGACGATGCAACAAATCTCATAGCATCAGATTCACACAAGTTTTATCTAGGTGGAAATAATTGGAGATATGGTAATGAGTTATCGGTTGGTGATAAAGTAGTTGGCATTAACACCATAAAGACGGTGGTTGATATTGAAAGAGTGAATTCTGGAGAAATTGTACAAATAGAAGTTGACGGAGCACATACTTACATTGCAGCAAATATTATTTCCCACAACATTAAGATGTAAAAGGTATTATGATAGAATTTAATTTATATACAGTCGCACATACAGGAACAACGTTCGCATTTACCATGTTTTATTTCTTTGGATTTAAGATGGGTGCCCTTGTTGGAAAAACGCCAGAATATCCTGACGATGATTTAGTAGGGATAGACAATGTTACGTTTTATCATTTTCATTCAAATGAAACAATACACACAGGATACATTGACAAATATCTAGATGGCAAAAATGGTAAAATAAAAACCGTTATTACTTTACAAGATCCTAATAGATGGTTGTGCTCTATAGCAGATAGACCCGTTTATCCAATTACCCATTATAATAATTGGATGATAATGATGGATCAAACAACTAATACTGACAATGTTTATATCGATATATTGTGTCCACCAGAAAAAAGAGTAACACACATTACTAGTGTATTAAAACAACTAGGAATATATAAATCAGAATATGATCCCTTAATAATTAATTGGTGTAGTAATCATTGGAAGAAGTATAATAGTGTGGGCGGACATAATCACCAAAACTACGAAGAAACGGGGACACTCCCCCGAGGACTATTGTCTCCGTATAACGATCAAAATCCAGGAAACCAAGAACAAATGATGAATATTTTAAGGGACTGGTATAAAGAAAAAAGAGACCCATTAATAAATGCAAATTATGAGGTAATATAATGAGTACAGTAGATTGCCTCCAGTGTACTGGACTGTGTTGTAAACAGGCAGGATTCGGGATGCAATGGACAGGACAAGAATCTTATGATCTGATCTACAAACTATTACATAATACAAAAATTAATATTTTGTTTAATTATAGCATTGTATTGGACGCTCCTATTGATATGGTGTTTGTGATAAACCACACCGACAGTCCCTGTTCAAAATTGGTTAATAATTTATGCGCTTTACACGGCACTCCCGATAAACCGCAAATGTGTCAAGACTATGCTGTGAACGGAACCTGTATATTTTTCCGTAATAACGTACCGAGAAGTAATATTGAACAACAAGATGAGTTTATCCATTATAACAAAAAAGCTACCATTCAAGATGTAGATGAACTTAAATCGTTTTTTGAAATGAGGGGCGCAAAGAAGGCATTCGTAGATGACTTTGGTGTTATGCTAACCACACCCACCATTGATGCATCCACCCCTACTATGGTTAGTATCTCGAAGAAAATAGAAGATTCTAGACCCGGGTGGGGCGATTGGCTTGCTTATCACGATAAAACTTATAATTTGCGTGATACCGGAGCATGGTATGAAATTGAGATAAAAGGAGAAAACACTTTTTCATATCAGCACATTAATATAGATAAATAGTAAAACATAACAAGGACTTAATTATCATGGCAAAATATTTCTCAATTCACGCAGCACCAACTATATATGCAACAGTTTCAGACGCTGATAAACGCCTGCTTCCGTTTAGAGGTGATGTAGTGAGCATCATACATTCATCAACTCCACCTACTCCAACAAACAGGCTGGTGTATGCAGAGATTACAGACTTTGACAATTTTCATGTAACTGCGGTCGCGGTCCAAGGATCTGGTGATTATGCAGAAAATGATGTTCTTACTCTTGTCGGCGGCACTGGAACAGCAGCTACACTAGAAGTTACAGCCATTGGAGGTACTCAGGCAACGATTGCAATTGTAGCAGTTGGAGGCACTGGTGCATTGGACACTGTAGAAATTATTAACCCTGGCTACGGATATTGGACAGACGGTACCGCAGTAGCGCAAGCTGGCGGCGACGGTACTATTGATTACACTGTATCAAACGGCGCAATTGTGTCAGTTAGTATAAACAACGCCGGAACGGCAAACGTTGATGGTGTCTATGATATTGCACCGGCACCAAACGCAATCACAGCAGTGTCCATACTCGATGGCGGTAATTACTCTGTGCTGCCAACTGGCATAATATCAACAACTTGCTGCCAACTGACATAATATCAACAACTGGAGGCACTGGTACAGGCGCCACCTTTACAATTTTGACCTCAGCGACATTTTATGATACTCATGATCCATCCATATATCAAGATTGGCGACGTGGTGTTAGTACAGCATTATCATACTCTGATGCTGCAAACGATGCGTGGGGAATAACAACAACAGTATCAAATGTCCCCGCAGCAGGTGACCCGTATATAACAGCGAATAGTGTTCAGGCATTTGCAGAAAGTTGGCACGGAACAATAAGTGATATAACTGCAACCACTGTTACGATTAGTGGAAGTACATTTGACTTTGTAACTTCCCCAGCCTTCTGGACTAATACTGGCGCTGGATTTGACGATATTAAATGGACACAAGACAGTTACACCCCAAGCCCTGTTGTTCAAACAATCGTTGCAAATTATGGTGATTTTAGCACCGGAACGAGTCCAAACGAAACTGCTGTGCGGTTTGAACGCATGGCTCAGGATCTAACTGGAGATGTTAGCACAAATAGTAATTTACAGCTTAAAGTTTCATTTGCTGGTGAAGATATATTAGATCGTTTTGTTCTACAAACACACAAGTATTTTGACGGCACATTAGCAGCATATAGGTATTATATATCTTCTGCTACTGTAGACACAATAATTGCTGCTGGTGGAATAGTGAGCGTAACATACGCAACATTCCTGAGTTACTTGTTGGACAAAGCAACAACCGGACAGGTAATTAGTTAAGGAAATAACTAGAACAAAGCTTGGTGCATTCTCGGTCATCGGTCATCTGTTTCAAAATTATAGGATCAACCAAATCAGGATGCGCCCACCAATCCTCATAACTGTCCTTATCGTTTAGACCAACGTTACTAACGACCAGCACATACCCTTTCTCTTTGAGGTATGCTCGTGCCTCTTCTCGTGTTGACTCTTTTTCGTACACATCGCGGTACGCATCATGTTCGTATGTAATAACAGCAAACCTATGTGTATCAAAAGGAATCTTCTTTAGTGCCTCAAGCGTAAGCGTAGGGGGATCAATGTCCATTTGCAAATAATCTATGTCATGACCTAAAGCCGACATACTGAGGAGCATACCATAGTCAGCTTGCGTAGCATCTAAGCAAAAGACCATGTTATTACGCTCTTTAAAAAACTTGTTTACCAGTTCCCTGTCATTGTCAACGGAAATACCCTTCCATTCAAAATGTTTTTCCAACAATATAGTATTGTTATTAAAAAATGGATCACCTGACCCAACCTCTAAATACGTGCCGTTCTTCTTACCACCTAACAACGCAAGCACAAACATGTCTTGGTATGACTGAGAATAGTTTTTAGAGATTTCGGCTAGGTCTGGGAACGGGAACTTGAATTTACTAGCAAGGTCAGCGTAATAGCTCGTGGAACTAATAGGGTGTCCAATAGTTACTAAGTTTTGTCTTACAACCCGTGTGTGAAGCTCATCCATCTCATAGTTATTATTGAGGTCTTCTAAAATCTCTCTCGCTTGCTGGCACAACCCAACCCACCATGCGGGCACCGCAAGTTGAAATAGCATAGCATATTTTCCAGGATATCCAACGTCAGTGCGTAGCGGCGCATGTTCATTGTCAACAATACTGGTGCCAATTGACGCCATCATGTACGCTTCTTGCCACTCACCATTACGTTCGTGAAATCTGCTCATCAAATAACAGGCTTCTGGTCGCCCAGGAATTAGACTAACGGCATGCTGTAGCAAACCGCGTGTTGTATAATTCCGCGAACCTTGTGTGTCAAAACAATTGGAGCATCTTATTAAAGCCTCATAGCGCAACAATACATCATCACTCTTTTCAGCCGCCCGCAAATAAAATCCCACTGCCGCCGCTGTCTGCCCTATGTTATCATAAGCCAAACCGAGGATAAAATTCAACATTGGGTCATGCGGCTCATCCGCATATTGTACGAGTAGCTTGCTAATATCGCTACGTGCTGCTAACGCCATTAATGTTTCTTCTGAGAAGCTCATTCACTACTTCCTGTTGTGTTGTATTCTTCTATAATTAGTTCAGCAAATTTTTCTAAGTGGTATTCAGTAATCAAAAATATTTTATATTTTGCATTTGCCATTTCACCCATCGTTGCACCTTTCGCTAGTTCAGGATGTTCTTCGGATACTAACGTGTTAGCTTGGGCAGCAAGTTCTCTTATACGTGCGTTCATTCTCCCTCCATTTTTATAAATTCGTTGACCAACCTTGTTGAGATCCTCAACAAAAATGCAGCGTTATCCTGAAAGCCAAATGAGATGACCAGATCCTTCCCTACAATTGCAGCGCCAGCGCAGAATTCAATCTCACCAGTGAGGAAAGAAAACTTAGGTGAAAAATTTACAAGGTTCCAATTTTTGTCCCACAAAATAAATCTATGTCTATAAGCACCGTCTTTACGACCTAGCTCACTGTTGAATAAATTAACTTCATGCGTAAGCGTGAGGTAATGATCTTTACCCCAGTTTATTACTTGTGCACCGCCCCGCAAATCCGCCCCAAAATATGTCTTATTGTTTTCATTTAGTACAGCAGTCTCACAAGTACCAGCCTCCACATCTACCTTTACCACTTGTGTTGGATTAGTCCACTTCACAAAATGATACGGCATGTCTATTACTGGCATCCAGTTTTTCTCACAATAGGTCTCATCGGGCGGCGGCGCAGGCATCCTGAAACGCGACACTTCTTTTATTGTGTTACCAACTTTAATTTCTGAAAGCTCCATTCGACCAACACCGTTGGTTGTAGTATCACGTCTTACACCGCACAGATAAAGCTTTTCACCCCAGCGGAACAGTCTCGCATCTTCCAACCCTGTAAATTCCCATTTAGGCTCTACGTCAAGCAAAGATGTATCAACACGATGAATTTTATCAATGTCTAAATCTTTAGTTAGTGTACAGACATAGTTTACTGTACGCAGCGCACGATCATCCTCAGGATGTAGGTATTGTAACGGTCCAAACTGGTGTTGAAAGTTTTTACCTTCACTGTGATATAGTGTGTAATTTACATGGCGTATGTTGACCAATAATTGGTCACCATCCAAATAAACTGACGGATTCATCAGTCCAGTTCCGCTTGTAAGATCAGCGGGTAGTATTAGCGGGTGTATGCTTCCACCGTTGTGTAAAGCATGATTAGCTAATCCAGTTTCTTGTATGTTTCGTAGGATTTTATTCATAATTATGTATATACTTTATTTATCCAGCTCTGTGTATTCAATGCTGTATTCTGGTTACTCTATATTATACTATAAAAACTCCCCAATGTCAAATCTAGATCATAAAAGTAGATAAATAAATACGTAACATAACAAACAAAGGAGTTTATCATGTTTGAAGAAGTAGTAGGCCTAGTATTATTCGTAGCCATTGCATATGGTATTTTCAAGTTCGCAAAGAGCCGTAAGAGTCCTCCAGGCACAGGTCCAGGACCGGGTCCAGGTACACCCCCAGGCGGAACAGAACAGAAATAAAGGGTAAAGATCAATGAAGATTACACAGATCATCACAGAGAATTTCGTCTGGGATTCAGGTCACGATGAAGATATGTCGAGGTCACTGAACTCTCTTATAAAATCGAATGGTGGTCTGTGGAAATCTCCAAAGCAAGCGAGTTTTATATTGAAGAAGCTTGCGACACCCGTGGACGTAGATAAAGTTGAACTAAAGAAGAAGTACATGGGCGTTGATATACAAAGTGGTTCACACTATATTGAAATTAGTGGTATGTCTATTTGGGCTAATTACGGCTCACGTAGTCAGATTCCTAAATGGTGGATTTTTACACTAGATGATTTTGGTGTAGTACAAAAGTTTAGCATTGGTGCGAGGGGCAACATGCGCGATGGCGCAGGTCCGAACACCGAAAAAGTTAAGCTAGAGTGGGAGCGTGACGATTCACTTATTACGCCTGAGATGGAAAAAGAAGTAAACGATCAACATAAGAAAGAATTTTATGTGAACTTGGGCGGCGTAGTTGGCGGAGCGCACATTGGCGAAGTCGGCAAGCGTATGCACATTGGTAAGGTGAAACTAATTGCTGAGAAAGAAGTAGGAGCAACCTACGCAGGTTATTATGCTGCTACAAGATATTGGCATTTGCTGGAAGATGAAAACGGCAATAAGTTTTATTACACTGGAGCACACGCCCCTCTGAAAAAAGGTGAATCCAAAGACTTGACAGCTGGCATAAAGCAACACATGGTCAGCAACAAAGGCGAAAAAGTGACGGTCATTTGGCGACCAAAATGGCGGGATATTTAATCCCAACAAAAACAAGCACTTACAAAAAGTGCAATAAGATCAAGAAGTTACAAGGCAAGAAAAGTGTTGACAATAGCGTTTTATGGTGCTATTATACACATATATTGAGTAACTAGATAAATAAATTTACAGAAATATTGATTTAGGGGTTGACAAGTAGGTAAATAGAGTATATAATACGTACTTACTTAGATAACTAAACAGATTTTTAACTAACAAGGAACAGGCTTAGAAAATGATTACGACATTGACAATTTGTAGTATAGCAATATTATTGCTGGCACTCAAATCATGGCATAGTCAAGCCTCGATGTTGAATACCGTCCCCGCATCCTTTACACGCGGATATGATATTGAACAGACGACAAAGGCTTCCTTGTTTAAGGACTTTTAAGCGGAAACGCAAAAAGAATTTTTACACAAGGAAGCCGCTAAAAAGCGGCTTTTTTGTTGATGTAAAGAATAAGGGTTATAGTTAGATTGCACGTGGACTTCGGTCCCCCAACTACTATAACGTAACTCGCTAAAGAGGTGGTAATCTTTAGCGCCAGACACAAGGGTAATTGAACCGTAAAGTCGGTCCCCGTAAAGAAAAACCAAATTTTAGCTTTTATAAGCAAACCGCAGTATGCCGTCGGGATTCAAATAACGGCATACATTTATATGTGCATTGGTAACAGTGTATATATAAATGACAATGGGGGTATAATTCAGTGGTAGAATAACTGGCTCTTAACCAGCTTACTGGAGTTCGATTCTCCGTACCCCTACCAATTTGCCTTTGAAACATTTAAGGATGATGCCCGGCCTTGTAAGTCGGAGAACGCGGTTCGATTCCGTGCTGAGGCTCCAAATTCATCTACGAGGCTACGCTCGTCTTATCCCCAACGGATAAGTGTTATGGGACACCCTAACAAGAAAACATGCGTAGAACAAATTATTGTCTCTGAGGCGCCAAGGTGGCAACCGCTTCGCTGTTAACGAAGAATAGACAGGTTCGATTCCTGTAGAGACAGCCAAACATTGGGGGATGGGCAGGGCACCCAGAGAATCCTTGCAAGATTCTAGCTTGATCGGTTCGAGTCCGATATTCTCCACCAAATGACGAGGTGAACTGCATTAGCCAGCAGGTGTACTCGTACAATGTAGGGAAGCGTAAGCGACTATGGCCTTCTAGTCCCTACCACAAAAGTACGCAGAGCAGTAAGTGGCACTTACTGTGAGTATGATTGTGAGGGAGGCCACGATTTATGAACTGGTATGCAAACTGGCGAAGCAGACAGACTTTCAATCTGTTACCCGAAAGGGCCCTGCGGGTTCGAACCCCGTCCAGTTCTCCAAATAAATGCTCCCATCGAATAGTGGTTAGTTCGTGAGGTTCTCAACCTCAAAACAGGGGTTCGATCCCCCTTGGGAGTACCAAGCAGTGTGGCGTAGGCCACGTCACATACACCGAGAGGGGTGCCTGCATAGGCCATGTAGGATCGGTTGAAAAAAGTCTCCACCAAACAATTGCAGAGTGGGGGAGTGGTCGTCCCCGGTTGGCTCATAACCATCAGATCGTAGGTTCGAATCCTACCTCCGCTACCAAATTTGTAAATAGTTAGACGCAGTTGATGAGTAGACGCAATCGGGCTTCTCCCGGTGTGGGGAAGAATCGCGCAGTAGGGGTCAACGAAGAATGGCATTGAGAAAGATGAGACTCACGCTAGGTAATGCTAAGTAGATCGAATCAATCCACGTTAGTCCATGCTAACTATTTACAAACCAAACAATGGGCGGCTGATGGGAATTGGCATACCTGACGGGCTTAGAACTCGTCGCTTCTCGGTTCGAGTCCGAGGTCGCCTACCAATCAATGGGGTGGATCTAGATAAGAGCGTTCTGCAGAACGTGATGCTATTTCCGAGATGCGATGCATACGCGCGGAATGGTCAAGGGTTCAAGTCCCTTGCCGCCCCTGCCACTTTTATCGTTGATTTCACCCTGAAGGTGAAAATAATCGAAGTAGCCCTACAAAGGTGAAAAGGTACTGGAGCACCAGCAACGACGATTTTATGCTCCGGCTCTTGAAGAGGCGCGGCTTTTACAAGGCTGCTGAAGACAGTTTGATTCTGTCACGGAGTACCAAATATGTCCCGGACTGTTGTAGCAAGTCGGATTTGAGGCCGAATGTGGGCGAGTTAGATTCTCGTTAGGGGCACCAATCAATGCCACTGTAGGCCTCTGGGTAGGTCAACTCGTTGTCTGCGAGAACAAGGAGGGTTCGATTCCCTTCAGTGGCGCCAATTTCTAGAAACGTGAGAGGGTGGCTTACTGGTAGCTAACTCACGCAAATCAACACTCACAAGCATGATCATACACTTGTATACAAATGCAGATTGGATGTTAGTATCGCCCCGTGGGGGTATTGAGCGAGCGGGAATCATCCGAAAAAACATTCCTAGCCAATGGGGGTATAATTCAGTGGTAGAATAGCTGGCTTTTAACCAGTCCACCGGAGTTCGATTCTCCGTGCCCCTACCAATTTCAATGGCATCTCCCCCGGGGAGCAAACCTGGATGCAATGATCCGTGGGGAGATGTGACCAAATTTCTCATGTTAGGTACCTAGTTGGATTGAACTTCCGGCGGGTTGATAATAGTAAAGCCGAGCTAGATTTTAATGCTCCATGCCCTTGGGGGAACGCAAGTCTCCAAAATTTGCAGGCGCGGTTCGAATCCGTGATGGAGTGCCAATTTTTGACCAAACGGCAATGCGGTCAAAGAAAAGAAGGGGAGTCTCAGAACAGAGGTGTTGCCGCACCACTAAGTATGAGGCAGATCATTCGTCTAGTCAGGCTCAGGACAACCGCGTTGAGCGGTGAACATAGGTTCAAATCCTATATGGTCGTTCCCCAGATTTTCTTTTATAGTTTTATGCGTCTAAGCTCGAGGTGAGTCGCCAGCCTTCCAAGCTGTTGCAGAGTGGATTTCGATTATCCCTAGACGCTCCAAATTCTTGCTGTTAATGTAATGGTAGCATAGCAACCTCCCCAGGTTGAGTCCTTACTGGGCTCTTTATGGCAAATGCATGAGTGGTTCGATTCCACAGGCAAGTCCAATTTTATGTCTAGGTGGTCAGGGACTCCGTCGGTCTGCAAAACCGCACGGTACGGGTTCGACTCCCGTCCTAGACTCCAATTTTCAATGGTGTAGGTATCATAACTGGATAATGATACTCCCTGTGAAGGAGTCCTATGCGGGTTCGAATCCCGTTCTACACCCCAAACAATGGGCGGCTGATGGGAATTGGCATACCTAGTGGACTCAAAATTCACTGTCTCTCGGTTCGAGTCCGAGGTCGCCTACCAATTTATGGTTCATTATACCGTTAAGGACACGGGGAAGTCTGTAAAACTTTCGCTTCGGCAGTCTAGGATCGTTACCTAGGTGAACCACCAAATAAGCCTCTTTAGTTCAATGGGAGAACAGTGAGCTGATAACTCACAAACGGTGGATCGTAACCATCAAGAGGCACCATTTTTGTACACAGCCTTTACTAGCTAGAAGGTAGTGGACTATAAGGTGTTCACCTAAAAACGGTTCAATTCCGTGTGTACAGATTTATTACAATGCTCCTCTCTTCTAACTGGCAAGAAACTTGGCCGATTACCGAGTAATGGCGGTTCAACCCCGTCGGGGAGTACCAAACAATGGCGCAGATGCTGTCCAATCGTAAAAGACAGGTTGAAGATGCATGGATCCGGAACACGCTAGTAACTTCAATGCTTTTATGCTAAGTGGGTTAAACTCCCATCCTGTGACCACCAATTTTGAGAGTCCTTACAGGGACGTACTGTCGGTGAACGATTCCGACTTTGACGGTAGAAACGGAGATAGGGGTGGTTCCCGTGTATCTGTTCTATAACGTGACATTAATACATCATTGACCAGATGTTGGCGGTGCAAACCCGTTGCGTCCCTGTAAGGACTTTTAGATTTTCGATATAGCCAACTGAAAGAATGTGGCTTGCCAGCGACCGCCCCAACACTGGAGTAACAACTAGGGGCCCAAACAATGCTGCTCTGGCAGAGATGGTTCTATTGCGCTAGTCTGAAGAACTAGACATCGGGGTTCGATTCCCTGGGGCAGCACCAATTTACGGCCTATGGGACTGCTTGGTGTGGTCACTTGCCTGTCACGCAAGATATCAGAGGGGTTCGATTCCCCTATAGGTCGCCAAACAATGGTAGGTTGCCAGAGTGGTAATGGAGCAGTTTGCTAAACTGTCGCTGAGAAATCGGCACATAGGTTCGAATCCTATACCTACCGCCAAACATGCCCCTATAACTCAGTGGACAGAGTGTCACGCTTCGAACGTGATGGCCGGAGGTTCGAATCCTTCTAGGGGCGCCAAATAATTCTCCCTTCGTCTAGCGGAAGGATAGCAGACTCTGAATCTGTTGACCGAGGTTCGAATCCTTGAGGGAGAGCCAATTTTATCTCTGATTAGCTGAGGCTGGTTTAGCATCGCGTTTGGGGCGCGGGGACGTAGGTTCGAGTCCTACATCGGAGACCAATTTTATACCCAGGCCAATGGATGGAGGTAACGCTACGAACGTTGTCCGCGTGGAGGTTCGAATCCTCTCCTGGGTGCCAAACAGTGTTTCGATGCGGCTGGCGTTTGAGTCAGTTGCATAGGACACCTAGTTGTAGAATGACTCAGCATTACTAATTAGTAAGCTTGAAAGGACCCTTTCACATTCTACAACGGATCTAATTAATGCCCTCATAGTGTAAAGGTAGCACCCGAGTTTTATACACTCGTTTCCGGCAGATTACCGGGTAGTGTAGGTTCGAATCCTGCTGAGGGTACCAGTTTTGACCAAAGAGAGCGAATGGAACGCCTGTGGCTATTAGCCGCGAACGCCGGTTCCCCTTTTCGAAGAGGGTGCGGTCAAATTTAACAATGGTACGTAATGCAAACTGGCAGAGCAGCTTGTCTCATAAATAAGTGATTCTCGGTTCAAGTCCGAGGCGTACTACCAAATAATCCCGCAGTGAAACTGTGTATGCGCACACAGTGATACTGAACAATGTAGGTTCAATTCCTACCTGCGGGGCCAAACAATTCACGGATCTTCTAATGGCAGGAAACCTGGCTTTGAACTAGGATAACGTAGGTTCGACCCCTACTCCGTGATCCAATTTCTTTCTGTGCGTAGCTCAGTCTGGTAGAGCTCCTGGCCTGGAACCAGGAGGCCGCAGGTTCAAATCCTGCCGCGCAGACCAAACATGCCCATGTAGCAGAGTTGGTTCATGCATCTCCTTGGTAAGGAGAAGCACGTCGGTTCGAATCCGTCCATGGGCTCCAAAATGGAAGATGTCCGGCTGGTCGAGGACGCAGTCTTGAAAACTGTTGGGCTATTCATATGCTTCGGGGGTTCGAGTCCCTCATCTTCCGCCAAAATCAGGATAACAACAACGCACCTAGTGTGGGGCTTAGTGGTTCAAATCCACGCGCATCGGAAGGTGCGTGTCAACATTACTCAGTTGTGGGTGTTGAGGTTCGATTCCTCGTCCTGACCCAATTTATGCTCCGTTCGTCTATCGGTCAGGACACCGGGTTTTCATCCCGGCAAGAGGGGTTCGACTCCCCTACGGAGTACCAAATCAATTCTCACAGTATGGCCGGTTTTCGCGAACCGTGCTGCATAGTGGAGCAATGTAGGTTCGACCCCTACCTGTGAGAGCCCAACGCGGCCCCGTGAGGTCACTAGTCAGGTTGACAATCCTGGCAGGTCGGGGTTCGAGCTGAGGCAAAAGATCTCAATATGCCAAAGCACCAATTTTCAATGCCCTCGCCGATGGAACGGAACAGCGGTTTCTACCCGCAGTATTGTAGGTTCGAATCCTACCGAGGGTGCCAATTTATTCTTGCATTTTACGTGCAAGGAGCGTATAATATGACGATGCACATAGGTATGACAGGAACACGTAGCGGTATGACGCCCGAGCAAGCGCATACCTTCTACAATCTTTTAGAAAAATACAAAGGTGAGTGGTTCCACCACGGTGATTGCCAAGGTGCAGACGCTGAGGGACACGACTTTGCGACAGAGCTTGGATACAAAACCCATGTTCACCCACCCATCAAAGATGAGGTACGTGCCTTCAAGCAAGGCACAACGCAAAGCGAGAATAAAGGCTATTTTGCGAGGAATCGTGACATAGTAGATGAGTCCGAAATCTTATTTGGCACGCCTGTGACCATGTTTGAGACACAAGGCGGTACTTGGTACACAATAAATTACGCTAAGAAGAAAAACAAACCAATAATTATTGTGTTCCCCGACGGAACAACAGAAGAATTCAATTTGCCGAAGTAGCTTAGACGGTAGAGCAGCGCACTCGTAATGCGAAGGTCCGAGGTTCGATTCCTCGCTGCGGCACCAATTTCAAGTAATCATAGATAAATATACTGATTACAACTTACGGAGGATTTGCTATGGACGAGAAGACCATACACCTCTTGCTAAAGACTGCAAAAGGTAGAGAATTTTATTTCCGAGAGCTTGCGAAAGAAAAACGACAAGCTGAAAGCCTAAAGCAAATCAAGAAAAATTGGAAATGGAGTAACTTCTTTCCGAAATAACCCTTTGCCCTCACCGATGGAGCGGACACGAGTTTCCTAAACTTGTTTTTGTAGGTTCGAATCCTACTGAGGGCACCACCCAATCTGCTTTCAAGCGCAGATTAACCGACTTAATCTGCTTTCAAGCGCAGATAGAACCTTTATACATACAAGTGATCGCTCTACGGAGAGGAAGCTCAGGACAGGCGCTTAGGCGTGGGAGGTATACGTTATACCGCATAAACCACGTATATACGCTTCAGCGTATAGCCTGCAACGCAAACAGCCCGAGGGGAACCGAAGCCTCTATGACGGCGGGTCGCGGCCAATAGATGAATGTCACATAAACAGAATCCTGGCTATGGATGTATAATACTGCGAATATGATGGAATTGGTAGACTTGCAAGAATGAGAGTCTTGTGCTGTATCACAGCGTGTGGGTTCGAGTCCCACTATTCGCACCAAATTTAGATAAATACGTTTATGCGTATTGATGAAGTAATTGTCCCGTTCCCAACAAAGAAAAGTAATATCACTGCTCGCGGTGATATACGAAAATCTGATGTGGTTGGTAAAACAGCAACAGGCCAATTAGTGTATAGTGATGAGTTGACTGGTCAACCATATATACGGAATAAGAAGGACGTACCATTTTTTGTAAATGACGCATTTGATGTTCCGGATAACTATGACGACAACTACGATTTCCCAAAACAATGGGTAATTGTAGACGATAAGATGCGCGCCTTCGGTAAATTATATTCTGATAAAAAAGAAGCCGAACTAGATGCGCGTAGATATCGACAATGGCATCACAAAGAAGTCAACGTACAAGCAGTATAAACCAAACAATGGGCGTCTGATGGGAATTGGCATACCTGATGGACTTAAAATTCATCGTTTCTCGGTTCGAGTCCGAGGTCGCCTACCAAATTAAAGGTTAGTGAGATCCGCTAACGGGTCAATGACAACGAGCTTCTGGTCAGAAGGTCGATACATGATATTACCTGGATGCATATCGTAGCTGCAAACACCAGTAGCACGGTTTTCTGCTGTTCGTAATGTTGCAATGAATTTTCTACTACCTTTAGATTTTTTAAGCCATCGAGAAATGGCCACGTCTTCTGCAAGATCATCCTCGTCGACTATACCTTCTTTAACAAGACGGTGAAAAATACCCTGCCCCTGGAACCAATCTTCGTGTACATAAAGATATGCAAGACCTATGAGGTCAGTTGTGTTCATTATTGCGTGGCGATTGAATGGCGCAAGTTTTTCGACAAGCGCAAGGAAGAATTTTTGTCCCTTACTACCTGTGTATTGTTGCATCCATTTAATATCTGGAAGGTGTGGGTTATTAGTAACACTTAACGCCCACTCTGCAAATCGCATCCAACAAACATCTTCCTTAGTAGAGAGTTTAATTACACGGTTGTAGCCTGGTCTTATAAAAACAGCACCAAAGCTGCCTGAACCTTTTTTCTGAAAACCGTTTGCACGTAACCAAGCCATTAACTGTTTTGGCGAAGTCCACTTTGTACGTAAAAGTGTGCGCTCGTCAAATATAGAGGCTTCAATTAGGTGTCGTATTAGCATACGTGTATTTACCATATATGGAGAGTAAACTAAGCTGGGCTTAGGGCTGCCTCGAAAACAGTACGTGTCCTGACGGGCATGCCGTTCGATTCGACTGCTCTCCGCCAAACAATAGAAGATGATCCTTGATGGTGATGGGTCACGCCTGGAAAGCGTTGAGACTAGGTAACTGGTTGCGGTTCGACTCCGCCGTCTTCTGCCAATTTTAGAGCTTGACTTTTATCTCAAGCCCTGTTATAATATGTTTATATTAGGAGAAGAACATGCCTTGGAATTATCGTCTTTGCAAAGAAAAGGTAAGAGATGATGTTGGTGGTGAGCCAGTGTATTATTACTCTGTGCGCGAAGCATTTTTCAACCAAGATGGCAGTATTTGGGCTATAGGTGGCGAAGCTAGCCTCGGATGCGATAAATATGCTACTGACACTGAGGAATGGGTGAAATCCGACCTTCAGCAAGATTTGGAACATCAGCGCCAAGCGTTTAGCCGCGCTGTCATTGATCTAGACACTATTGTTTATGCCGCCCAAGAGCAAGTTGTTGATTCATAAGAGAATTTAGATGTTGACATCTTAGCAGAATGGTAGTATAATACTTGTATTGTTTGAGCAGATACTGAACACTAGGTCTGCAACGCTCTTTTATAATTTGGAAACGATTTATTTACATCTTGCACTACCATTAACAGATCACAGTATATTAATCTGCAATATTAACAACTGGAGGATTTGAAAATGGGAATATTCTTAGAAGATTTTGGGAGTGTGGAAGATGTATGCGGCAATTTCCAAATTGACGCAGTGAACGGTGAAATCTTATTCGCTTGGTATGGCGGCGGTGATTACGACGGATCAGCATTCGTGTTGTTTTCGCGTGATGGCGAGTTATACGAGGTGAACGGAAGTCATTGTTCGTGTTATGGCTTAGAGGGACAGTGGGATCCTGAGAAGACTTCTTTCGAGGAGTTGATGCACAGAATTACTAAGGGAACTTTAGGTCAAGATACTTATTACAGCGGTGCTGTCTTCGGAGAGCAACTAGTAGAAGTATTGAACAAGTGGAAGGGGTAACACCCTTCCCGTTAGCGGCAACCCCGTGTAACGGCGGGGGCGCACTTAGGCGTGCTTGGGAGGGGGCCTATTTGCAAATTTCGGAGTGTAGCTCAGCCTGGTAGAGCATCGCGTTTGGGACGCGAGGGTCCGCGGTTCGAATCCGTGTACTCCGACCAATTTATTTTGTAGGCACTCGCCTGACCGTTCCGATAGTAAGAGCAAAGGTCATAAATATTGCCGCCTACACTTTTTTATTTCTTGATGCGGGTTACCTATGGTTAGGCACGGCTGCGCGTTAGCGGTCGGTGACGGTGACGGTTCGATCCCGAGGTCCTGTGATACATTTGCGAGTGGATATGGGCAAGGTCAAGAAATACTTTTAACAAGGAATTATACGATGTACCGCCCGAGGGCTAAATGGTTACCTAGCGCCAAAAAAGCTAGCCAACTGTATAATTTCTTTATTCCCACATAGCTCAGAGGTAGAGCGAGTGACTGTTAATCACTTGGTCGGTGGTTCGATCCCATCTGTGGGAGCCAGTTTTACGGGCGTGTAGCTCAATTGGTCAGAGCAGCGGGCTCATAATCCGTTGGTTGAAGGTTCAAGTCCTTCGGCGCCCACCAATTTTTAGGAGAATGTCCAGTGGACAATAAAGAAAAATTTATTGCAACATTAAAAGGTTTGTGTGATCGCTGCAAAAAGAATCCCGCAAGCGGGCCCGAGCATACGTGTCCTTATGTAGCCGAGCTTTATGATGAACAAGAATATTGTAATTGCTGCGATGATTGCGATCACGAATGTTGTATGGATATATAAATGCCTAGGTGGTGGAATTAGGTATACACAACAGACTTAAAATCTGTCGGTCGAAAGGCCATGCGGGTTCGATTCCCGCCCGAGGCACCAAATAAAGGTTGACAGTCCTGATAAATACTGTTATAATGAATTATCGCCGATGTAGCTCCAATTGGTAGAGCGTCTGTTTTGTAATCAGAATGTTGGGAGTTCGAGTCTCTCTATCGGCACCAAATTATATGTTGAGCGGTTGGGTGAAAATCCAAAGGAATGCAGACAGTAGGCATGAGCAACCTACCAACATATTATGCCCGGGTGGTGGAATTGGTAGACACGCTAGATTTAGGTTCTAGTATCGAAAGATGTGGAGGTTCAAGTCCTCTCTCGGGTACCAAATTATAGGGGACCTTAGCTCAGAGGCCTAGAGCATTGCCTTGACATGGCAAGGGTCACTGGTTCAAATCCAGTAGGTCCCACCAACACAGGAAACACAAATATGTCGCATTTTATAACAATTTGTAAGGTTTGCGAAAAAGTAATTGCACAATGTCGCTGTCCGTCAAACGACAAAACGGTCAATTACGAAGTATGCGAAGATTGCAAGAAAAAGAATTCGGGGGATTAGCTCAGCTGGGAGAGCGGTAGCTTTGCAAGCTATAGGTCGTCGGTTCGATCCCGTCATCCTCCACCAATTTTGCGGGTATAGCTCAGTGGTAGAGCATCTCGTTGCCAACGAGAATGTCGTCGGTTCAAGCCCGATTACCCGCTCCAATTTTACAAGGAATTGACATGAGAGATTACACACCAAAAATTGCAAAGAAAGACTTGAAGCACGGCGTGTATTACGCTGGTGATTGTCGCAATACAGAGATTGCTAGATGGAACGCAGAGGATGAAAACTTTTATCATTGGCGTTACAAGTTTGGTGACTGTTTTATCGAAACCATCAAACATCCTGAAGATGATGATAGGTATGATGTGTTTATAGTTGAGCGAGAGCTTGACCCAACAGAAGTTGATACGGAAATTCCTTTGAAGGTTTAGTTTGTGTTAGTTTAAAAGGTAAAAACAGTCACGGCGGGTTACGATTCGCAGTGGACATTGCAGATTCCAAACTGCACACGAACTATTTTTGAGGTTTGTATGCGTAAATTGATGAAAAAACGTAGGCGTAAGAAGCTAGGTGCGTATAGAATTAGTTATATGCCTGCCTCAGACGAAACCGTAAAAGACGAGTATTTTACGGGCAGGTACGATGAACTCGATAAGTTTTTCTACGATCGGATAATTTGTGGGCATTGTAGAGAAGATGTGCGCAAACATAATGTCTGCCCGTTAGATACCGGGTGTGCAGCGGAGTGGCACATTGAAAAAATAAAATAAGTATCTCCTAGTTTTACATAATTAGAACCGTGTTTTATTGGTGTAAAATGATAAATACTAGGACACGATACATTATATGGAGCATATCATGAATAAAACAATGGTGACGATTATATTGTTGCTGTTCAGTTTTTCAGTTATTGCGGGGGAAATGACCCTGACCTGGACAAACGCAACAAGTATGACTGACGATAGTCTCATTCCTACAGATGTGTCTGATCCTAATTCTTTGGCTAAGACTGAGATTGAATATGGTACATGTTCTGTAGTAAATGTTCCAGAAGAACCGTACACAACGGTTGTGGTGGATACAACTACCCCTGGTGCTCAAGAAAGTTTTAAAATTGATACTATTGAGCCCGGTGTTTGGTGTGTGTGGGCAAAACACCAATTGAAGAATGGTGTATATTCTGCTTACTCTGCCCCAGTATCAAAGACTATATTGGATACGCCTGTTGTACCTGACCCACCCACAGATTTTAATACGATAGAGACAATAGCCTATACGCTAGTGAAGCAAATTGATAGATTCATATTGCTCCCGGTAGGAACAGTCGCAGTAGGCACTAAATGTGATCCTACACAATATGTAAATGGATATTACGTTGTACCTATTACATCAGTAACATTCAGTGGAACAGTACGACCAGTTGTTGTGGTTGCTAAATGTGGGTAGTAATAGTATTAGTATTTTTGGCAATTGTTTATTGGCTGGCAACACAGAAGAAGAAGAAAAACGAACCAACTGAAATAGATAAACCAATGAGCGTGGGAAACGTCACGCTGGAGAAAATAAATATGAAAAGTGTTAAAATTGAATGGGACTTACCAACTACTCGTGCTAGTGGATTCCCGTTAGCAGCCTCAGATATAGCCGAAGTCGAAGTATCAATGTCAGCAGATGCTGGTCAGAATTGGGTAGTGATTGGATCAGTTCTTCCAGACGGAGTCCAGGAATTCCTACAGACCGAACTTGAAATTGGTGACTGGCATTTCCGTTTAGTAGTTGTTGATACCAACGGATTGCGTAGTGCGAACCACGATGAAGTAGCTACGGTTCCAGATGAGACAGCGCCTAGCGCACTTGCTAACGTAATCGTTACTATTATATAAGAACAACGGGTCCTTAGCTCAGACTGGTAGAGCGTCTGGTTTACATCCAGAATGTCGGCGGTTCGATCCCGTCAGGACCCACCAACACAGGGAGACAAACAGTGAGGACTGAGATACCTTAACCACTTTCTTATCAATGACACGATAAGGAGGTGATTTATGAATAGATCACATTATATGACTCAAGACCAAAAGGCTAAATGGGCCTTGGCCGAGAGTCAGGCAGGCCACAAGTTGCCGCGCACACATGAGAATTGCATTAGGATTCTCGGTGTTGCTCGGCCTGGCAAAACTGCCAAAGACCGGCAACGGTAGGGTATGGGGCGAAAGCCCCTATCCTCAAAACAATCAATTGCGGGGTGGAGCAGTCTGGCAGCTCGGGTGGCTCATAACCATCAGGTCGGAGGTTCGAATCCTTCTCCCGCTACCATTTTGTGTTCGTAAAGCGTAAAGTATCCGGGCCCGCCCAGCGCACCCTAAGCGTATTGGTAAATACGTGGACTTTACGGCGAACACTTTTTTATGAGAGATAGCATGACCACAATAATTAGCCCGTGTGTAAACGTCTGTGCAATGGATGAATATGAAATGTATTGCATTGGGTGTATGCGCACCTCAAAGGAGATAAGCGGCTGGTATGGATACAGTGATGATGAACGGCGCACAAAGATGGAGCAAATCAAAACCCGCTCCTACGATGATGCAGAAGACAATCTGTAAGGACGTTGAATATACTGGCATAGGGCTACATAGCGGCATTAAAAATAAAATTATGCTGTCTCCAGCAGAACCGCATACAGGTATTGTATTCCGCTGTCCTACGCGCAACATTGAAATTCCAGCAACATGGAATAACGTAACAAACACAACACTGAATACCAAAATTGGTATTGGTGCTGCAGAGTTTATGCTTATTGAACATTTGATGAGCGCATTACACGGCTTAGAGATTGATAATGTAATTATTACGCTATGTGGCAACGAAGTCCCTATAGCAGACGGAAGCAGTTTGGAATGGGTAAAATTAATTGACCGCGCAGGTGTACAAATTCAATCCACACCGCGAAGGTATATACGAATCCTAAAAACAGTTTCCGTTACCGATGGCGACCGTTACGCCAAATTGCTACCCTCAGACGTGAAGCGTTTTAGGATTAGCACAGAATTTGACGGCATTGGTTTACAAAAACTAAATATTATACTTAGTGAATCCTATTACCGAACCAACGTGGCATTTTGTAGGACGTTTGGTTATGCAGATGAGATTAACGATTTGGACGAAGCTGGTTTTGCGAAAGGCGCAGGCTTAGATAACGTGCTTGTAATGCACAGGAACGGAGCCCCCATTAACAAGCTACGTGCGACAGATGAGATCATCCAACATAAGTTGTTGGATGCGATTGGCGATTTATATTGCGCAGGCTCACAAATAATTGGCGAGTATGACGCACATAAACCAGGCCATAAACTAAACTGGTTACTGTTAGAGAAATTATTTTCCGACGATAGCAACTGGACATATATTTGACCCATCGTCTAGCGGTAGGACACGGGATTTTGATTCCCGGTACCGAGGTTCGAATCCTTGTGGGTCAGCCAAACAAGATGAAAAATTATTTTGAAAAATAATTGATTAGGGCTTGACATTTGTGTAGCATGGTGTTATTATATGATACTTGCTTACACAGTAGGTAAACGCTCTTTAAGAAAGACAGAATTTACGATAGTGCGGCATGGCGCCGATAAGCATCCGAAAGGATGTGAAAGCAGGAAGGCTAACACAACCTGCGCCAGCAATGGTCAACCCATGCAAGCCGAGGCTTAAACACCTTCATCCAAACGATGGAGTTAAACTAAGTAACTTGTGCTGGGAACAGGCATCCGAGGCCAACGGTGTAGGATGCTCTGCAAGGTGACACTTGCTACCAGAGTCAACACGGGGAATTAGTAGAGCCAAAGGGTAGTTATATAGTCCGAGTTTTAGCAGACAAGGGCAGTATAGCAGTTTGAGAGTAGAGGGAAGGATCCTGAAACTTGAAAGACGGTCGAAAGTAGGTTTAGCGACCCAAACGACATTAGGCGTGTTGCATTTTGTAGCTCAAAAAGCTATGAAACAACAGGAGTGGCACGTCTTGGTTAGTTCTTAGTTTGCTCATGGTGAGCGACAGCTATATGAAGCTGTAGGAGAAGGTTCAAATCCTTCACTATATACCAAAAACGCAAAGACCGCTCCGAGGTTGTTTGAAAATAGCTTAATCCCTCACTCTTAGGAGAATGGGGGTTAACAGAAGCTCGCAAGGCGGACGTTAATTTGTGGAACGTTGCACGGTGTTCTTAGCAGAACTTTATAGCTCGCAAGGCTAACGGTAGACTGAACGCAGAAGTAAACAACCTGACGGTGTCACAGCAGACACCTTAAAAAACGCAGCTATGCTACTGGACATCCTTGAGGATGTGGATACGTTGGTAACGAAGCGGTTCGCCCCGTGACGGTACGCTAACAAAGGCAGTAGTACAAAAGGCTTAATCTCAACCTTTATCCCCTCCCCCAATTTACAGTCCTGTAAATTACAATCCCTTGATAAATACTATTATGCGATTATTTCAAATTTTAATAGAAGGCAAGGTGACGGATCAAATACCTGTCCCAAAAATAGCCTCCGAATTAAAAAGGATTGATGAAATCCAAGAAGCATTAGATGACCGCGCAATTACAGACGAAGAACATTACGACAAATACGAACGCAAGTATCAAGCGTACGAAGCTATAAAAATGGTTCTATTAAATAATCAAAAAGCACTTAACAACCAACGCCTCGCAGATAAATCCTCATTCAAATATGTGATGGAGAGAGGACATGTGGTCGCAGCAGCACATATGGTGTTTGCAGAATCTTCCGCAGAACTAAAATGGTTGGGTTCGGTCTCTCCAGGTCAAGGCAGAGAGTTGCTTGAGTTAGTAAAACACGAAGCACAACAAAAAGGCATTGCAAATTTAGATATTACGTCTAAGTTTGGTAGCAGCGAATACTATAAAAAATTAGGTGCAAAACAAATTACGGATCATGGTGAGGATCCTATAACAGGTACGGGCGATAAATTTTCCTATTAAGGTGCAATTATGAATTTAAGAGAGTTACAGAAGTTAGCAGGGATTAAATTAACAGAAGCTTATAAAGGTCCTGGCTATGTTGTAGACATTGAAAAAGAGACCAAAGCTAATACTGACTTCCGCAAAGTCTTATTTACATCCAACAATACACAGTTGGTGCTAATGAGCATTCCGCAAGACGATGATATTGGTATGGAAACGCACGATGACTTGGATCAATTTATACGCATTGATGCTGGCAAAGGTTATGTAACAATGGATGGTGTGAAGACACAGATCAGCAACGGTTTTGCAATGGTAATCCCCGCAGGTGTCGAGCATAACATTGTAAACACAGGCAAAGAACCGCTTCAATTGTATGCTGTCTACGCCCCACCTAATCACCAAAAAGACGTAGTTCATCACACCAAAGACGAAGCCGAATCCGACGACGAGCATTTTGACGGAGAAACGGACGTATAAGTCCTTGATTTGCTTACGTGTCCCTCACGTAAGTCTTTGATTTTTAATGCAGATGCGCGCTCTGTGCATTTCGCAGTATACGTGTACACATTACGAAAAAAGATTCACCGGATCGGTGTAAGTCTTTGATTCCTGGTAAAATCACCCCTTTATAATCAAGAAGTTAGCGCATTGATTTATTTTTAAGTCGTTGTTTTTGTTGAACATTTAGATTTGACTTTATAAACATCTTTTAGTATAATATAGATACTGAGACAGCAAATACAGGAAAGACAAATGGCTTATATGTCCCAAGAACGAAAGAAAGAACTTGCTCCTGCGATCAAAGCACATTGCAAGAAGTTTGGCGTGAAGGCGAGCATTGCTGTCCGTCACCACTCGACCTTGGTCGTAAACATCAAGTCCGGTCCCATTGATTTTCTCCGCGATCACGCTGAGACACTTGCTACCCGCCCCGGCGGATTCCGCACCGCGGGATATACAGGCGTGGATCATGCACTCCAGTCGTGGAATGGCTATATCCAAGTGAACGAATACTGGCTGAAGGATCAGCACACTGGCAAAGCCCTTGAGTTCCTTGAGGGTTTGAAGGAACTGATGAATAAAGGCAATCACGATAATTCGGACATTATGACTGACTACTTTGATGTTGGTTGGTACAAGGATATCAACATTGGCAAGTGGAACAAGCCCTACGAGGTGACGAAATGAAGGCATTGGTTGAACTGGTTTTCGGTATTCTGTGGGTTGTAGGAATCGTTCTCGCCCACGGCTTTTGGTCAACGTTTTTCGCAATCTTCTTCCCACTGTGGGCATGGTATTTGACTATTGAACACGGGTTGCACATGATAGGTTGGTTGTGATGCACGAAACCGAGCGCGACATTGCTGAGTTTATACTAACGCTAGGAATAGGATTCAAACAAGACAAATTGTATTCGATTGCTGGATCTTCTACCAGTTGTGTTGGCTTCTCACATTCGCGCGTAGTCGCCGCAGAACTGATGTGTAGAGTAGATAATATAGTTTGCACAAGATTAAATTCTGGCAATTGGCAAGTAGTAGTAAATAACCACTATTCGGCGGAGCATCGGTCACAACCTCACGCTATTATTATGGCGTGTGTTGCACAGGAGCGACACAACCTCTTGAATTCTAATGGAATTTAGTGCTTGACATTTGGGTCATCTTATCGTATAATAGTGGTATAAGTAAGCAAAGGTACACACATGAAAGACGTTGCGAACATCCTACGTGAGTTGAAAGCTGAATCTGGCGGCAACGCTAAGATCGACATTTTGCGCACCAACAAAGACAACGAACTTTTACAGTCCGTGTTTGTTGCTACCCTCGACCCGTACACCCAGTATTACCTGCGTAAAATCCCCGCATACAAAAACGTGTCTACAAAGTACACGCTGGAAGATGCACTGAAGGGATTGGAGAAACTGTCCAGCCGCGAAGTGACTGGTCACGCTGGTATTGCCCACCTCACCGATCTGCTCGAAAACCTCTCTGAGGACGATGCGTTTGTATTGGAGCGGGTCGTGAAGAAGAATTTGGATTGTGGCGTACAGACCTCCACCGTAAACAAGGTGTGGAAGAACCTGATCGCTACCTACCCCTGCTTGCTTGCTAAAGGCAGCAACGACAAAAACCTGGCCTACATCACCTTCCCCGCATACACGCAGAAGAAGGCTGATGGTATGCGAGTGAACGTATTTTATGAGAAGGGCAAGGTGTCCTTCCGCGGTCGCAGCGGTAAGACGATTGATTTGCTGGGCTACTTGGAGGATGATTTTGTTGCGCTGGGCAAGACATATGGCAAAGACATGGTGTTTGACGGCGAGCTGGTCTTGGTGAAGGACGGCAAGGTGCTTGTGCGCAGGATTGGCAACGGCATCCTCAACAAAGCGATCAAGGGCACCATCTCCGCAAAGGAAGCCGCAATGGTTCGCGCTGACCTTTGGGACGCTATTCCCCTCGCTGAATTCCGCAAAGGCAAGAGCAAGGAGACCTACAAGGATCGTTTTGAAACCTTTGTAGCGAACGTTGCCAAAGCCCCGCGTGATGGCTACATCGTCATTGAGACACGCACGGTAAATAACCTCGACGAGGCACAGGTCCATTTTGAGGAAATGCTTGCTGAAGGCGAGGAAGGCATTATTTTGAAGAACATGACTGGCAAGTGGGAAAACAAACGCAGCAAGGACTTGGTCAAGATGAAGGCTGAGAAAGATGCGGATCTTGTGGTCGTGGATTGGCAGGAAGGCACTGGCAAGTTTGCCGGCATGATGGGCGCGTTGGTCTGTCAGACAAGCGATGGCAAAGTTGAAGTAAACATTGGCAGCGGCTACAGTGACGAACAGCGTAAAGAATTTACAAAGGAAGCGATGATGGGTCGCATTGTTACGGTGCTGTATAACGAACGGATTGCGAGCAAAGCCCGCACAGACGTTGACAGTTTGTTCCTCCCGCGTTTTATTGAACTCCGCGAGGACAAGGACGAAGCTAATTCTGAGAAAGAGGTGAAGTGATGACTTTCAAAAAATGGTGGAAAACCCCGGCCCGTTTTGTGCGTTTGCGCAGGAACATGAACGATGCTATTGATCGGGCACTTGATGCGAAAAGGGCGTTTGAGCATTGGTCATTGTGTTCAGCTACAGAAACAGATAAGGATCGGTCCGATGGATATTTTGCAAGGGCCCAGTATTATCTTAAAACATATAGGGTGCAGAGAAGCCGCGCATTCCAGGCAGATAAATTTTTGAGGAACCATCGGTGAAGGCACGAGATTTTTGGACAAAGGTAGGACAAGTTGTTGATGTATTACTTTTGATGTTGATACTGTTTGCAATTTTTGGAATAGGACATTACACAGGCTATAAGGAAGGATTGCAAGTTGCCACATGCATTGCAATGCCTATTCCACAAACCTGCGAGGAACGATAACGATTTTACTATAGGACGACAATGAAAATTTGGGAAACAATAAAAAAAGCAGCGCGCACACATCCATATGTAGACATGGCACTAATTATGCTTGGTGTTTTTGCGTCATTGTATTTTGTGTATAACATTGCATACAAAGAAGGATACAAAGCTGGTCAAGGTGAGACAATGTTTGTTGTAACGTGCGTACTTGGAATTCCAGAGCCAGAAGACGAGGCACGATGTAAAGAATGGTTATTGGAACGAGATGCAAAGGCTAATGAGACAGAATGATTTAGAGAACGAAGCGGGAGTTGCAAAAGCGGTTGCACGTATTGCCCACAAAGGGCAAAAATACGGCAAGCCTGTGCCAACCCTCGATTACTTTGAAGCCCATGTGCAAAAGGTCGCGCAACGTGTCGAAGACGCGGGGCTATCCATCGAGCATATTGCGGTTGCGTATTTGCACGACACAGTGGAGGACACGCCACTGACACTTGACGACTTACGCAAGATGGGTTTTAGTGATGCTGTAATTGCAGGCGTGGACGGCATGACCCGCAGAGAAGGCGAAACATACCGCGTGTTTATACAACGCGCCCGCGCCAATCCTCTGTCGAACCAAGTCAAGTTCCACGACATATCCGCGAACCTTGCCGCATGTGCAGGGCCCGAGACTGACGGATTGAAAAAACGCTACATAAAAGCATTACAGGAATGGGATTGAAAAACCAAAACGACAAATGGGTTTGGTTCGCACTGATTGTGGTTGCGTTTTTAGTAACGAGCAACTGGTATTTGAAACGTGTATTTGGCGATACAGCTGGATGCCCTACAACTGAGATAGTGGAGCAAGACAATGAGTAGAGTGGTACACGATGCATTTTGTGATGTAACAAATATCAAAAATGGTACAACAGTTACCGCAGACGTAACAGATTTTGAACCAGAGCAGTATGTTGCTGTGTCTATAAAAGGCGCAGTACAGGTACGTATGCAGTGGCAAGCTAATGTGGGAAAATACATTGGTAAAGCGGTAGGCATGGAGTTTGAAACAGACGGACCAAAATTTCACAATGTCAGATTCAACCGATAAACCTACTTATATAATGCTAACGGATGCCAATGATATTAGATTATGCGCCGGCGTAGGTATGCATCCGTTTGGTCGATTGGTGGTATCCGAAGTCGGCAAAGAAAATTATTATATGTTGACAACAAAAATAGAATCGAAAGATAATCACCACCTTACAATGGGCTATCCGATAGAACTTGGGGTTGGTTATAGAGAAATGACTGACAAAGAAATGTTTATGGTGAAGTTGAAGGGACAATTGGCGTGACTAGTTATGTAACACTTATGGGTGCAGAGCAAGCCAGTTGTATTAGAAACGGTGCATATCCAGTTGGCAAGCTTGAGAAGACTGATAGACATGGGTGTATTATGCTTGCAAAAACTATTGTGCCAAGTCAATACCCTGTTACAATAGTATTATTAGGTAATAACTACCGAGAACTTACGGATAAAGAAGTATTTTTGTTGCGATTAGAAGGACAACTGGATTGACTGAGAAACAATACATAGCAGTTATAGATTGGCAGCTGGTGGCACAATGTTGCCATAGAGAACTTTCATGCTGTGGTGAGCTTGTTCATCGCGAACTTACTTTTTACGATGGACCTGACAAACCACCCATAGATACGTATTGGATGAAAACATGTGGCAGCAAAGATAAAACAAAAATAAGTCATATTCAATTACCTTATAAAGATGGATACCGTTTTTTGAGTGACAAGGAAGTGTTTTTGTTGCGATTGGAAGGACAACTAGTATAATGTTGGTAAATACAGTATGGATATAAAATACGGATTACGATTGCTAGGTCCAACAACAAAGAAATGGAACTGGCATAAAAACGCCGACGGAACAATTCGGGAATATACAAAAGAACGCGCTGAATATTTTGTTACAGAATATTGGGATAAGAAGATAGCCAAGGTACAAAAGATTACAGCAAAGAGTAAATAATGAAAACTAAAGACATAGAAAAGATTTACAGCATTGAGGTCATAGACGAAACCTATGAGAGTAATCTCGGTGGCCAAGATTCAGATGACGAATGGTCTCGGGATAGCTACTCTACATCGCATTCTATCCAAGGATTCAAGGTTGTTCCAGGGACGAAATACAGCGATATTCCTTTGGATTACGAACCAGCGTACGGAGAGTTGTATTATCTCTTATACGCGGTATATTCCACGGGTGATAGTTTTGGTCATGATCCTGGCAACAGCATCGAATTTATTTGGTTGTATAATAAAGATCAGGTGCATATAGCTCAAGAAAACTTGCACAGAATAGAAAAATCCCAGAGAGCTGAGAACGGACAGGTTAGCTTGCTCGGTCCAGATGGAAAAACAGAATATAAGATTTATGCTCCATGGCATGGATATTTTGAGTCCCTGGACTTCGTAGAGATAGAAGCTATACAAAGAATGCCTTGACATTTGTCTTATAAGGCTGTATAATAAGGGTATAGAGAACGCTTTGAAGTGGGGCGGCGTGGGAAGTAGCAAATAGATCGAAAGACGCTATGGGCTGCAACGGACGACACGCACACCTCTTGCAGGATGGTGATAGTTCAGAACCAGCAACCTTTTATGTAGGGAGCAAGCAGTCTGCAAACTGTGGTTTTTAGGATTGCGTTGGATTGGCGACCAACCCCCACTTTCAAAGCGGTTTCGTGCTGCTGGATTGCAATAATATCCACGAAGGCCCAAAAGGCCAAAGTCCTCGACCTTTTAGTAGGTGACGGGGCAATGGTTTAATGAGTGATATGAAGTAGTAAGGTAAGTATTTTGGACGGGGGTTCGATTCCCCCCAGCTCCACCAAAAACGACCTGATAGCTTGTGTTTGTGGTCAGCCTTAGCGGGCAGAAGTGAGGCACAAGTGACTAGCTGGTGAAATTAGCCCGGTATGCGGTACAGGCCGTTTTTGATGGGGTTGACAGGTTTCGACAGGATATGGATATTACTACAGACACTTCGTTTGGCAACGTAATTGCTACATAAAACAATCGACAATGATCGTTTTGTAATTGTAGGCGCTGTTCCGGCAGCTCTAGCAGCCTAAAAACCTGCCCTACCGAGCTTTAGTCAGGCTTGTTACCAAAGTGATAGAGAAAGGGCTTCGGCCCTTTCTTGCTATTCAGTAACCCTTTGATATATAAGATGATTTTTATCTTGACTTTTGATGCTAAATATTATATAATACTGGTATAGAATAGGTAAAGGAGCAACAAGATGAAAAAGGCATTCTCACGTAATTTTCATTATGTATACGAGAATTATGATGGTGGACGGGAAACAACCATCACTGTAAGAGATGGTGTAATTACTGGTATTAGAACTGAAGAACGGCTTGGAGGCGGATATATTTTCTTGCGCTCCTCAGCAGAATCAATGGACAGCGCAATAAATGAATTGCTGGACATTGTGCAAGACAGCAAGACTCCGATCAAGGAATGCGCCTTCACCCAAGACCTATTGACAGCACTGGATGGGGATGCGTATATCATCCATCGCCTGCCTGTCTACCTCGAAAAGAGGATGGCAAGATTGCGTAAAGAAGCAGACCTCAGGATCAAGGATTTGCGTGAGGAACTGGAAGAAGCGTTGAAGTACCGCTATGTTGATCTCTCTTACAAATACCATGATATGGCATAAGCTGAAATTTGAGAAAACCGAAATAGGGGCTCTCATCTTGACTGCGGCAGCAGTTGTCGCAAGCATTGTTTTTGGTCTTTGGTTAGATAACGCAGTTAGTGGCTATTGGGCTGCTGGTGCTACAGTGATACTGATACTAGTTTTTGAGTGGGTATCATCGTCTACAGACAAGGAATGAATGACATTATTTCAAAAGATTATCCACATTTTATTAGGGTTGTGTTTTAGCTATTTGGTAGCCGCCCTCGTTTTATATTCCGAAGGACTTATAGGGTTGGATTATTTGTTGACGGGTCTTGTATTGTTTTTATTATTATTTTTATGTACGGTTGGTTGAGATGCATATTTGTCCTGTAGAAATTACCGCTATCTTACTTGCGTTTGAGCAGGTAGCCCTTTCGTACCATTATCTTTTATCTAAGTATGCAAAATTGAAAGATAGGATAAATAAAACATGAAGCACTATATATTCAAACACCGTTATATGTCAGCGGTCACCCTCGACATTTTCGCAGAAGATAACAACGAAGCTTGGGCAGCGGTCACGGAAATTACCAAAAGCCGTGAGAATTGGGTGCTCCAAACCACGTTTTCTGATGCAGATGCCCCAAATTTCCTCAGGAAACAAGCATTTTAAGTCCTTGATTCTATAGGACTTTCCAAAATAATTATAAGTCATTGATTTTGTTGAATATTTATATTTGACTTTTTGTTCATCTTTTAGTATAATGTAGATACTGAGATAACAAATACGGAGCTTGAAATGACTGCACTGATTTACGAAGTTTCTAACGGTAAAGTGGTCAAAGGTGGTTACAAGAGCGAAGCGATTGCGCAGGGCGTATTGAACCGCGCGATCAAGCGTGGCCGCGGCAAGTTTGGTTTTTACACGTATGGCAAGGATCGCTTGGCGGACATGGCTGTTTGCACACATGAGCATTTTGCTAAGGAAGTCGATTACGAAGTCACCGTCAAGAACATGATGAGCGGCCGAGACGTGACAATGAAGCGGTCGGAAGTTGGTGGTCCTTGCGACCCGTCGACCGAACGTTATTGGTCGATGTAGTCCTATTTTTCAAACACAGACAAAGGTAACACAGATGTTTAATAAGGTAAATTTGAAGACGATCCGCGCTGACCTGAACGCAGCCCTCAAAGCAGTTGAACAGAAGCACGGTCTTACGATCCAGCTTGGCAACATCCGCTATTCTGAGGATGACTTCCGTATGCAGGTCAAGGCCTTCGCTACTGGCAAGGGCAACGTCGCTGATCCAAAGGAAGCGGCACGAATCGAATTTGAGAAGTACGCCCACCGCTTTGGTCTGATAGAGTCCGATTTTGGTAAGAAGTTTACCGTCGGAACGATCACTTACACCATTTGCGGAATCAAGCCCCGCGCCAAAAGGTACCCGGTAATTGCTGAGACAGCTAAGGGCACCCGTTACAAGTTTGCGGCTTCCCGTGTTGTTGGTCGCACTGTATGAGCATTGCGACTACAATCCGCGATCAGATTGGACGCCCTGCATTGTTTATGTTAGGAGCAAAGAATCTCATGGCGCACGAATCGTCCCTTAGCTTCCGCATCCGCGGAAGCAGCAAGGTGAACTATGTGAAGGTCACGCTGAATGGCAACGACTTATATGACATGGAGTTCGGCAAGGTGTGGGGACACAATTACACGATCAAAGCGGAAGCTAAGGATGTGTATGCGGATCAACTGCATGACTTGATTGAAACAAACACTGGTTTGTATACAAGGCTGTGAGATGAAGGCATTTACAGATTACCCGTTTACTGCACTTGGCGATATTTCAGGAAAGAAAGCTCCTGTTAGAGAGTGCAAAGTTCTGTCCTATGACGGAGACAAATACTGCACGGTCAAGGTAGCGGGCTTGGTACAAGAAGTAAAGGCTTGTTACGTTTATAAGAAGCGCGGCAGGTTCGGCAAAGTGGAGAGTGTAGTATGACATTTATTGAGACACCCCTCGCAAAACCTTTGTTTGCTGTGCCGCAAGTTGGAACAGTGATTACAGTCGTAACACGCTACAGGGACGCTTATATCCACAGCGAGACTGGCTGGAAAGATAACGTGTACAAAAACGTTACGGTCGTCAAGCCCGATCCGTGGACAAAGCCTGACAGTTTTTGCATTCCTGCTGAGGATCACCCGTACCTAACCAAGCGCACCCTGTCCCTTGACAACGTGGTCGATCTGACTACACACGGGAAGAAAGGCAAAGCCCACACAGATTCAAAGACAGAATTTGTTGAGATTGCAGGAAGCAAAGGCAACACATATACAGTGACAGTGGTCAGCGGTTTTGGCAAGAGCTGCACTTGCCCTGGTTTTACATACAGGAAGCAGTGTAAGCACCTAGCAATGGCATCAAAATGATTCGCTTTTTCTATCTCTTATTTTGTTGGGCGTTGTTTTTGTTTGTAGTGCTACCCTTAGCCTGCCTAGCAATTCCGCCCTTCGGTATTTTGGTATGGTTCATTGGCAACTCCCTCGGAATCCCGTTTTTCCAGGTAGGTTGATTCATCTTATAGTTGACAGAAGGTAATAAAGGTTGTATAATAGAGGCATGTCTAGTAAAGCTTCTTCGGTAATTGAGACGGGTATCTTTGCGCGAGATGCAAAGGACTTCGCTGTGTTTTTACATGAAGCAGGTTATAAGAAATTTGCGCTATCCATAGCAGGTGAGTTTTTGCATCTATATTTTATAGATCCTAAGGAAGAACTGTATTACAATTTACAAGACATAGAGAGTGCATATAAGAAAGCACACAGCAACGTCTATTACTATGATTTGGATGACAACATTGACAATGATATCCAAGATATTTTTGGTGAGGACGACTTCTAACATAACACAGGGGACAAAATGATAAAACACGAACCGTTAGAAGCGGGAAACAAACATAATAAACCCAAGATGATTGTAGTTCACTCTATGGGTGAATTCATTACTGATCCATATCCAATACATGCCCAAGATTTTTTAGCCAAGCTGGGACTTTCGGCCCACGCATTAATCTGCCCAAACGGAGATGTGATAGTTTGTCGTTGTGACGATGAAGGTGCGTACCACGCTCGAGGATACAACACCGATTCCTTGGGTGTTGAATTTTTAGTGCAAGGTAATCACGATTACACATCATTCATTGAGACAATAAAGACAGATTACGTCACAGCAGCACAATGGGATGCGGGTGTCGAAGTAGTCAAGAATTGGGCGACCGCATGGAATATTCCAAAGGAAAAGGTTGTCCGACATTGCGATATTTCTCCAGGTAGGAAGGTTGATCCAGGAACAGGATTCAAGTGGACCGAGTTCCAAAATAAGATTTTTGAAGGAAAATAATAATAATGACAAAAGAAATCCTAGTAATTTACCATGCCCCATGCTTAGATGGATTTTCATCTGCGTGGGTTGCCCATACCGTATTTGGTGAGAACGCCGAATACGTGGCAGCAACATATAACCAAGCAGAAGAGCTGCCCGACGTCCTCGGTCGGAGAGTATATATCGTAGATTTTTCATATCCCGCCGACATTATGCGAGATATGGCATCCAAAGCCTATAGCATTACCGTATTGGATCATCACAAAACTGCACAAGCGGATCTCCAACCACTGTTAGACGATGGAACAGTAGATGGTGTGTTTGACATGGAACGCAGTGGCGCAGGCATTACATGGGACTGGTTTTATCCTGGTGAAGAACGGCCTCAGTTTATAAATTATGTGGAAGACCGCGACCTATGGAAATTTACGTTCCTAGATTCAAAAGCCGTGAACATGGCAATGTTCTCATACGACTATAAGTTTGAAAACTGGAATATGTTTGCTACTGAAGATGGTATGGAAAGACTACGCATGGAAGGCGTTGGTATATTGCGCAAGCATATGAAGGACGTGCATGAGGTTGCAGAACATGCGCAGACGATAAACATTGGCGGGTACGATGTGCCTACAGTAAATGCGAATTATATGTACGGCAGCGACATTGCAAACGTACTTTCGGTTGGTCATCCATTCGCAGCATATTACTGGGTAAGCAAGACTGGTGAGTTTTGTTTTGGTCTGCGGTCACAAGTAGGCTCGGCAGATGTGTCAGCAATTGCGAAATTATATGGCGGTGGCGGACACGCCAACGCAAGTGGTTTTAGGGTAAACAACCTTGGTGATTTATGAGTGAAAAAACTTCAAAGAGTATTTTAGATGAGCTTGTGGTGAAAGCGCAAACTATTGGCGGAATTCAAGGTACAATGCACAACCCACGAAATGCTACACAGGTTGGTCAGATGGTAAAATCCTTGTCACTGGAAGACCGCGAATTACTAGCACAATTGACATCTGACGATTTGGAATGTATGCGCCCATTTGGTGGGTATCACCCAAGACCCAACACCGTAGTTACACGTAAGCGGGATAAGGCTGTGACACTGAAAAA